>Ga0316615_10027_pt1 | contig 67348 bp, 57 predicted proteins | sample Kosokonia_enrich_2_FD_207733 | JGI IMG/M metagenome (GOLD analysis project Ga0316615, IMG submission 207733) | Wetland soil microbial communities from Old Woman Creek delta, Ohio, United States - Kosokonia_enrich_dilutions | ecosystem: Environmental > Terrestrial > Soil > Wetlands | place: USA... | reverse complement strand
TGCTCATGCTATTTACTCCTTGATTTGCTGGTAACAAACCGAGGCAGTATTTAGCATGAGCATTCTACGGGCATAGCCCCACATGAACGATCACCACCTCCATAGGAGGTGGTTTAAGATTGATAACAAAAGGCTCCAAATGCGGAGCCTTTATTGTTATGCGCGAACGTGTTGTAAAAAACGCCGCCCCTGTTTTTAACAAAAATTGGCTTTTTGCATTAACCATGCCATAACCTGTTATGCCTGACATTCCCGGAATGCTTAGCAGGTGCACGGCTTTCCCCGCCTGTGCCGTTAAAAGGGTGTGCTTTGTTCAGGGCAACGGTTTTCTGCTGGTGCAATCTTCGCCACATTCTGAGGCAAAGAAATTCCGTACACTGTGTAGTGGTATAACCTATACAGCTATTACGGGTTCTGCCAAACTCCTTGCAGTCATCATGTACAGGGAAAAGATCATGAGCGATATCGCATTAACGGTAAGCGTACTGGCGCTGGTGGCCGTTGTCGGGTTGTGGATCGGCAACGTGAAGATTCGTGGCGTGGGCTTTGGTATTGGCGGTGTGCTGTTTGGAGGGATAATTGTCGGCCACCTTTTGGATAAACTGGGGATCACTATAAGTGGTCAGATACTGCTTTTTGTGCAGGAATTTGGCCTGATCCTGTTTGTTTATACCATCGGCATCCAGGTGGGGCCGGGGTTCTTCGCTTCTTTACGCGTTTCTGGCCTGCGCCTGAATCTGTTCGCTGTTTTAATCGTTGTTCTCGGCGGCCTTGTCACCACTATTCTGTATAAACTTTTTGCTATTCCACTGCCGGTGGTGCTGGGGATTTTTTCCGGTGCGGTCACCAATACGCCAGCGCTTGGCGCGGGGCAGCAGATCCTGCGTGATTTAGGCATTCCTGGCCCGCAACTCGACCAGATGGGGATGAGCTACGCCATGGCGTATCCGTTTGGTATTTGCGGTATTTTGCTCAGTATGTGGCTGCTGCGCGTGTTGTTTCGCGTTAATGTCGATGAAGAGGCACTACAGCACGACGCAACGCTCAGCCATGGTACTTCGCCGATCCGCACCATCAATATCCGCGTGGAAAACCCAAATCTCAACAATATGGCGATTCAGGACGTTCCCATTCTTAACAGCGACAAAATCATCTGCTCGCGTCTCAAACGAGATGATTTGCTGATGGTACCCTCACCGGTCACGCTGATTCAGTCCGGAGATTTGTTGCATCTGGTAGGGCTACCGAACGATCTGCATAACGCGCAGTTGGTGATAGGCAAAGAAGTTGATACCTCTTTGTCGACGCGCGGCACGGATTTGCGCGTCGAACGCGTAGTGGTGACCAACGAAAAAGTGCTGGGGAAAAAAATCCGCGATCTGCACTTCAAGGAGAGCTACGACGTCGTGATTTCCCGCCTGAACCGCGCCGGTGTGGAGTTGGTAGCCAGTAGCGACGCCAGTCTGCAATTCGGCGATATCCTTAATCTTGTCGGGCGTCCGGCGGCAATTGAGGCAGTGGCTAATGAGGTCGGCAATGCGCAGCACAAATTGCAGCAGGTACAAATGCTGCCGGTGTTTATTGGCATTGGGCTTGGCGTTCTGCTGGGATCGGTGCCGTTGTATATACCGGGGTTTCCGGCGGCGCTGAAGCTGGGTCTCGCGGGCGGACCGCTGATTATGGCACTGATCCTTGGGCGAATTGGCACGATCGGCAAGTTGTACTGGTTTATGCCGCCCAGCGCAAACCTGGCGCTGCGTGAGCTGGGGATTGTGCTATTCCTGTCGGTGGTGGGGCTGAAATCCGGCGGCGACTTTATCGCCACGCTGACCCAGGGCGATGGGGTGAAATGGATGTGTTATGGCATTTTTATCACCGCCATTCCGCTGGTAACCGTCGGTTTGCTGGCGCGAATGCTGGCGAAGATGAACTATCTGACCCTCTGCGGCATGCTGGCCGGGTCGATGACCGATCCGCCGGCGCTGGCGTTTGCCAACGGCCTGCATGCCACCAGCGGTGCGGCGGCACTCTCGTATGCGACGGTTTATCCGTTGGTGATGTTTTTACGTATTATCACCCCGCAGCTTCTGGCGGTACTGTTCTGGGGGATGGGTTAATAGCGTCCCGGCATGAATACGGCGCAGATGGTAATCCACCTGATACTCGCTGGTGTTGCGGAACATTACTGAGTAGTTAAGAAATTCGCCGCTGTCGCTGTAGGAGAGCGAAGTAATACGCAGCAGCGGCGTTTGTTCCGCTACGTTTAGCAAGCTGGCCACTTGTTTATCGGCCAGCACTGGCGTCAGGCTTTCATAGTTACCACTGATGGTGATGCCGCACTCCTTCTCGATATAATCGAATTTCGACCCCTCCAGATGCCCCAGTGACAGCGTACGGAACAGCTTCACCGGCATATAGCTGTCTTCCAGCATCAGAGGTTTTCCCTCCACGTAGCGCACCCTCCGCGAGAAGTAGATCCGTTCGTTAATTTGTATGCGCAACTGGCTGGCTATCGCAGGTGGTGCGGGCATCACTTCGAACTGCAAAACCTGGCTCTGCACCTCTTTGCCCTGTCGGCGCAGTACTTCTACCAGTCCGGTCAGATTGGCCGTTTCATGATGAACATCTTTGCGTGCGACAAATGTCCCGCTGCCGTGACGGCGTATCACTAATCCCCAGCCCACCAGCAGATCAACCGCCTTGCGAATCGTCATTCGCGCCACGCCAAACTCCAGCGCCAGCGCCTTTTCGCCCGGTAACGGGCTGCCGATATGGTAATCCGATGAATTGAGCCGCAGACGTAATCGCTCGGCAATAGATTTGTAGATCACCTGTAGATCTCTCCGCCCCCGTCAGCGCAAACATTGTCTCTGAACATGTCCATGTTTTACCTAAAAAGTAGACCTGAGCGTGTGAAATAAAACCATGAAAGCGATCACGAATCGCAACGACGCGCCATGTTGACGGGGCGGCAGCTTCTTATGCTGCTCGCAGGCCCACAAAAAACCAACAAGGCCTCTACCCCCTACAAGTTGTTACATGAGGATTCTATGATGCTCAGTCAAATACAACGTTTCGGCGGCGCCATGTTCACTCCGGTGCTGCTCTTCCCGTTTGCCGGTATGGTGGTAGGTATCGCCATCATGCTGAGTAATCCCCTGTTTGTCGGCGAAACGTTAACTGCGCCCGACAATCTGTTTGCGCAGTGTGTACATATCGTCGAAGAGGGCGGCTGGGCGGTGTTTCGCAATATGCCGCTGATTTTCGCTGTCGGTTTACCGATTGGCCTGGCAAAACAGGCGCAAGGGCGAGCCTGCCTGGCGGTGCTGATTAGTTTTCTGACCTGGAATTACTTCATTAACGCCATGGGGATGACCTGGGGTCACTTTTTTGGCGTCGATTTCAGCATTGAGCCCACGGCAGGCAGCGGTTTAGCGCTGATTGCCGGGATCAAAACCCTCGACACCAGCATTATCGGGGCGATTGTGATTTCCGGCATTGTCACCGCCATCCATAACCGCTTTTTCGACAAACCGCTGCCCGTGTTTCTCGGCATCTTCCAGGGCACCTCGTTTGTGGTGATTATCGCTTTCCTGGTGATGATCCCCTGCGCTTGGCTGACGCTGTTGGGTTGGCCAAAAGTGCAGCTTGGTATTGCGTCATTGCAGGTTTTTCTGCGCTCTGCCGGGGCGTTGGGTGTATGGATTTACACTTTCCTGGAACGCATCCTGATCCCGACCGGGCTGCACCACTTTGTCTACGGTCCCTTTATCTTCGGCCCGGCGGCGGTGGAAGGCGGTATTCAGATGTACTGGGCGCAACATCTACAGGCATTCAGCCAGAGTACCGAACCACTGAAAGTTCTGTTCCCGGAAGGCGGCTTTGCGCTGCACGGTAACTCGAAAGTGTTTGGCTCCATCGGCATCGCTCTGGCGATCTGGTATACCGCCACGCCGGAAAATCGCGTTAAAGTCGCGGGTCTGCTGATCCCCGCAACGCTGACTGCCGTGCTGGTGGGTATTACCGAACCGCTGGAATTTACCTTCCTGTTTGTCTCCCCGCTGCTGTTTGCCGTCCACGCTGTACTGGCAGCAACGATGGCGACGGTGATGTATAGCTTCGGCGTGGTGGGCAATATGGGCGGCGGGCTGCTCGACCAGTTTCTGCCGCAAAACTGGATCCCGATGTTCCATAACCATGCGGCGATGGTTTTCACCCAGATTGCCGTCGGTCTCTGTTTTATCGCGCTCTATTTCGTCGTTTTCCGCACGCTGATCGCCGTCTTAAACCTGAAAACGCCTGGCCGGGAAGCGAGTGAAATCAAACTCTATAGCAAGGCCGATTACAAAGCGGCGCGCGGGCAAACCACGGCGGCAGCGAAAGACTCGTTGGGCCAGGCCAGCGGATTTTTGCAGGCGCTGGGCGGTGCGGCAAACATCCAAAACGTCAACAACTGCGCGACGCGACTGCGCATCACGCTGGTCGATATGGCGAAAACCCAAAGCGATGACGTCTTTAAAGCGTTGGGCGCGCACGGTGTCGTGCGACGCGGCAACGCCATCCAGGTGATTGTCGGCCTGCATGTTCCCTTACTGCGCGACCAGCTTGAATCTCTGATGAAAACCCCTTTGACCAATGAACCATCCACCATGACGGAGGCAGTATCATGAAACAGTTTTCAGTTGTTATCGCTGGCGGCGGCAGCACTTTTACTCCCGGTATCGTTTTGATGTTGCTGGCTAACCGCGATCGCTTCCCGCTGCGGGCGCTGAAATTCTATGACAACGATGGCGCGCGCCAGGAAATCATCGCCGAAGCTTGCAAAATTATCCTTCAGGAGCAGGCGCCGGAGATTGAATTCAGCTACACCACCGACCCGCAAAAAGCCTTTACTGACGTCGATTTTGTGATGGCGCATATCCGCGTCGGCAAATACCCGATGCGTGAAAAAGATGAAAAAATTCCGCTGCGCCACGGCGTATTAGGCCAGGAAACCTGCGGGCCTGGCGGTATCGCTTACGGCATGCGTTCTATCGGCGGCGTGCTGGAGCTGGTCGATTATATGGAAAAATATTCACCCAATGCGTGGATGCTTAACTACTCCAACCCGGCAGCGATTGTCGCGGAAGCCACGCGTCGCCTGCGCCCGCGGGCCAAAATTCTTAACATCTGTGATATGCCTATCGGCATTGAAGGACGGATGGCGCAAATTGTCGGCCTGAAAGACCGCAAAGAGATGCGGGTACGCTATTACGGGCTTAACCACTTCGGCTGGTGGACATCGATTGAAGATGTCAACGGTAACGATCTCATGCCGAAGTTGCGCGAATATGTGGCGAAACACGGCTATGTTCCGCCTGCGGATAACGTGCATACCGAAGCGAGCTGGAACGATACGTTCGCCAAAGCGAAAGATGTGCAGGCGCTCGACCCGGATACCATGCCGAACACTTATCTGAAGTATTACTTCTTCCCGGACTATGTGGTTGCCCACAGCAACCCGGAACGTACGCGTGCCAATGAGGTGATGGATCATCGTGAGAAGCAGGTGTTTGGTGCCTGCCAAGCGATTATTGCTGCCGGTAAATCCTCCGCCGGTGAGCTGGAGATTGACGAGCATGCTTCTTACATCGTCGATTTGGCTACCGCCATCGCCTTTAACACCCAGGAGCGCATGTTGCTGATTGTGCCAAACAACGGCGCTATTCATAATTTTGATGCCGATGCAATGGTGGAAATCCCTTGTCTGGTGGGGAAAAACGGCCCGGAACCGCTGACGGTCGGTGATATTCCGCATTTTCAGAAAGGATTGATGAGCCAGCAGGTAGCGGTAGAAAAACTGGTGGTCGATGCCTGGGAACAGCGATCCTACCAGAAGTTGTGGCAGGCCATCACGCTGTCGAAAACCGTGCCCAGTGCGACGGTGGCGAAAGCGATTCTCGACGATCTGCAAGAAGCGAACAAAGCGTACTGGCCGCCGCTGCATTAATTCTCCTGCCCGGCACCGTCAGGGTGCCGGTTTTCCGTTGCGTGAAAGAGTCGAAAAGCGTCAGTTTATCCGTTACTTTGAAGACCTGGCCGGTTCTGTTTTCCCTTTACCGCTGCAAGAGGGGACAACGCTGGCAGGATTATCAACGTGGAAGGAGAACAGATGAAAATTTCCCGCGTCGGTGAAGCGCCGGACTATCGCTTCTCGCTGGCGAATGAGCGTACTTTTCTTGCCTGGATCCGCACCGCGCTGGGGTTTCTCGCGGCGGGTGTCGGGCTGGACCAGCTGGCACCGCAGTTCGCCACGCCGCTGATCCGTGAAGTACTGGCGCTGCTGCTGTGTCTCTTCGCCGGCGCGCTAGCGCTCTATGGCTATCTGCGCTGGCTGCGCAATGAAAAAGCGATGCGCCTGAAAGAAGATCTGCCTTATACACGCGTGCTGATGGTGATAAGCGTGTCGCTGCTGGCGGTTGCACTGGTGGTAATGGTGCTGGTGTTTTATGCCGGATAATCGCAAAGCCCGGCGCGAAACAGATCCTGGTCTGCAACCGGAGCGGACATCGCTGGCATGGTTGCGCACTCTATTCGGCTACGGCGCGCTGATGGCGCTGGCCGTCAGGCATAACTGGCAACATTCGGGCATGCCTTTCTGGATCTCGCTCATCATTATGGCGCTGGCAGCGTTACTGCTCTGGCGCTATACCCATCAACGTATCTTAATGGACGTCAATAAAAACGATTTCGCCTTATTCAGCGCAACACGTGACAAATTATTGATCTCCCTCGCAGTGCTTTCCCTCGCATTACTGTTTGCTGTAACACATATCCGTCAGCTTATTCTTATCTTGTGAGGATGTTTGCATGCCAGGCTGCCACGTTATGGCTAAGCCCGCCAGTTCACGCTGCAACCTTAACTGCCGCTACTGTTTTTACCTCGAAAAACCGCAGCAAAATGTTATGGATGACACCACGCTGGAGGCATTTATTCGCCAGCAGATCGACGCCCAGCCGGGCGAAAGAGTGCCGTTTGTCTGGCTGGACGGCGAACCGACGCTCTGCGGGCTGGAATTCTTTCAGCGCGTTGCCGAACTGCAAAAAAAGCACGCCAATGGCAAACGTATTGAAAATGCCTTCCAGACGAATGGCATTCTACTGAATGAGGACTGGTGTCGTTTTTTTCACGACAATGGCTGGCTGGTGGGTGTTTCCATCGATGGTCCGGCGGACCTGCATGATGCTTACCGTGTGAGCCGCAGTGGCAAACCGTCGCACCCGAAAGTCCTTAACGCCATTGCGACGCTGGCGAAACACCAGGTCGCGTACAACCTGCTGTGCGTCGTCAATAATCTCAATAGTCAGCAGCCACAGCGCCTGTATCGCTATTTACGTGCGCTCGGTACACCGTTTTTGCAGTTTATTCCGCTGGTGGAACAGGACGCGCAGGGGCGCTTGTCTGCCGAATCGGTCAGCAGCGAAGCCTGGGGGAACTTTCTTACCGCCGTATTCGACATCTGGGTGCGGGAAGATATTGGCCGCGTTTACGTGCAGTTATTTGACTCTACGCTCGGCGTCTGGAGCGGCTATCCGCCGCAAATATGCAGCTTTGGCAAGACCTGCGGCCACGCTTTTGCGCTGACGGCGAGCGGCGATCTCTACCAGTACGCTCACTATCTCTCCCCGGATTACCCGCTGGGCAATCAGCATCAGATCCCGATTAAAAAGCTCGACCTCAGCCCCGAAGCAGCCGCTTTCAGGCAGAGTAAAAAAGTCAGCCTTAGCGAAGTCTGCCTGCGTTGTGACGCGCTGCGTTTTTGCCGGGGCGACTGCCCGAAGCACCGCTTTGTTGAGGGAAGAAGCGCGCTGTGCCACGGTTATTACCACTTTTTCAGCCACAGCGCGCCGCATATGCGCGTAATGCGCGATCTGCTGCGCCAACGGCGCTCCCCTGTCGAATTAATGACTTACCTGCGCCGGAGCGACTGATTCAGCACGCTTTCGCCAGATAGTGCGCCATCTCATCGGTGGGCACCATTCCGCCGCCAGTGGCCCAGACCAGATGGGTGGCCTGCGCCAGTTGTTCCGGGCTAAAGCCGTGCAGTTGATGATAACCGCTGTCGCTGCAAATCCGTTGCGGCCCGGACATTCCCGCCAGCGCCGACGGCTCCAGTTGGATGCCCTCTTCCTGCGCCAACCAGCCAAGTTGCTGGTAAAGCGTGTGGTCATCGACGGTGTAGAAGCCGTCCAGCAGGCGTTCCATCGCCCGTCCGACAAAGCCGGAAGCGCGCCCGACCGCCAGACCATCGGCCGCCGTCTGGTTATCAATCCCCAGATCCTGCACCGCAATGCCGTCATGTAGCCCGGTATACACGCCCAGCAACATACAAGGAGAATGCGTTGGTTCGGCAAAAATACAGTGTACAGCATCGCCGAACGCCAGCTTCAGACCAAAGGCGACGCCGCCAGGCCCGCCACCCACGCCGCACGGCAGATAGACAAACAGCGGATGCGCGTTATTCACCACTTTGCCAAGCCGTGTGAACTGATCTTTCAGACGCTGTCCGGCGACGGCATAGCCCAGAAAGAGGGTACGGGAGTTCTCATCATCAATAAAAAAGCAGTTCGCATCCGCTGCTGCCGCTTTGCGCCCTTGCTCAACGGCCACGCCATAATCTTCGGCGTACTCCACCACGTTTACACCGTGGCTGCGCAGCAGCGCTTTTTTCCATACCCGGGCATCGGCCGACATATGCACCGTAACGCGAAAACCGAGTCGCGCGCTGATAATTCCGATCGATAACCCAAGATTTCCCGTAGAGCCAACGGCGATGCTGTAGTGGCTGAAGAAAAGGGCAAACTCAGGCGACAGCAGTTTGCTGTAATTATCATCCGGCGCGAGTAATCCGGCGGCGAAAGCCAGTTTTTCCGCGTGGGTCAACACTTCATAAATGCCGCCGCGCGCTTTAATGGAACCGGAAATCGGCAAATGGCTGTCTTTTTTCAGCCACAGCTCGCCGGCAATATCCGGGCCGAGGCGGCGCTGCATTGTCGGGATCGGAACCACGTCAGATTCAATCATGCCGCGGCTTGCCGCCGTTTCCGGGAAAGCCTGAGCGATAAACGGCGCAAAGCGGGCAAGCCGTGCGTGGGCATCGCTAACATCCTGTTGTGTCAAGCCAACATGCGGCAAAGCCCGCGCAATGGAGGTACTATTAGGGTTAAACCACTGCGTTTCTTTCAGCGCGATCAACTGCTCTATAAGCGGAAACTGCTGGATGAGTTTCTGAATGTCGGCGTTTTTCATCGGTTCGTTTTCGTAAGAATCGGAGCGTTAAAGAAAACAGGAATTGGCCAGCGGCGCAAGTGGGCCGCTGTTTTGAGAATTTATTACGTTTTGCCGCTACACCTGTAAACGCAGGCATGCTAAATACATGTATTCATCCCTGATTTTCACAAGGTCAACTGTGTTAAAGCCACTGATTGCAGTTGTTATGCTGTTGGCGGGAACCTTTGCGTTTGCCGCTGATACTCCGCTGACGGCGGCGCAATATGCGCAAAAGCTGGGGGTGGGGATGGATGTCGACTGGGCGCGTACTGATCGTGGTATCCGCGAGTTCGACCCGCTGATCGTGCGTGATTTCTACGACGCCGGTATCCGTCATGTGCGCATTCGCGTCGCCGATAACATGACGGAAGCGCGGCTGATCCACCTGCGTAAACTGGTGGAGGCATGCGAACAGTATGGGATGATCCCGGTGATTGCCTATCAGGCAGACAGCTTCAAAGCCGATCCTGACGCCAAAAACGAAGCGCAGCTGGTAGCGTGGTGGTCAACGGTAGCGAACTTTTTCGGTACTGAGCACCCGACGCTCGGTTTTGATGTGATTTATGAACCAGCTGAGAAACTTAACCGTGATTTGCCCGCCCTGAATCGCGCCTATGAAAATGTCGTGCGCACCCTGCATGATATCGACGCTCAACGCATGATTTTTATTGCCCCGCGTCTGCGCGCCGCGCCGGAGGAGCTATCCTCGCTGAAACTGCCGCCGCACAGCCAGAACTATCTGTTGGCCGAGTGGCACATTTTCCCGTGGGGGCCGCAGAAAAATAACGGTAAATATCCGTGGACATCGGGCACGGCTGCGGAAAAAGCCGCCATCCGCGCACGAATTAATACGGCAGTGCGCTGGCAGCAAAAATCCGGCCATGCCAGCTGGGTTGGCGGCTGGGCGGTAGGCGAATCCATTAAAAATGCCCCCACTGAATCGCAAATGTCTTTCGCCCACTTTATGGCCTGTGAGCTGAATAAGGTGAAAATTCCCTATGCGATCAATACCGATACGCAATTTTATGACGGAGAAGAGGGCGCATGGCGGCCAGGGCCGGAGCCGTTACTGAAAATGATGATTTCGCCGGAGTGCGACAAGCCCGACGCGAGGCCGGGCCATCATGAGGTTAAATCACCGGTTCATGGCGAGAAAAACGCGCCGCCAGCGGCAGCCAGCACAACAGAATTAAAAGCCCGGCCAGCGTCATCAGCATCCCAAGGCTAAACTGGCCGTTCTGCGGCAGTTGTGAAGAGAGCCACGCCAGGCCGCCGGATCCGATGTTCTGCAACCCGCCAACCAACGCGCCCGCGGTACCCGCCAGAAACGGGAATGGCTCCATCGCGCCGCTGGTTGCCAGCGGGAACAGCATCCCGGTACCGAAGAAAAACAGCGCCGCGGGCACCACCAGCGTCCAGATATTCATCACCCCGACAATGCCCGGGATCCACATCATCAGACCGGCCGCCAGGCAGCAGATCACCGCCTGCCACATCAACGAGGTAAAGCGCGTGTTCTGCCGCCCGGCAAACCACGCGCCGAAAAAGGCCGCTGGCACCGGCAGAATAAACAGGACGCTGACCGTCATACTGTTCAGGCCCAGCACGCCGCCCATCAACACGCCCGAGCTGGCTTCAAAGACTGCAATCCCGGCCAGACCGCCAATCAACATCAGCAGGTAACAATTAAATGCGCCATTGCCGAACAGGGTTTTGTAGCTGGTCAGCAGGCGGAGGCGGGGCGCGTCTTTTGGCCGGGTTTCCGGCATCCAGCGCGCCATACTCCAGGTGACGACCAGGCACAGCACCAACAGAAAAATAAAACAGGCGCGCCAGTTAAACAATGTATTCAATACGCCGCCAATCAGCGGTGCGAGCAGCGGACTAACCAAAATCCCCATATTCAACAAACTGTTGGCGTGACGAAGTTCCGTACCGGCATATAGATCGCGCGGCAGCGTTCGCGCCATCACGCCACCCACACCGGTGCCGATGCCCTGTAAGGCGCTGGCCAGAATCAACATCGACAGGCTGTGCGTGGTAATGGCGATCAGCGTCGCCAGCAAAAAGATGCTCATCCCGGCAAGGATCACCGGGCGGCGACCGATTCTGTCCGCCAGCGGGCCATAGAAGAGTTGGGATACGCCGTAAGTCAGCAGATACGCCGCCATGACGCTTTGCACCGCGCCTTCGCGAACATTCAGGGTGAGCGCCATATCCGCTATCGCCGGGATATAGATGGTTTGCGCCATCTGCCCGACAGCCACCAGAAGTACCAGCATCAATAACAAATTGACGTTTCTCTGCCTTTTCATGTCGATGATTACTTTTAAAAAATGGAAAATTAAAGAATATATGGCTGCAATACAGCCTTAATGCCGGAGAAATCTAACACAGCCAGATGACAGAACCACAATTACCCGGTGCAAAGGCAGGAAGGAGACAGGCAGGTTTTATAGACAATATCCGGCAACTTTTGTTGCCAGTGAGCTTCAGGAAAGGCGCAGCAGTATCGCGCCGACGGCAATGCCACAGGCGGCAATAATCCGTAGTCCGGCAACCTGCTCTTTGAGAAGAACAAACGCAATCAGCGCACCGAACAGAATCGAGGTTTCGCGTAGCGCAGCGACGACCGCCAGCGGCGCTTGCGTCATCGCCCACAGCGCCAGGCCGTAAGACCCCATGGTGCCGATGCCGCCGGGAATGCCTTTTTTCCAGCTGGTGAGCAGATAACGTGTCACCTCTTGCCGCCGCACCAGCATCGCCCAGAACAACAGGCAAAAACCGTTAAGGAAAAAGGTCCATAATGTATAGCCCAGCGCAGAACCGGCAAGACGAACGCCGGTGCCATCAACCAGCGTGTAACCAGCGATAAACCCCGAATTAATAAGCGCCAGCCAGATCCCTTTGCGTGATTGCGTGCGTCCGTTAAACGCCATCACCAGTATCGACAGGCATATCACGGCAATACCGCCCCACGCCACGCCAGAAAGTGAATCGCCAAGGATCAGCACGCTAATAAGCGCCACCAGCAGCGGCGCGGTGCCGCGCATCAGCGGATAGGTCTGGCTCATATCCGAAAGCTGGTAAGTTTTCGCCACCAGCACCGTGTAAACCACCTGCAACGCACACGAGATGGCGAGATAAGGCACGCTGGCGAGTGTCGGCTGTGGTGAGAAAGGCAATAAAATGAGTGCGATCAGCGCGGCAGAACCGCTTACGGCAATCGCTGAATAGAGTTTGTCGCTACCGGATTTCACGATGGCATTCCAGCTGGCATGAAGCAGAGCAGCAAACAGCAAAATGCAGAAAACGGAGAGTGTCATGGTGGCCCGGGCGAGTGAGTTGCCACCAAAATGTAACATGCCGCGCGCAGTGGATACCAGATTAGCAATGTGAAACCTCGTTCAGGCGAGGTTTTTTGTTTTCAGCGGCTACATAACCAAACGTGATCCGCCGCGCAGTTTTCTGCGGGTGCGTAAAAAGCAGTTGTCGGCGACGAAATCCTGTGTTTGTATAAATCCTGTTAATTACATGACAGACAGGTCCCTAATGAACGCTTCCACAATGTCGATGAGCCTACTAAAAACCGCGCATAACGCCGCGGTGGTCGTCGTGCGTGTGGTGGTGGTCGTCGGCAATGCGCCGTAGGGTCCGGAACAACACACGATTCCAAAACCCCGCCGGCGCAAACCGGCGGGGTTTTTCGTTTAACTCCCTCCGGAAAGCTGGCCCAGAAGAAAAGGACTGGAGCATGGCAAGTTCGGGCAGTACATCACAACCCACGCACTACACCGGCGCGCAACTGATTGTTCATTTACTGGAACGACAGGGCATCACCACGGTAACCGGTATTCCTGGCGGTACGGTTCTGCCGCTTTACGACGCGCTCAGCCAGAGCAAACAGATTCGCCATGTGCTGGCGCGCCACGAGCAGGGCGCAGGTTTTATTGCGCAGGGCATGGCGCGTACGCAGGGTATACCTGCGGTCTGTCTGGCCTGTAGCGGGCCGGGTGCGACCAACCTGGTGACCGCCATCGCAGATGCGCGCCTCGACTCCATCCCGTTGGTTTGCATTACCGGCCAGGTACCCACCTCGATGATCGGCACCGATGCGTTCCAGGAAGTGGACACTTACGGCATCTCTATCCCCATCACCAAACACAACTACCTGGTGCGTGACATCGCCGAACTGCCGCAGGTGATCTGCGATGCGTTTCGCATTGCGCAGTCCGGCCGCCCTGGCCCGGTGTGGATAGATATTCCTAAAGATGTGCAGACAGCGGAAATCACCCTGAGTGAATTGCCGGAACCTGGCTACAAAACCCCTGCCCCGGCCTGGAATGCGCAGGCGGTGCGCGAAGCCGCAGAGTTGATCAATGCCGCACAGCGCCCGGTGCTCTATCTCGGCGGCGGGGTAATCAATGCGCCGCAGCAGATTCGTCATCTGGCGGAGAAAGCGAATCTGCCCACCACCATGACGCTGATGGCGCTCGGCATGTTGCCGAAGCAACACCCGCTGTCGCTGGGCATGCTGGGGATGCACGGCGCACGTAGCACCAACTTTATCCTGCAAGAGGCGGATTTACTGGTGGTGCTTGGGGCGCGTTTTGATGACCGGGCGATTGGCAAAACAGAGCAGTTCTGCCCGAATGCCAAAATTATCCATGTCGATATCGACCGCGCGGAGCTCGGCAAAGTGAAGCAGGCGCATGTGGCGATCCAGGGCGATGTCGGTGAAGTGCTTGACGCGCTGATCCCGCACATTGAGGCGCACTCCCGCCACGCCTGGCGTAACACGGTTGAGCAACTGCAACGCGAATTTCCAGGCGCCATTCCGCAGGGTGGTGACCCGCTGAACCACTACGGTCTGATCAACGCCGTTGCGGCTTGCGTAGACGATAACGCCATTATTACGACCGATGTGGGCCAGCATCAGATGTGGACGGCGCAGGCTTATCCGCTTAACCGTCCGCGTCAGTGGCTGACTTCCGGTGGGCTGGGCACCATGGGTTTTGGGCTCCCTGCCGCCATTGGCGCCGCGCTGGCGAACCCGGATCGCAAAGTTATCTGCTTCTCCGGCGATGGTAGCCTGATGATGAATATTCAGGAAATGGCCACCGCCGCAGAGAATAACCTCGATGTGAAGATTGTGTTGATGAACAACGAAGCGCTGGGGCTGGTTCACCAACAACAGAGCCTGTTCTATAAATCTGGCGTGTTTGCGGCAACCTATCCTGGGATGATTAATTTTATGCAGATTGCCGCAGGTTTCGGCCTGCAAACCTGTGATTTAAACGTCGCCGCCGATCCGCAGGCCGCGTTGCAGGAGATCATCTCCCATCCTGGCCCAGCGTTGATTCATGTCCGTATCGACCCGCAAGAGAAAGTTTATCCGATGGTGCCGCCAGGTGCGGCAAATACTGAAATGGTGGGGGAATAAGCCATGCAAACAACTGATAACGTCATTCTCGAACTCACCGTCCGTAACCATCCGGGCGTCATGACGCATGTTTGCGGGTTATTTGCGCGGCGAGCGTTCAACGTGGAAGGCATTCTCTGTTTACCGCTACAAAATGGCGAACAGAGCCGCATCTGGCTACAGGTTGCCAACGACCAGCGGCTGGAGCAGATGATAAGCCAGATCGACAAACTGGAAGATGTGGTGCAAATCATCCGCCACCAGAACGATCCGGGCGTGTTCAACAAACTGGGACTGTTCTTCGAGTAATCGCGCTATTTATACGAAGTGCCCGGTAAGCCGATAATTAACTGTCGGCTTACGGCTGTCTTTACGGCTGTGCGTCAGAGGGGATTTCCCCGTATGATGAGCCTCTTTTACGCACCGGGAGCAGGTATGATTTGGTTGATGTTGGCAACGCTGGTGGTTGTTTTTGTGATTGGCTTCAGAGTGTTAACCACTGATTCCCGGCGGGCGATCCGCCGCCTCACTGACCGGCTTAACATTCAACCCGTACCGGTGGAGTCGATGATGGATCAGATGGGCAAAACGGCGGGCAACGAGTACTTAAGTTACCTGGCGCGCCCGGATGAAGCACATCTGCAAAATGCGGCGCAGGTGCTGCTGATCTGGCAGGTTTCCATCGTCGATAGCAGCGAGCAGAACCTGCAATACTGGCACCGGCTGATGCAAAAAGCGCGGCTCGCCGCGCCGATAACCGATGCGCAGGTGCGTCTGGCACTCGGGTTTTTACGCGAACTGGAACCAGATACCATCGAACTGAACAACTTCCAGTTGCGTTATAACGCTCAGTTTATCCCGCAAGAGGGCGTCCACTGGCTACACTGATCTCCCATCATAAAATGAGTTGCCGAATTGTTAATTGCGTCACAGATGATGAATGTTACACTGCGCGACCTTCACGACGAATAACTAAGCAGGTGACAAATGAGTGAGCAAACTGTGACGCAATCTCCGGTGGACGTGGTAACCCGTCCTAACTGGTCAGCCGTTTTCGCGGTAGCTTTTTGTGTTGCCTGTCTGATCACCGTGGAGTTTTTACCGGTAAGCCTGCTGACGCCAATGGCGCTGGATTTAGGCGTTTCCGAAGGCGTTGCCGGGCAAACCGTCACGGTAACTGCGTTTGTGGCCATGTTCGCCAGCCTGTTCATTACCACGGTGATCCGAGCCGTCGACAGGCGTTATGTGGTGATCGCCTTTGCAGTGCTGCTGACCCTCTCCTGCCTGCTGGTCTCCTTTGCCAATAACTTTACGCTGCTGCTGGCTGGCCGCGCTTGTCTGGGGCTGGCGCTCGGCGGTTTCTGGGCGATGTCGGCCTCGCTGACCATACGTCTGGTGCCGATGCGTACCGTGCCGAAAGCGTTGTCGGTGATTTTTGGCTCGGTGTCGATTGCATTGGTGATCGCCGCGCCGCTGGGCAGTTTCCTCGGCGGCATTATCGGCTGGCGTAATGTCTTTAATGGTGCGGCGCTGATGGGGGCGATCTGCATTCTCTGGGTTTGGCGGGCGTTGCCGTCGCTGCCGGGCAAAACCGAACATCACGAGAACATGTTTGGCCTGCTGAAACGCCCTGGTGTGCTGGCGGGCATGATCGCCATCTTTATGGTCTTCGCCGGGCAGTTCTCGTTCTTTACCTATATTCGCCCGGTCTATATGAATCTGGCCGGGTTTAGCGTCGATGGCTTAACGCTGGTGCTGTTGAGCTTTGGTATCGCCAGTTTTGTCGGGACGTCCTTCTCTTCCGTGGTGATGAAGCGTTCGGTCAAAATGGCACTCGCCCTTGCACCACTGACGCTGGCTGTCAGCGCGCTGGTGTTGATTTTGTGGGGCAGCGATAAAGTCGTTGCCGCGGGGATCGCCATCATCTGGGGGCTGGGTTTTGCGCTGGTGCCGGTGGGCTGGTCAACCTGGATCACCCGCACGCTTGCCGATCAAGCGGAAAAAGCCGGTTCCATTCAGGTGGCGGTGATTCAGCTTGCCAACACCTGCGGCGCAGCGATTGGCGGTTTTGCGCTGGACCATTATGGTTTGCTGTCGCCGCTGCTGCTCTCTGGCACCCTAATGCTACTAACGGCGCTGCTGGTGGCAGCGAAAGTGAAAGTGAAAGCGTAAACGCCGCAATTCGCCGGGTGGCACTGCGTTTACCCGGTCTGGAACGCTCGCATATTGCACAACGAGTAAACCCGATATCGGGCAATGTCATGCAGAGGCGCTGGCGAGCCGCATTTTGCGGCGTGAATCCCAGGAGATCAGCAGGACCGACGAGACAATCAGCAGCGTACCAAGCCAGTCCGGCAATGAGAAAGCAACGCCGAGCAGTACCACCGAGAGCAGCGCACTGCTCAGCGGTTCGGCGCAGCTCAGGATGCTGGCCTTCGAGCCGCCAATCATCTGCGCGCCTTTCAGGTAGAGGCTAAAGGTGAGTGCCGTGCCGATCACCACCAGATAGAAGAACGCCATCAGTAGGTGTCCATCCACCGCTACACTTTCCCCCTGCCCGCCAAAAAACGGCGCCAGCATCAACCCCGCCAGCAACATACTCCAGCCGACAATCGGCAGTGTGCCGTACCGCGCGATCAGCGACGAGGGATAAGTGGTGTAGAACGCGGCGGAAAACGCCGAAACGATCCCCCACAACAGTGCTTGCGGCGAGATGGACAACGACGTCAAGTTACCGTGCGTCACCAGCAGGAACGTGCCAGTCAGCGAGGTGAAAATCGCCGCAACAACCGGCATAGTGGGGCGTGCTTTACGCACCAGCGCGAGCCACGTCACGATAATGGTCGGTGACAAAAATTGCAGTACCGTGGCAGTAGCGGCGTTGGACTTTTCGATGGTCAGCAAAAAAGTCAGTTGCACGGTCAGTGCGCCAAACAGTGAGAAGATCAGCAGGCTGATGGCATCTTTACGGTTTTTCAGGATGGCGAAAACTTTATCGCCGTGCACAAAAGAGAGCGTAAGCAAAATGATGCCGGTAAACAGAAGCCGCGTCATGGTTAACCACGGTGACGGGATATGACTTTTCTCCATGATGTACTGCGCGCAAACCCCGGAGCTGCCCCATAACACCGCGGCGGCCAGTACATAAAGCATCCCTTTTTTTGTGGAACCCATCTTTTAACCCAACGCTGTCATGCTGATTGCTTATTGATAAGGCACGCATCATAACACATGTACAGAGATTAACCGGAGGCGGCTGAGGGTGGCCGCCTCCGGTTTTACATCAGAACCAGGCTTCCCACATCGCGCCGACGTTAAACGAATCGAGCGTATTGTCATTTGTGCCATTGACCCGCGCGGTACGTTTGTTATCGACTTCACCGCCGGTCACGTAGAAGCGCAGCATCGGGCGGAATTCCGGCCCCATCGCAATCGAGATGTTCTGCGACAGAGTCAGTTTCCAGCCGTGGTTATCGCCGCCATTGTCATAATCGACGCGCTGATAACCAGCTTCCAGCCAGGTTGAATGAACATCGTTCCACCAGTGCATCGGGCGAATAATCGCGCCATAGTTGCGGCGGTTATCGGCTTTGTTGGCGCTGTTATCGTAATCGTGGAAGGCCAGCAGGTAATCCACCTGGGTTTGCTGGCTGAACTTGTAGTTGCCTTCGAAGCTGGCGTAAATCGCCGTCAGATCGTCGGTTTTGTTGAATACGCTGTTGTCCGCATTATCGGAATAACGGGCGATCACTTTGTTCACGCCGTGGTCATTGGTGTGGCTCAGTACCACGCCGCCCTGCCAGGCGCGTCGGCGGTCTTCGCTTTCGATCGCTTTAGAGTCAAAGCCGTAGTTGGCATAGATCTCCAGATCGAGCGGGCCGACCTTCATGCCGTGAATTTTCGAGGTGACGGCATAGTTACCCTTATCACCAACGTTCGAACCGCCCGTACAGGTGATACGTGACGGGTTAGTTTCATCCTCCAGCACTGTCGGGCTGCAGGATTCGACGGCGGCCACGGCGGCCACGTCAAACTGCACGCCGCCAATATCGAAGTTTTTCACCCCGGCGCCCTGACCATCATGGTTCATCCAGAAGTAATCGTTGATACCCTGTTGCGGACGCTGGTGGAAGTCGCGCCCCGCCCAGAAGTAAGCATTCGGGTTTGAGGCCAACAAGTTGGTTACTCCGGCATAGGCTTTTTTCAGGTTAACTTCATCGCCCCAGTGATCGAACATGACGTTAACATCCCAGATCGCACCATTATCGCCTCTGAACGCCTTGGAGAGCTGGAACTCGCCGCCGTTGCCTTCGTTACCCAGACGACCAATGGCGGAGGCGCCGTTATAGGAACCATCGACGCCGACATATTTCTGATCGGCAGACTGGAAGTGCGCGCCGTAGCGGGCATAACCACTGAATTTCACGCCGTAAGGAATGGCTTTATCCGGTTCCTGGGCGGTGGTTTGTGGTTCAACAATCACATCCGCTTTTTTATTGATGGCGGCATCCATTTTAGCCTGCCGTTCCGCCAGCGCTTTATCGACGGCTTTAGCGACAATGGCATCGATTTGCTCTTGCGTAAATTCTTGTGCGAAGACGGAGCCAGAGCAAAGGGTGGCCGCAACCGCCAGCGCCAGCGCCACTGGAAGTATTTTATTTATTCTCATGGTTATCTCAATTTAGTAAGTTATTCGCAGACAATAGTTATCCTGCGTTGGCAGGATAAAAATATCGCCATCACCAAAAAACCAATATTTATTTTGTAGAGTTGGGTACAGATTAATTAAGACTTACCGTAATCAATTCTCCATTTATTGCTGCCGATATAATGAATGCAGTTGAATGATTTCTTCAGATAACTCGCGGGCCAGTAACGATGTCATTAAATGGTCCTGGGCATGCACCATAATTAACGTCATTGGCTGACGGGCTTCACCGGCATCCTGCTCAATCAATTGTGTCTGCATTTTGTGCGCCCGGCGTGAATAACCATCGGCCTCGCGCAGCAGGCTGCGGGCTTCTTCAATATTGCCCTCCCGGGCCGATCGCAGCGCCTCAAAGCATAGGCTGCGCGACTGTCCGGCGTTGACGATAATTTCCATTACCGCTTCTTCAAGTGCGACCATAATCATTATTCCTGAGTAAAACCATTAAGCGCGGCGGTGGTGGCAAACCACTCTCCACTTTTCTTAATAGTGCGTTGCTGAGTTGCCAGATCTAATTGCACAAAACCGTAGCGATTTTTATATGCGTTACACCATGACCAGTTATCAATAAATGTCCACATATGGTAACCAAGACAGTGACAGCCTTCGCTAATTCCTTTATGTAGCCATTTCAGGTGATCGCGAACAAAGGTAATACGATAACTATCGTTAATTTGTCCGTTTTCAATAAAGCGTTCTTCATTCTCGACTCCCATACCGTTTTCAGAAATAAAACAGCGTGGGTTGCCATAATTCAGACGCAGGTTGGTGAGAATATCGTAAATACCGGGCTCGTAAATTTCCCACCCGCGATAGGGGTTCATTTTACGGCCTGGCATTTCGTAATAATCAAACAACCACTCCGGCATAAATGGCGCATCGGGATTGACCGCGCTGTCCCGGCACTTTACCCGCCGAGGCTGGTAATAGTTGATGCCGAGCAGGTCGATTTTCCCTTCTGCAATCAGCGAGATATCTTCCGGCTGGCAGGCGGGGAGCTGATCGTACTCTTTGAGCAGCGCCACCAGGTCAGCGGGATACTCGCCACGCAGTACCGGGTCGAGAAAACTGCGGTTAAACAGCAAATCTGCGTGGTGTGCCGCTTTCACATCCGCAGGATGTTGCGAGCGCGGATAAGACGGCGTCAGGTTCAGCACAATGCCGATGTCTCCCGAGTGGTGCCCGGCGCGAAATGCTCTGACAGCGCTGGCATGCGCCAGTACCGTGTGGTACGCCACCGTCGCCGCGCGTTTGAAATCCACCACGTTTGGGTAATGGAAATCGTACAGATAGCCGCCTTCGACCGGAACGATCGGCTCGTTAAAGGTAAACCAGTGCTGCACCCGATCGCCGAACAGCGCAAAACAGATTTGCGCGTAGCGACTAAAAGCCTCAACCACTTCACGGCTTTCCCAGCCGCCTTTTTCCTGCATTACCATCGGCATGTCGAAGTGAAACAGCGTAATAAACGGCGTAATTCCCTGCGCCAGCAGTTCATCGATTACGTCGTTGTACCAGGCGACAGCCTGCGGGTTCACTTCCCCGGTTCCATCCGGGATCAGGCGCGACCAGCTCAACGAAGTACGAAAACTGTTGTGATTAAGCTGCTTCAACAGCGCGATATCTTGCCGCCAGTGGCGGTAAAATGTCGAGGTCTCCTGCAGCCCAATCTGCTGGTGAAAACGCCACGGTTCGCGGGCAAACCACGTATCCCAGGTGGTGGCGCTTTTTCCGCCTTGCTGGCTTTCCCCTTCAGTTTGCAGTGCCGAGCACGCACTGCCCCACCAGAAGTTTGCGGGAAAAACATATTTCATTACCGGCTCCTTTTCGTTACTGCGAATGCGTTACGGCTTAGTTACTGCGAACAGTTTCCGTTATCGGTGCGCTGGTCTGCGCTTTTTGTTCTTCTGCTTTCATCAGCGAGTGTTCATACGCCCGCAGGAATGGCAGATACATCAGGGCAGACATCACCATACAAATCAGGCACATCACCACCGGACTAAAGGCCCAGTTCGCCGCCCAGGAGGCACCGATTGGTGCAGGCGTTGTCCACGGCGTCAGCGAAACCACCTGCGCCAGCAGGCCCATTTTTGTCGCAGTGTAAGCCAGTACGGCGTTAACCAGCGGTACGCAGACAAACGGCACAAACAGCATCGGGTTCATGATAATGGGCGCACCGAAAAGAATCGGTTCGTTGATGTTGAAGAAGCTTGGCACAACACCCATTTTGCCAATGGTACGCAGATGCGCGACACGGCTGCGCAACAGCAGGAACGCCAGCGGTAAGGTCGAACCGACGCCGCCAATCAGCAGATAGTGATCCCAGAATCCTTGCAGATAGACGTGCGGCAGTGCAGCGCCTGCCGCCAGCGCGGCCTGGTTGGCGGAGAGGTTGGCCATCCAGAATGGGTTCATGATGCCGGTGACAATCAGCGAACCGTGAATACCGGCGAACCAGAAGATTTGGCACAGCAGCACGGAAAGCAGAATGGCGGGCAGGGAATCAGATGCGGAAACCAGCGGCTCCAGCAGGTGCATAATCGCCTGCGGCAGGATCATCCCGGTTTGCGCTTCGATAAACAGGTTCAGCGGGTGCAGCGTACCAATGATCACCACCACCGGAATCAAAATCTCAAACGAACGCGCCACGCCGGTCGGGACCTCTTTCGGCAGGCGGATGGTGATGTTGTGCTGTTTGAGCCAGGCGTAAACGCGTGATGAGTAGATGGCGGTCAGCAAGGCAGTAAAAATGCCCTGACCGGAGAGATACTGGGTGGAGATTTTGCCGTCTGCATACGGCGCGGCAACCAGTAGAAACGCCATAAACGCCAGCAGACCAGTCATCACCGGGTCGAGATTAAACTGGCGACCAAGGCTGGCACCTATCCCGACGGAGATAAAAAACGTCATCACCCCCATGCTGAGGTTAAACGGCAGCATCAGTTGCGCACGGTATTCGGTAGAGAAATCGAGCCAGGCGCGGGCGAAACCGACGGTGGTGTCGGCGGAAAACGGCGGGAAGATAAACACCAGCATAAAGGAGCCGATGATCATAAACGGCAGCGCAGCGGTAAAACCGTCGCGGATGGCGATAACGTACTTCTGCTGTCCAAGACGACCGGCCAGCGGCGTAATGGATTGCTCAATAATCGTAATCATTGATTGATATAAGGAACTCATAAGAACACCTTTTTAATGTGCCGCTTCAATTAGCGACAAAGCGTAGTCCAGTACCTCATTACCGCGTTGCATGCCGTAATCCATCGGATTGATGGGTTGAACCGGAATGCCGTGTGCGGCGGCCTTTTCTGACAGCGTATTTAACATGTACTTAACCTGCGGTCCGAGAAGCACAACCTGATAACGCGGAAATTGCGTGTCGAATTCCGCGACGCCGTACGCGTCGATCTCCACTTGCAGCTCCCGTTCCTTCGCCGCCTCAAGCATTTTCCTCACCAACAAGCTGGTGGACATCCCGGCAGAGCAGCACAACATAATCCTGAACATCGTTAACCATCCTCGAAGTGTAAAAAGTTATTGCGGGGATGATTGGATATCATATGGAAACCGGTTTCCATTTTTTCTCCACGGAAGTGTGATAGCTATCAATATCTATTGGATACATGGTGATTTTATTGGATTTACATCACGGAATTCTGCGATTTTTTGATAACAAAAAAGGCAAAACGGAAAATCGGTTTCCATCAAAAAGGGAAACCGCTATACTTTGAGTGGTTATAGATTGAACCGATTTTACAGGACGAATTTTCAGGCGCAGGATACGCGCCGCTCAGGGGAGAAAGATGTCTACAATCAACGATGTATCACGGTTAGCTGGGGTTTCCAAAGCCACAGTCTCACGGGTGTTGAGTGGTTCGCGCGGCGTTAAGGAAGCCAGTCGCCTCGCGGTACTGAAAGCGGTCGAAGAGCTGAATTATCGGCCCAATGTTATCGCCCAGTCATTGCTCAGCCAGTCGACAGGCTGCATCGGGGTGATTTGCGCCCAGGAGAATATAAACCAGACCACCGGTTACCTCTATGCGCTGGAAAAACATCTCAGCCAGAGCCAGAAACATTTGCTGTTGCGCTTCGCCAATACCAAAGCCGGGGTGATGAGCGCGCTGGATGAACTGACCTGCGGGCTGTGCGACGATGTATTGATTATCGGCGCACGTTTCCCTCTGAAAATTGAAGATGAAAATGTGATTCTGGTTGATTGCGAAGAGTCCATCGATTCTACACCTAACAGTATTCAGTTCGACCACGCCTTTGCGGCGGAAACCGCCTGCAACTACCTGATTAGCCAGAGCCGCCGACAGATTGCGCTTATCTATCCAGATACCGCTGCGGCCGAGCAGGTATTGCATGGCTATAAGCTGGCGCTGGAAAACAATTTTCTGCCATTTAACCGCAACCTGGTCTTTATGGATGACACCAGTTCATCGGTGGCGTTGCAGGTGCTACTCAATAACGCTACCACATTGAATTTTAACGCGCTGCTGGTGGCTGACGAGCAGGAAGCGCAGCACGTAATCCCGCAACTGCAAGCATTTAATAAATCCGTGCCGGGGGACATTATGGTCTTCAGCCTTGCTGGCTCCTTGCATTTACCGGGGATCCCGACCATCCCGGCGATTGAATATTCAATGGATGCGATGGCGGCGCGTATTGTGGCGTGGCTGAATGAGAAAACGCAGAGCGTGTTGGGTTCGTACCGCCTGCGCGGTGATTTAATTATTCCCGAAGTCGGTAAGCGCCAGTAATAAATATCCTCCGGCATAGCCGGAGGTTTTTCAGATGCGCCTATAAGGCTCTGTTACCAGTCGCGCCCTAACAGGCGCAGCCACTTGCTTCGCTGACAGCAAGGTTAATGGCTTCACGCTCTTTGGTGCTCAGACTACTTTTTGTCAACATGGCGTTATGTTGCAGCGCCTGGCCCAGTGCTTCCGGCGAGTGGCTGCCGATGGTCAGGTAAGCATTCGGCACTTTGCCCATTGCGCATTTGCTGCACCAGCAACGTGGCCTGACGGTTGATGCCATTACAGAGCGTTGCGGGTTTCTCTCCCTTTCTTCGTTTTCCCGCGCATTTAGCCTGCAAACACCTGCACAAAACGGGGTCTGACGCTCAGTGGAACGAAAACTCACGTTAAGCAATGTTTTCTTCTTCCGACACTTCTTTTAATGACCGCAGATGCCCTTTCGTCACCAGTTCTGCCAGTGTGAAGGAATAAGGCCAAGCATATTGATATGTCCGTGGCAAAGCGGTGAGAGGCGTGCGATATCTTCATCATTCACGGTTTCACCCTGTTCCCGGAGATGCTCCAGGGCAGCCTGCATATAAATAGTTGAGGACGAAAAGGCAGTTCAACCGTTCTGACGCCGACATTAAATTTTGGTTAAGGGCTACCGTCTGATTACTATAGACACTTAATCCACAGGAATAAGAGGGATTTGATATGGAACAGCAATATACCAACGAACTGACTCCGGAATTGGCCACCTCACTGGCGCGTCCGCCCTTCTCGGCGGAGAAAAAGGCCGGGATATCTGGCGGTGCCCGTCAGACTGGTGATGAGGTGGTTTATCCTGACGGCACCACTGCCCGGATTGTTACCGGCAGCGGGTCGGACTTTCAGAAAGGCGGTAAAAGTATCGCGCTGGTCGGCAGTCGGCTGAGTAACGGTGATGTTATTATCAGCACCCCACAGGCTGGATGTACGCTGAATGAGCTGAAAGGTCTGCCGATGGATGCTGATTTTTTACCGGCAGAGGGCTGAATTATGTCCATCATGAGAGGGTGTAGCGTTCACGGCAAGAATGTCGGATTACACGGAGATAAAACCTCTTCGGGAACACAATGTATCGCGGCCCGTCCCTGCATGTCGGTCATGGGGTTGCTGAAACTCTATATCGGTGACAAGACTACTCCCTGCCCGAAGTGTGGGGAAGTGGGGGTCATTGTGGACGGCGATCACCGGTGCTCAAACAGTGCCGCTGTTGCGGTGGACGGCGCGGAGATTCGTTGCGGGTGCCCGCAGGGGACTAATTTTCTGATTGCCCCGGGTACGATCCCGCAGCTTTCAGCGTCAAACGCCAGGATGGCACCGGTCGCAGTCCCGGAGCCGGAACAGCATACGCAGGCCGCTAAAAAAGAGAAGCCCGAAAAGGAAATCACGCTCACCATCGGGGTGTTTTTCGACGGCACCGGCAACAATGCTGTTAACACACAGAATATGATGAAAGCGTATACCGCAGGTCATTACCATCTGGATGACCCGGAAGCCGAGTCCATTCTGGCAAAATGCGCCCGTGAGAATTTTGGCGTGTCGGGAAGCGGTGCAATCAGCTATACCGGGTATTACACCAACATCCACTGGCTGAGTACGTTGTATAAACAGGACATACCTGCAGATAAAGGAATCGTCCAGTCTGCCATTTATATTGACGGTATCGGTACCGATGCGGGTAAACCTGACAGCAAGCTGGGGCAGGGTTTTGGTATATCCGATACAGGGGTTGTTGCCAAAACAGATAATGCTGTAGCCCGGCTAAATGATGTACTGAATCAGAGCATCAGGGATATAAGAAGGCAGGTGGCAGACAGTGAGCTTGTCATTAAGTCCCTGCAGTTTGACATCTTTGGCTTCAGTCGTGGCGCAGCCGCAGCGCGTCATTTTGCCAACCGCATCCAGTCCGCAGACCCGGCCATTATCAGCGCCATCCGCCAGGGCATGACGGGAACGACCTTCAATGGTTTCCCATCCGGGAAGACCCGCTTCATCGGTATCTTCGACACCGTGGCCGCCATCGGTACGCCGGTTAACGGTCTGAACCCGCACAGCGCAGATACTGGGGACGTGAAGCTCACCCTGCATCCCGGCGTGGCGGAGAAGGTGTTTCATATCACCGCCGCGAACGAGTGCCGCTTTAACTTTGCGCTGAACAGCGTGAAACCGGCGTGGCCGGAGCTGGCGCTGCCCGGCGTGCATTCCGATATCGGCGGTGGTTATCTGCCCGTCACCAGAGAAGACCTGTTTCTGACCCGCCCGGCCACGGAGACGGTGCCGTACAGCCAGCCGGGCGAAAAGACGCGAGTCTACCGACAGGCGGTGGCGCAGTTACAGACTCTGGATAAATCTCCCTGCCTGGCACCGTTGCTGCGTACCAATGAGATTTCAGCAGAAACCTGGTATGACGACAGGCTGCCGCCGGACCGGTACGGCCAGTTGCAGAAGCGCAGCTATGCGGCGCTGACCATGCGCGGGCGGACCGTCAGAAATGACTGGTCACGGGTTGCTCTGCGGGTAATGCTTGAGGCCGCACAGGAAGCTGGGGTGATGTTTGACCCTATTCAGAATAAAGACAAAGAACTCTCCATTCCGGATGAGCTTGCCCCCCTTTGGGACAAAGCACTGGCGATGGGTAAAGCGGCCCGCAGCGGCCAGACGCCGCAGGCGTTCAGCCAGGATGAGCTGGACGTGATTGCGGCGAAGTATATTCACTGTTCGGCCAACTGGAATGCCATCGTGGTCAATACGGACGGTCTTATTCATGGAGGCGCATCCCCCTCTGAGCTGACTGGCTTTATCAACCGGCCGGATGAGCAGTGGAAACGCTCGGTCTACAGCATGGACGGGAAAAAGGTATGAGGCTGAAAGCACTTTTCCCCCTACTGATGTTGGTTATGGTCAGTGGCTGCCGCGCGGGTGAGGCACAGACGCCGGAAGAAACCGGCGAAATGCCTTATGGTGAGGTCGGTTTTGCATTTTTCACCCCAAAGGCCCTGCCAGCGGTGGTGACAAAAGCGCTGATTATCGACAACGAAAAGGTGGTATCAACCTTCCGGACGCTGGACAGCACTCAGGAAAATCCTGACAGCGTGGGAAGCTGGAGCAGCCGAGTCAGCAGGCATGCTCAGTTCAATAAAGTCAGACATCCTCCCGCACAGATGCTGTTCTGCTGGGATTCAGTTATCGATAAAAAGACCTATGAGACACGCATCACCTTCTCATCTGCCTTGCGGGAAAAAATGTCGGTGCCAACAGGAAAGGACTGGCGTGGAAATACGGCATGGTATGACACGCTGTTGTTTGGTCTGGCACCTGAAGGCAAAGTGCGCATCTGGCTTCAGAACAGCGCGCCGGTGGGCAATTTACCAGTCGAACCGGTAAAAATCACCACGCTGTCCGGGGATAAGCTGGATGCCTGTAAAGACGTACCTTCGCGGATTGATTTTAACTATAGCATTCCAGATGGTTATGATCAGGACATAAAGGATTTTATCAAAGGGAAAGCCTATCCCTATGGGAGCTGGTAGTAGCCCCCTAAAAAGGATCCCTTGAGGATAATGCTGGTCACTTAAGGTGACCGGCATTGTTTTTAAAGGGATATTTTGACTTTTTTGGCCTGATTTCTCTTTCATACTCCCGCTCCCGTCTCGGGGGCAGTTTCAGCATTGCCGCATTACTGTAGAAGTGCTTAAGATGCCCCGGAACAGCACCCGGCGATGACCAGGGCAGTCCGATTAACAGTCGCAGTATCTCTGCCACTGAACCACTGAAGCTCAGCTGATACGGCAGATAATCTCCTTTCAGGCTGAACGCCATTTTCACCATCTGATACCGCACCAGATTGTACGTCAGCAGTATTCCCCACAGCTCCTGTCTCACCATTTCTGGCAGTTTACTTCTCAGCGTCCAGCGGTTGCCGCACAGGAACTGTTTTTTCTCACGGTACCCCAGTTCTGTTTCCCACCGGTGTTTATACAGTTCTGCAACGTCTGCCGCCGGGTAACGCATTGCATCTGTCATCGACGTGACAACCTGACGCTCCACGCCGTTAACCTTGCGCCTGATGAGCCGCACCGTAAGGGTATCCGGCAGTCCTTCCCACTGCTTTCTGGCCTGAGGAGAAGTCTTCAGCATTATCAGCTCATCCTGTTTACCCAGCCGGCGCACCACCTCATACTGCGTGCCCTTCTTCAGCGGCAGCAACCAGTGGCGGTTTTCCCCGGCATGGTGCCAGTCGTTCAGCAACCCCATCGACCAGAAGCCTCTGTCAAACAGCGTCACGCTGTTATCCGGGACCTGTTTCACCAGTCCTGCCGCCAGCCGCATTTCATTCACATCATACCGGTCCATTACGCTCGCCCGCAGCAGATGGCTGCTCAGCTCCATCAGGCATACCATGCGGACCTGTGGATACCCTTTTTCACCGTACTGGTTTTCCGCTTTCGCAAAGGCCGCCGCATTTTCTGGTGTGTCCGGCGTTCGCCAGACCACACCATCAACGGCATTCAGCGTCAGGCCATGCCAGAGTGGATGCCGGGCTTCCTCGTGCCAGTGCTGCTGCGTGAGGCTGAACAACTCCCGGATGGCATTTTCACCCAGCTTTTTACGACGGGCGATAACGGAACTGGGGGCAGTAAATGACCTGCCGGTACGGTCCACGATATCCATCAAATTAACGATGTGAGAAAGAGGTTTGTTGTTGAATATCGCCATGCCGATAACCAGCCAGACCATGGATTCAAGGGGAAGCTTACGCTTACGCAGCGTTACCGTATCGGTGAGGGTAAAGGCCTGCTGAATAAGATCGGGGGGAAGGAGATCTGCAAGGCTCTGGAACTCATCGGGTGCGGTAAGATTAATAATGCCAAGGGCTTGTGAAAGTTCCATTTAAAAAGGGCTCCATGATGTGCATGGAACCCTTTTTACACCAGCCACCGGATCGGTCAACCGATCCTTAAACGATTGGCATTACCCTTGAGGATCCTTTTTAACAATCTCATTACCAAAATCCCTTAACGTGAGTTTACGTTCCATGGAGCGTCAGACCCCAATACCGGCGAACATAGCCTGGTTTGTGGTCACATACTCATGGCAGAAAAAGGACCACGGGACGAAGCGCGGGATCAGATGATGAAAATTGTGATGGATGAACTGCCGGTGGTTTCCGGGTTGTATTAAACCCGATTCACCCATTGCAGGCCCGGTAAACGTCGCGCCACCGGGCATATAGGGATTAGATAAAGGTGAAAATTTCGTCGCGTGGCAGGCGGGATTTTGGCAGGGCTGCGTTGAAGTCTTTATCGCTGCGTACGCCGAGCGAGACCAGCACCACGCTGGTCAGTCCTTTCTCACGCAGGCCCAGCGACAGATCCAGCGCGCGCTGGTCAAAACCTTCCATTGGCGTGGCGTCAATGCCAAGCATTGCCGCGCCCAGCAGCAGGCCGCCTAACGCCAGGTACACCTGTTTCTCCATCCACTGCGGCAGATCGCGCTGTTCATAGCGATGCATATCGACGTAAGAACGGCGGCTTTTATCCTGGCCCGCCTGCGCACCTTCTGCGACAAAGCGGCCATCTTTCTGCTCCTGCGCAAGGATGTTTTGCAGGTGTTTGTCATCAATATCACTGCGTATGCACAGCGCAATCACATGAGAAGCGTTCAGGACTTTTGGCTCGTTATAGACAAAAGCGCCAATGGTGGATTTAGCAATGGCTTCGCGCCCCTGCGCCGTGGCGGCAACGACAAAATGCCACGGCTGCGAGTTAACGGAAGAGGGGCTGTTTTGCAGCACATTCAGCAGCGTTTCGATTTTATCCTGCGGTAACGTCTGGCCAGGTTCGAACGCTTTTACGGTATGGCGGGCAACGACGGCATCATCAAGGGTCATTCTTTCTCTCCTGGTGGAAATATAAACAAATCAGGGATGGTAGTGTTGATTGCAACGAGCATAAACGCAAAACATAACCAGATAAATCGGTGTAAAAAGGCAGCACTTTCACTCAAGGAGTGAAAATAACATTTCCCACCACAGGGATTTCTGGCAAAACAGAATGGTTTTTGCGCTACGGGAGCCACCATGATTCGCCTGGAAGATGTCACGCTGTTTGTTCGCTCGGCAATGCTGGGCAGTTTTTCCAATGCCGCGCGGGAAGCCGGATTACTACCGGGCCAGGTCAGCGCCGCCGTCAACCGGCTGGAGCGCGATCTGGATAAGCGCCTGTTTGTGCGCTCGACGCGCAGCCTGCGTCTGACTGCTGAAGGAGAAAAATATCTGCCCTTCGCCCAGGAAATGCTGGAAGTGGTGCAGGCGGGCGCTGAGAGCCTGCACAGCGGCGATGACGAGATCCGCGGCGAGCTGCGCGTTGCCGTTCCTTCGGACATTGGCCGCAATGTCTTGCTGCCGCTAATCACCCGCTTTTGCCAGCAGTACCCGAAAATTTCGCTGCGCCTGTCGCTTTCCGATCAGATAAGCGATGTCTTTCGCGATCCGGTCGATATTGCCATTCGCTACGGCGTGCTGGATAACAGCAGCTATGTCGCGCTGCCGGTCGCCGAGGATAATCGTCGGGTACTGGCTGCTTCCCCTGATTATCTGGCGCAACACGGTCACCCAAAAACACTGGACGAGGTCGTGAATCACCACTGTCTGTTATTCACCATGAACAACCAGGTATATGACAAATGGAGCTTTCCGGAAAATGGCATGCGGCGTCAGCTTATTGTTAAAAGCCGTATGCTGTGTGATGACGCGGATATTGCCCGCCGCTGGGCGCTGGATGGAATGGGTATCGTCTATAAATCCTGGATCGACATCAGCGCAGATGTGCTGGCAGGTCGGCTGGAAGTGTTGTTACCGCAGCATGCTGGCGAAGCCGCGCCGCTGAATCTGGTGTGCCCGCACCGCAAACAGTTCAACCCGGCCATCCGCCACCTGCATAGCGTACTGCGCGAGAATCTACGGCCAATCACCGCGCTGTTGCAGACGCATCCGGTATTTAAACCGCACAGATGACCAAAAAACGTACGGCTCAGCAGGCCAGGATTAAAGTCTTTGCGTAAACAGATACGCTATTTCACGGAGGTATGGGCAGATGGCTTTCCGCGCGTTGCAGAACTTAACGGTGCGGGAGAATATCGGCGTAGTGACTTACTACAGTCTCGCTTCCGGTTTCCTCTCCGGGAAATACCGTAGCGAAAAGGATCTCAGCCAGAGCCATCGTGGGCAGGGCATTACCAAGTACCTGAATCCACGCGGTTTCGCCATTGTTGATGCGCTGGAAACGATTGCCGGGCCGTGACCCTCTTCTCTTCTTAAAGCTGACTCACCTGCGCCCGTCTGCCCAGTGCCATCACCACTGCGCACTTGCCTGCCATCGTTTTCATCATGTCTCGCGTTATATATCAACGCAAATAACGATTTACTTTTCCACACAGAGAATGAACAACGTAAGCGGCGAATTAGTTGATGTTTTGTTGAAGTTAACGAAGCGGCAGGCGGCAATTACCGCATACTGACATATCCTGTCAGCGAGGACGTTTATCTTTCCCTTAGTGAAATCAGGAAATTGCACAGAACACGGAAATTTCATTTTAGTTTTCCTGTTTTCTGCCGTTAATCCCTATTAACAAAAACAAGGTCTTACCTGAAACTTCGGGCAGGGGCGCGATGGTCAGGCTGTACTTTTAACGTCTTGTGAGACTTTATTCCGGAACCCGCAGCAATGAAGGAAAGTCACGACAGAAAACACGACCCGTTGATTGAGCGGCTGTGCGAAATTTTCGCTGCGCTCTATCAGGGCAAAACCATCGATAAGGCGTGGCTGTGCGATAAATTCGGCATAACGGAACGCACAGCTTACCGCGACCTTGCGCGGCTGGGACATATCCTCGATCAGGTCTCGCCAGGACGCTATAAACTCAGCGCCCACCTTCTTCCGACATTACACAGCGGTCATCTGGCGGAATTCGCTGACTTTACCGGCGTGGCGCATCTCTTCCCGCGTCAGGACGGACAATCGCTGCGTAATAGCATAAAACAGCGCAACAATATCGCCTTTCACGCACCGAGCAGCCGGCAAAACCAGCAGCTAGAACCGTTGCTTAATCAGTTAAACCAGGCCATTAGCCAGCGTATAGAAGTGGAATATTGTTACCGCGACAAAGCCCGGCGCGCGCAGCCTTACCGGCTGATTAACCAGTACGGCCTGTGGTATCTGGCGGCGATGGAAAAAGGGCAGTTGAAGGCGTTCGAAGTGGCGCGTATTGAGCGGCTAACCAGTACCGATCAGCGCTTCGAGTTGCATGCTGATGTGGTCGCCGAGCTGGAGAATCATGTTGGTATTCGCTTTGGCTCGCGGGTGGAGACGGTATTGAGCGTATCGGCGCATGCTGCGGAATATGTCACCCGCCGGGCGCTGTTCCCTGCGCAACGAATTATTGAACACCACGACGACGGTAGCCTGACGCTCTCTACGGCGATCAGCGATCCGCATACGCTGTTTCGCTGGCTGCGCTACTGGCTGCCGGACATCGGCATTCTTTCGCCCGCCTCGCTGCGCGAGCAATTTGAACAGGATTTACATACCCGTTTTCACGCCGTATAGCGGCCACGGCGATTTTCAGCAGCCGTTCCAGCGAATGGCGCTCGCTGACCGTCATGGTAAAGACCACCGTTTGCGCCACGCAGGAGCAACCTTCGGTAATTGGCAGGTGGGTTTGCCCTGGCTGTAAGGTCAGCGTGCCGCTCCCGACATGCAGCAGTTCTACGGTGCCGGAAAGATGACCGGGCGAACTAAAGCACTCGCAGGTAAACATCTCCTGGCGCCACATCTTCAGCCCGCCTCTCCATTCACACATAGGTGAAGAGGCGCTGCGAAAGTACGTACTGCGCGACGGTGTGGTACCGGCCATTGACCCGATGGTGGATCTCTACAAGGGCTCCGTTTGGGAAACGGAAATTGTTGTACGTCAGGGTTCATCACCGGACAGATATATTCCGCCGCACTTACGTCAGGGAAGACAAGACGCTGGCATGTGTGTGATTATTTCTCATGACTTTCTGTTATGAGTTTGTAACCATGCCCTCTGTTCCGTTTCCTGTCATTACTTTACTGGCCCTGCTTTTTTTTCTGTCAGTGGCGCTGTTGCCCGGTAAAACGCGTCACCGTGGTACCCTGTGTTTTCTTGTCGCCTGTATTGTTCTTATTTCTGTGAGCACGCTTCGCTGGGAATATGATTCCACCTTGCTCAGAAATGCCCAGTCATGGCTGGCAATGCTCCTGCCGCCCTTAGCCTGGCACTGTTTCATCTCAATGACTGAAATTGGCAGGTTACGCCACTGGGTTTTGTTATTTCTGCCCGGAGCTATTTCGTTATGTATCAGGATAATCTGGCCACTTTCTACCGATCTTATTCTCATTGTGTTATTTGCCGGTTACGGATGCAGCCTGCTCCGTATTGCATGTCAGGGAGAACGCAGGCTGACACTGAGCAGATTGGGGAAATTACCACAGACTATAAAGATGGGCATTTTCGCTGGCTGTTTTCTGTGCATATCCGCACTGACAGATCTTATGATCGCATTTGACTTCAGTATCAACGGGGGAAAACTGGCTCCTGACATGATTGTTGTCGTTCAGATATTACTCCTGCCGCTTATAGGTGTTGCTGTCATTAGTGCAGGTAGAACGGAGGCAATATCAAGCCAGGATGTAAGGGAGACGTCATCACGGGTATGTGATGCAGATCCTGCGGAAGATATGTCTGAACTGTATGCAGGAATTGAGGAGCTGGTTCGTAAAACCCAAATCTACCTGGACCCTGATCTGACCCTCAGCGCCCTGGCCAGGAAAACCGGTGTGCCTGCCCGGCATCTGTCAGCGGCGGTAAACGCTGTAATGCGGTGCAATGTATCGCAGTGGATTAACGGATTCAGAATTGAGCGGGCGAAGGAATTGCTGTTAAGCACCCCGTTGCCCGTTACGGATATAATGCTGGAGTCCGGATTTATGACCAAGTCAAATTTTAACCGGGAGTTCCAGCGGGTTGCTGGCGTGTCTCCTACTTTGTTTCGTCGGCAGGCACATGATAATTCAGAGATGAGTTCAGAAATAAACTGATTTCACGAACCAGCTTCTTATGAATATCTGCCCGGCTTGCTCCATTTCCGTCACGGCACACTATACTATCGCCGGGAGATTCTTCATCAATGAGTTCTTCAGCTCCGGTTTTACATACCTGCATAAAGCTGAAGTGTGTTGCACCATCAATGACTTCAAACTGGACGCGCCGGGGATCCATACGGGCAGCAATATATCCTGACTCCTGCCTGAAAGGCAGTTCAGCCAGCCTGTCGTTACGGGCCGCAAGAACCAGCACAGGTATGTTGATATCAAGCAGACTGTGTGGAGTGAAACCGGGCGCTAATCCGGTGTCAAGAGAAACGGCGGCTCTGATTCTTGTATCCCTGTTGTCTGCAGAGAGCTTTTTCTGTGCCACTTTTTCATCTATGCCAAGCTTTTCCGTTAACTTACAGTCTCCACGTTCTGGCTGTTGCCGGCAGTCATGCAGAAACCGTGCAGGATCAAACCTGGCCCCTGCCAGCGACATGACCGTCCATCCCCCCAGTGAGTGTCCTAAAACTGCAATCCGGTTTTTGTCTGTTTTCCCGAACAATCCGGGAGAGTTAATGGCGAAATCAATAACCCGCGTGATATCACGGGGACGTCTCCACAGCCTCTTTGCATCAGCAGGAGCCTGGTTAAAGGTAGTTGTCCCTGGATGATCCGGGGCAGCAACGATGTAGCCCTGCATTGCCATAGCTTCTGCAATCCAGGACAGATTCCGCCAGTTTCCGTTGTAACCATGTGAGATCACAAGAAGAGGATGTTCTCCCTGTATCGGGAACGCATTCCGGATGACAGTAACCCCGACAAATGCGGGATTATCTCCTATATTTTCCGTTATTCCCGTGGAAGGGGCCGGATACCATACCGCCACCTCCAGCGGCTCTCCCTTCCTGTCGGACAAAGTTATCTGACGGAAGCCCGGATATGCCTGAACCTGTAAACAAAAAAGTAGAGCCGATATTAGAAGGAACCCTTTTCTTAACATTACTGATGCCTCTGTTAGGATAAATCAGCAATATTTATAATATGCTGCGTGGCATCAGTGCGTCCTGAAACATGATCGAGGTCGTTAATCTGAGTATTTGCAGATTGCGGCCTTGTGTTTGGCACTTGTGTCGCAGATACCCTGTTCCTGCGGGAAATTTACAGATCTCCTGTGTTCCGTCACTTATCTCTGTAAACTCGCTGACGCCTGTGCCCCCGGTCGCTGAGGGAGATCGGCCGCATTGAGCGAACACTGTTTATGCTGGACTGGTTCCGTGATCCTGCATTACGTCGCAGGGTTCAGCCCGGGTTGAACAAGGGAGAAGCACGAAACGCACTTGCCGGAACCGGGCGTGACCAGTCGCTGCTGGAACTGGTGCCAGGGCGTACACACCTGGCTGAGCGCGGCGGACAGCCTGATGTGGTTTATCCTTGGAAGCCAGCCGAAAATGCCGCCGCAGGCCGCATTATGTGAGGCAGTCAACGAACTGATCGCCGGATTGCAACGTATGATGCCCGGCTGTTGCTGTGTGAAAACAGCGCTGGATTTCTGACTCTGAAGGGGGTAAGGCATGGATTTCACTGGACTGAGCGCATTTCCACTGACACCGCTGGTTGATGAGCGGCTGGATGAAGCGGCATATGTTCGGCTGATCGAGAAGCTTCGCGTAGCCGGGGTAGATTCGATTGGCGCGTTAGGATCGACGGGGTGCTATCCCTATTTCAGCCGTAACGAACGCGCCGCTGCGCTGCGTCTGGCGACGGAACACTCCGGCGCGGTGCCAGTGATCGCCGGGATTGGCGCACTGCGTACCCGCGATGTGCTATGGCTGGCGGAAGATGCGCAAAAAGCGGGCGTTAGCGCGGTGCTGCTGGCGCCGGTTTCCTATCACTCATTAACCGAAGAGGAAGTCTTTGGCCTGTTCGCGGCTGTGACTCGTGAGTTGTCGGTGCCGCTCTGCGTTTACGATAACCCCACTACGACGCACTTCACCTTCAGCGATGCGCTGATTTCCCGCATCGCCCAGCTACCGAATATCGGTTCGATTAAAATTTTTCCTGTCGGGGCGCAAGAGCGTGTTGCAGCGCTGCGGGCGCACATTCCGGCGCACATTACGCTCGGTATCAGCGGCGATGCCAGCGCAGTCGACGGTCTGAGCGCCGGTTGCGGGATCTGGTATTCGGTGCTGGGCGGACTATTCCCACAAGCCGCGCTGGCCATTTCCCGCGCGGCGCAAGCCGGTGACATGGTGCAGGCGCGGGCGCATTCCGACGCGCTGATGCCGCTGTGGGATCTGGTCAAACGCTATGGCGGCAGCCTGCGCGTGCTCGCAACTGCTGCTGAATTGCTCGGCGTGGTGACGGCGCCGTGTCTACCGCCGCCATTACAGACGCTGCAAGGCGACGCACGACGAGAAGTGGCTGAGGTCGTTGAAAGATTGCGTCTGGCGTGATTGGGGTTTGACGCTCAACAGAAAGGTTTCACACGTTAAGGATTTTTTGTCCGATAAATCAGAAGATTATGGACAGTGGAAATCATACCGAACATGGCGTCTCTAAAATCGAAAAACGGCACATAGTACACATGCGTGTCTGCTAATCGACTTTTCAGATATGCTTCCAGCCATTCGACTTTATGGTCTTTGTCCATGCAGAGGCAGGGTTTTCTTGCCCGTCTGAATATCAACACGTCTGTGATGTGTACCCAGCGAGTGACAGGTTTTGTTTTCCAGGATAAGGAGAGCCATTTTTTCCTGGAGTTCATCGCGGTTCTGCCATTTATTACCCGCCATTTGTTCCCCTCAGAAATGATCGTCGCGAATTAATGGTAATTACTTTTGGGATAGATTCCTGCACTACAAGAGCATCATTCGAATTTGTTCAGGCTGATATATCAGGGAATTTCCTTTTCCAGACACCGTCCAAAAAAGTCCGCCCTAAGCGAGTCACATATTTTGTATTTTTTTACATATATTCTTTTTTACCAACTTTCGTTTATTGTTCGTTTAAAAAACTCAACATCATATTAAACAAAACAAAAACAAATGGTTAATATCATTTTTAATTTTTCTTTGAATGCATGTTTTATTTACTAAATGTAAACGCAAATGTAAATTATTATTACCAGCAACATTATCGCCTAATGCATTGATTTTAAATAAATTAATATTTATTTAAAGTCGCAATGCAATAGATATCAACGATCTTTTATTTTAATGTTGATAGTTAAAATCAATTGTTTTATTGAATTTCGATCGCTATTGCCGATCTTTTTGGCATATATATAATAGCCATCATCAGGTAAGAGATATTGCAGTTGCAAGGTTGATTTGTTGATTTCATTTTCTCGGAACAGGAAAAATATGGAATGTTTTTATCTATCAAAAGAGCAACTCAGGGAAAGAGTGAGCCATTATGGCTTTATAGAAATCGTCGATATATTGCGGTTTATAGACTCAATATGCTCATCCCCTCCTGGCAGGGGGGATTATTTTTTCATTAGAGATAAGATTGGTCTATGCCTTTGCCACCATGACAACGAAAGTGATTATTTTATTCCACTTAGAGAACTGGCAACCGAACTCGACTGCCTGATTAAGGGGGATGTTCGTTAAATTAATTTACCCTCATCCTTCGTGATATCTCAACGAAAATCAGGGTGTTGTAGTGAAAGAAAAGTGAAATTAAATGTTGGCTAATTAATCAAGGAAAACAGTAAATGAAAATGAATAAAATCGTTATCGCTCTCGGTGCAGTTATGGCATTAACTGCAGGTACTGCCAATGCAGGCAGTGATCCGGCATCCGGTGCCGCTTCCACTATTAATGCCACCGGCGGGACTGTGCATTTCAAAGGTAAGATCAATGCCACACCTTGTGCCGTAAGCACCAAGTCCAGCGACCAGACGGTTAATCTGGGTGAATATACCACTCATCACTTTAATGAGGCTGGCGCTGTAGGTGCCAAGCACTCTTTCGAAATTAAACTTCTGGACTGTGATACTTCTGTACAAAAAACGGCTGCAGCCATGTTCTCCGGTATCACTGATGCCGACAAATCCGACCTTCTTGCAATCAACCAAGAAGACTCTACCGATAGCAGCGAGACCGCAACGGGTGTGGGCATCAGAATTATGGACAAGAACGGTGCCACCGTTAAGCTGGACGGCGCCACCCCTGTTGACAGCACAACTATCCTGGACGGTGATGTAACGCCAGCCCTGCAGTTTACTGCACAGTATGTAGGAACCACTGGCAAGGCAACAGGTGGTGAAGCGAACTCTCATGCTGATTTTGTTATGCAGTACAACTAAGTGCCCCGAGTGCCGGCCGAACAGGGATGCTGTCCGGCCGGCACATATGCGTTTCAGGTGCGTTCATGAAATATTCGCAAACCCCGACAGTCATTCTTTGCGTGTTATTTGTCTATTCCACATATGCGTTCGCCAAAAACCCTGGGGCTGTTGTTGCACCGGGCGGTAATGTTCATATGCGCGGCCGATTGACTACAGGCGCCTGTGTTGTCAGTGCCGACAGCCAGGATTTGCACGTCGATATGGGGAAGTACACTACGCACGATTTTGAAAGGCGCGGTGATATTTCAACGCCCGGCATTCCCTTCACCCTCCACCTGACTGACTGCAGTTCCGGCGTGACAGCCGTAGGTATCACGTTTTCGGGGGTGACCGCGCCCAAAGAACCCGACGTCTTTCAGGTGACAACATCCGATACACGCCCGGTGGGTATTTCCGGAGATAACGGGTACAGCGGTCTGGGATTGTTACTGACGGATGCCGTCGGCAATCCGGTCATACCGAATGCTTCTCCGGAGGTCTTTTACCACCCGGATGGAACCGATATGTCACTGCACTACATTGCCCGCTACCGAGCCACATCCCGGGCGGAGTATCCCGGTGAACTACACAGTGACGTGCGTTTTGATATTGCCTACCAATAATTTTTACTGATTCAGAACAGGTTATACACCATGTTATACACCATACAAAAAACAGGCTTCCCTACTCTTCTTGCCATGTTGGTGGCTTTCCTCTGCCAGTCTGCCCATGCAGGTGGCGTTGCTCCCGGCGCAACGCGCGTCATTTACTCGGAAAGTGACAACCAGACGTCGCTCCCGGTTACCAACAGTGACAGCCATGAACGCTATCTGATTCAGGCCTGGGTGGAAGACAGTAAAGGGCAGCGCGCCCGGGAGTTTATTGTAACTCCCCCGCTGTTTGCTGCTGCACCCAAAAGTGAAAACACGTTACGTATTGTCTACACCGGCAAGCCGCTTCCGGCAGACCGTGAGGTGGTTTACTGGATGAACGTCAAGGCAATTCCGGCGGTGGATAAGTCGTCAGTGCATAACACCAATACGCTCCAACTGGCAGTCCTGTCGCGGATGAAGCTGTTCATGCGCCCCGCCGGATTGAAGATGAGTGAGTCTGAGTCAGCAGACCATCTGCAGTTTCAGCGGAATGCCGGGCAGGTCATCGTCAAAAATCCGACCCCCTATTATCAGTCCCTTGTAAACATCACCACCGGAAACCGGAAGCTTGAGAGCGTCATGGTAGGGCCTTTTGGTCAGTTGGCGATGAAACTGCCGCCAGGGGCCTCATGGCCTGTCCGATACCAGACAATAAACGACTACGGTGCCATCACCGCACAGAAGACAGCGAAGCCATAACGCATCGCAGAATTGTCTGATCCCCGATTCATATCCGGCGAACACTGACTCTGAGCAGACAGAAGAATATCATTATGAATAATTACAGCCATGATTACGGGCGCAACAGGTCTGTTCCGTTTTGGATCCGTTACTCAGTTCTGGCCGTGTTTGTTGCCCTGACCGGGGGCGCACAGGCGCAGGACTGGTTTAACCCCGCTTTTCTGGCCGGGGACGGAAGTGAGGTGGCTGACCTGTCCCGTTTTGAAAACGGTTCAGGTCAGTTACCTGGCGCTTATCGTGTGGATATCTGGGTGAACGATGAGTTTGTGACCACCAATACCCTGCGTTTTGATACGGTAAAACCGGTGCCGGGTGGTTCTGGTGCGGGTACATCCACTTCCATTGCGGAAAAACCGAAAGAAGACGGCACCGGGCTGCTCCCCTGCCTGACCGTCAAGTGGTTGAAACGTCTCGGGGTCAACACGGCGTCGGTTGATGCCCTGAAAGATAAGCGGGATGATGGACAATGTGTGGATTTCATCCACCTCTTCCCGGGAGCGTCATCTTATTATGATTTCTCATCCCAGCGACTCTCGCTGTCATTTCCGCAGGCTGTCATTCAGAACAACGTCCGGGGATATATTCCTCCGGAAGAGTGGGATGAAGGTATTAATGCTGGATTGCTCAGTTACACCCTCACGGGCAGTAAGGGTGGCGACGACAGTACCTATTACCTCAACCTGACGGGCGGCCTTAACCTGGGTGCATGGCGTCTGCGTAACAACAGTGCATGGAGCTATTCTGATTATGCAAACGGCTATCGCCAGAAACAGTGGCAGAACATCGCCACTTACGCTGAACGTACCGTCACGCCCCTTAAAAGTGAACTGGTGTTGGGTGACAGCAGCAGTTCCGGTGAGGTTTATGACAGTCTGGGGTTTCGCGGCGTTCGCCTCTATTCTTCCGATTCGATGTATCCGGACAGTGAGCAGGGTTATGCGCCGACTGTTCGTGGCATTGCGGCGGGCCGTTCGCAGGTTACGGTCCGGCAGAATGGTTATGTCATTTATCAGAACATCGTCCAGTCGGGTGCTTTTGAAATTACCGACCTCAATCCAACCTCATCAAGTGGTGACCTGGAAGTCACGGTAAAAAATGAATCGGGTAATGTGCAGACGTTCGTCGTGCCTTATTCGACAGTACCTCTGCTCCAGCGCGAAGGTCGTACAAAATATGATGTGGTGGCCGGCCGGTATCGCAGTGGTCTATCTGGTAAGGGGGCTCCGCTTTTCGTTCAGGGTACTCTGGCCCGGGGGGTTGCAGGTGGGGTAACCCTGTACGGCGGGAGCCAGGTGGCCAGACGATATACCTCTGCGGTGGCGGGGGCTGGAATGAACCTCGGTACACTGGGGGCGGTCTCTGTGGATGTCACCGCTGCCCGCAGCGAGCTGGCGGACGGCAGTACCCATAACGGTCAGTCCCTGCGTTTCCTGTATGCCAAATCCCTGAATAACTTCGGCACGACCTTCCGTCTGCTCGGCTACCGGTATTCCACCCGGGGCTTTTACACGCTGGATGAGGCTACCTGGGATGCCATGAATGGCTATCAGTATGAATGGAAAGATGACGGAGATGGCCGGGGACCGCATTACGAACCGGTCAGTTACCACAACCTGCGTAAAAGTAAGAAAGGGCGCCTGCAAGTAAGTATCTCACAGCAGGTATCTGACATCGGTTCGCTGGGTCTCTCGGCCACGCGACAGGATTACTGGAACAGTACGGGCAGCGATAACTGGTATCAGGCGAGCTTTTCCAGTGGCTGGCATGGCATTAGCTACAGCCTTGCGTACTCCTTCAGCCGGAGTCAGGGGATGTCCGGCACGGACCGACTGGTGTCTCTGAATATCTCCGTACCATTTGGCCGCTGGCTGGGTCATGGGATGGCAGAGCATGACCAGCTAAACAGTATGTACGCCACGGCACAGATGAGCCGGAACCAGGACGGAGTCACCCAGATGCAGACCGGGGTAAGCGGAACCCTGCTTGAGGGGAACAATATGAGCTACAGCGTCCTTCAGGGGCATAACAGCAACGCAGGTAACAGTGGTAGCGTCAACCTGAGCTGGCAGGGTGAAGTTGGCCGGGCCAGCGGTGGATACAGTTACAGCAAAAAGAAACATTACTACAACTGGGACCTGTCCGGTGGTGTTCTGGCCCATGCCAACGGTATCACATTCAGTCAGTCGCTGGGTGATACCAATGTGCTGATTAAGGCACCGGGTGCGAAAGGCGTGCGGGTTGAGGACGAAACCGGTGTCAGCACAGACTGGCGGGGATATGCCGTCATGCCATATGCCACGGTGTACCGTCGTAACCGCGTGGCACTGGATGTGAAGAGTCTGGATATGCATACGGACCTGGATGACTCCGTTCAGGATGTGGTTCCCACTCAGGGTGCTGTCGTGCGGGCGGAATACCGGACGCATGTGGGGCTGCGAGCCATGTTCAGCCTGACTCACCATGGCCACCCGGTACCGTTCGGCACGGTGGTAACGGAGAAATCTTCCGGTGTCACGGGGATTGCAGGGGATACGGGGGATGTTTACATGGTCGGCGTGCCGTTGAAAGGGGTGCTAGAGCTGGTCTGGGGTAACGGCCATGATGACAAATGCCAGGTACCCTACAGTCTGCCGACGGGAAGTGAATCGTTACCGATAGTGCAAATGGCGCTCGACTGCAACGCAGCCCTCAGGAGTGAATGATGAAAGTATTTCTGTATTTGACATTAATAATAGCTATGGTGAACGTCCGGAACGATGCCAGGGCCGATGCCCCTGATTATATGTGTACTCCTGTTGGTGGAACTCATATATTTAATTTCAATGATGCACAGAAAACCATTAGTGATGTGGATAAGGACAAGGCCGGAACAATAATTAAAGATGCATTCACTTTTAATCTGGGAGGAACATATGTCACTACCGGATGCGGTATCAGATCCCCTGCTTACATCACCACAACAAGTGATCTTCCCATAATTGGAGAAAACAGTGACGGGGGGGACTGGTTCCAGGTGAATGAATATCTGGGGGTGGCCATGCAGGGGTGGGTTGCCGGCCATACGAACAAATACTTTCCAGTCCCCTTCATCTCACAGTCAAATACATATAATAATGGCAGTCAGAATAACTGGGCATCTGGAAGTAAAGGTAAAGTCTCAATAAAAATATTGAGGCCCTTCATCGGATTTTCATATTTCAATAAGGAAATAATGCATACGCAAATAGCCCGAACGCCTAATGTAGGTGCCGCTGGCCCTTATGTTTCTGAGTTGATAATGAGTGGGCAAATTATCGTTCCACAGTCCTGTGAGTTAAATGCAGGCCAGGTTATTGCAATGGACTTCGGGAATATTGGTGCCGCCGCTTTTTCACAGGCCGGGGCAGGTAACAAGCCTGCAGGAGTCAATCCCCAGACCCGGAGTATTGGTATTAAATGCAAGAATATTGACGCCCAGGCGCTGCTTTCCTTACGTATTGAAGCCAGTAAAGTATCCGGCAATGCGCTTGTCTCTGATAACCCGGACCTGGGGTTTGTGGTGGGTGACAGTAAACAAAATCCGCTAACACCCAATACTATCGACAGTAAAATCCCTTTTCAATTGGATGATAATGCCTCAGCTTCCGTTCCGATAACTGCCTGGCCCGTCAGCGTAACCGGGAACAAACCGGCAGAAGGTAAATTTACTTCGGAGGGATACCTGCGTGTTGATTTTGACTAAGTATGACGCGTCCTTGGGGAAAGTGCGGACACCGGGCTTTATTGCCATCATGTGCAGTCTGTTACTCGCCGGGGCTTGTGCCACTACATCAGCTCGTGCGGATGGCTCGCTTGGTCAGATTAATATCCGGCTGACAGGGACGGTGACGGCTTTGGGTTGTACGGTAGACCCGGGGGATGTCAACAAACCGGTTAACCTCGGCGACTGGAGTACAAAATCACTCAAAAAAACCGGGACTGCTACCTCTCCCGTGCCTTTCAGTATCCATCTGACCGGTTGTACCGCAAGCGGAGTCACTGCCTCCTTTACCGGTACAAAAGACAGGATTAATCCCGAGCTACTTGCCCTGAAGAGCGGTGACGATGCCGCTGGTGTCGCCGTCCAGATAATGAACAGTAACGGCAAACGCATTCCTATGGGCGAAAATGCTCCCCGTGGCGTTGTGGATGAAGGCGGAAATGTCACTCTCAACTTCCTGGCCAACTATGTCGCCACTGCCGATGATGCCGTAAAGCCGGGGACCGCTGATGCTGACACTGAGTTTATGCTGGCGTACGACTGATAATGTCTGATATTACACTTACGAACCGGCAGCCTCCCCGAAGACTGATTCTCCTGCAGGGACTGGTGCTTGTCATACTTTGCGTCTGGTTGTGTGTCATTCTGCACATTCCGCTCTACAACGTCGGGGGAGGGGAAGGGGTATGGCTCCCATGGAATATCGTAGCCTGGGGCATGGTCGTGACGGTCATCCTCCTTACTGTGCTGTTAGTGCCTGCTGGCTCTCCGGTCATTACGCCAGTCGCTGTACTGCTTTTCCTGGCCGTTGCGCTTTTGACCCTGCCTTTATTATGGTGCCCTGAACCTGACTGGCGGGTTTACTCTTTGCCCAGGTTACTCGGGCTGTGGGGTGGGGCGTTTTTTTATCTGACCCTGCTGCAATGCCGATTCAGTGACAGGCAAAAACATCTTTTTCTCTGGAGCGTGACGTTTGCCGCATTTATTCAGGGACTCACTGTCCTGGCCGGCCTTTTCCGACCATCACTACTTAGCCCTCTCAGCCAGACGTTTATCAACGCTGCAGGACGCTCCGGGCTGGGTATCTTTCAGCAGATTAACGTTACTGCCAGCTTCCTGTCCACCGGGTTTGCTCTGACCCTGGCACTCTTTTACCGGATGCATATCTGTCACTTATGCGGGTCTGCAGATTCTCCGGTAACGCGCCTGTTAAAGTCGGTGTATCTGCTAATCTTGCTGACTCTCCTGCCTTGCTCAGTCATCCTCACGCAGTCACGCATTGGCTGGCTTGGCGGGCTCATGGTGTATATTGTGGCTATTGCCACAGTCCTTATAACGACCCGCAAAAAAAACAGAAAACCTCGATGGGCGTTCTGGCGCCCGGTGGCAATGACGGTAATGCCCTTGGTAGGCATTGTAGCTGGTATCTGGTTACTGCCCGGTTCCGTGGCTGAAGCCATTGACCATAGTGGCTCAAATCACCAGCGCATTCTGACGCTGAAGATCACATGGGAGATGATACGCCAGCACCCATGGAGAGGATGGGGAATCGGCAGCTTTATGATGCAGTTCCAGCACTATATGGCATCGCGTTACCACCCGAATCCAACCCGGGAATTTATGGGGCATCCTCACAATGAAATCCTGTACATCTGGATGGAGGGGGGCATCGTGGCCCTGGCGGGGCTGGCGGTGATGGTCTGTGCGGTTGTGATATTACTGATAAAAAAACGGGGGCCGGCTCGCATTATAATGGCTATGGCAATGCTGCCGGTTCTGCTACACACGATGGTAGAGTTTCCGCTGTACCTCTCTGTTCCCCACGCACTGATACTGCTGCTGATTGCACTGAATCTGGACCATTCAGTCAGGGGGGCTGACTCAAAAGTAATGACCGACATAACTGTTCCGCGCGCGGTGGAAATATCGCTGCGCAGTATCATCGCTGTCATTGCATTTTGGTTACTAACCGTTCTGCATAGCACGTACCGGGAAAATGCACTGCTCAGTCGTTATGAGGCTGGTGAGCAGCCCACTTTAAATACCCTCAGGAAAACGGATATTTCATGGCTGCTGACATTGCGCTATGAAACTGACCGCCTGAATATGGTACTGGATGAATACAGCCGTAACGGAGACCTACGATTACTACGGGCCTATGTAGCGGAGAATGCTCGCTGGCTGAGAACACATACAGACCCGGAAAACTATGTCACGCAAGTGGAGGTACTGCATTACCTGCATCGGGATGAAGAAGCCTGCCGGTATCAGCATGAAGGGCGGGCCGTTTTTCCGCTCGACAGGCGGTTTGTGGATTCAAAATGCCAGTGAGCATGATGAATTTATCTCATTATGAGGTCAGTTTGGATATCGACAATTTTACGATTTCTGTGGTTTTGTTGAATAAATCGAACATTCTGAGTGGATATCTGGTTGCAGAAAAACTTACCGTTTGACAACACCCTCTCCCTCGAGGATTTAATTCAGGCATTGCACGAGTTCAGTGAAGTTTCGTCTAAACATAGCGTTCTATAGGGGCGCTATGATGCCCAGGGATAACCGTTTTTCAGTAATAATTGCTGTTTCTGGCCAGACCCTCAATATCTGACGGATGAGCCAGAAAGAGGGCTATAGCTTCCGGCTCGACGTACTCACGGAAAATCAGTATTTGCTTGCGGGGGCGCCAGTATGACCAACGAAAATCTGGTGCTGAACGGGATAATTCAGGCTATCTGGTGGAATCTTCATCAATGGTTATTTTGTGCCAAAACTTGTGACGTTCTGGTCACGGACAGCCTGGTGAAACAGGGCTTTTATTGTTACCCAATATGTATTGCCCTGACTGACCTTTTCCGGATGCGGTAGTAGGCCAAAAAGCATTATTCAGCGTTCTTCATTTGCTTGCAGATTATGGGAATGGCCGTCTCAGATGGTCGACGGTATTAAAGCAGAACGGCTTTACCTTCCATGAACGGGAAATTATCTCCCTCCTTTCGAATGGATGAACACAAAAAATATCGCTAAAATTGGCAGGTTCACCGTCGGGGGAGGTCAGCCATTACAAACTAGGCTCCCAGCCTCTTCGCCACAAAGCGTGAAATCGCCGGGCCGGTGATCAGCACCAGAATAAAGCGCCCGGTCTGCATCGCCATCACAAACGAGATATCAACGTGACTTGAAGAGGCGATGATCGCCACCGTATCTGCTCCGCCGGGGCTGGTGGCGAGATAGGCGGTGAGCGGATCGATACCGGCGAACTGCACCAGCAAAAATGCAAAGCCGCAGCATACGGTCACCAGTGTCAGCACCGACAGCAATACGCGCGGCAATGCGCGGGCGGCGTACCAGACAATCTCCCGCGTAAAGCGTAGCCCAATACTCCAGCCAATCACCGCGTAGGAGAGCGCCAGCAGCCACGGCGGTAATTCCAGCGACAGCGCCCCGGTATCTTCGATAATTGTTCCCAGTATTAACGTTATCAGCATCGGACCGGAGGGAAGTTTTACCCGTCGGGCGATCAGATAACCTGCCGCAATGACCAGCAACGTACCGGCAAACGGCAGCCAGCGCACCGGGCCAAACAAGGTAAATGTCGCGACCGCGTGATCCGGGCTGGTATCGCCCATCCACATGCGGGTTACCAGCACTGCGACCAACGCCACAATCATCACCCGCAGATACTGCATAAATGCCACCAGGCGGACATCGGCACCGAAACTCTCGGCCATAATAGTCATGGCTGCCGCCGCGCCCGGCGATGAACCCCAGATCGCCGTAGAGCCCGGAAAAACCTGTAGCTTCGCCATAATCCAGCCGAGAATAGCGCTGGCGAAAATCACCGAGACAATGCAACTGATAAACAGCGGCCAGTCGGCAGCAATACGACCGAACACCGAAGGGGGAATGGCATGGGCGATCATGGCGCCGACCACCGCCTGCGCAACGCCGAAACTGGTTTTGCTTACTACCACAGGCCGGTTAAAGATAGCGAGAATAATCCCGGCAAACATCGGCCCCAGCAGAAGCGCTGCAGGCAGATGGATCAGTTCCATCATGGCAACAAAGAGCAGTGAGAGGAGGAGAAGCGGCAACCAGTTAGGCAGTTTAGGCATCGCCATCAGCAGCACTCCGGATGAGTGATAGTGATAACTGTGGGATCAGCAAAAGACATAACACTCCCCGAACAATAACAGTTTGAAAAGCAAGGCATGCCTTGCGAATGTAAGCGTTCTCTCCGGGCTGTGCAATCTTTCATCTATCACTGTGCAGCACAGTTCGTTTTTTATATTACATTAGTATTACTGATGAAAGTTAACGGGTAGCTTACAAGCTCTTTTGTCAGCCCAGGATAAAATGCAACTTGCGAATTTATTTCTTAATCACAAAGTTGCCACATGAAAAATCCTAAAACATGATTGGTATTCTTGCTATTAAGAAGAATGTAACTAGTTTTACTAAGTAACTATTCGACAGACGGCTACAATGAGAAATAAAACCTCCCTTCACCTTTTTTTAATAATTAAGATATTTTAATTAATGGAGCGTTACAGAAAAATCAGCATGCATAAATAGATTGGTTCTCATAATCATAATTCGTTGTCTTGATATATTATATTCCAGTTCTTTTTTTGATTCTGTTTTACCAATTAGCTTGCGAAGTTTTTAACAGAAATATAATGTATTATGAACAACACACATGGTACAGGATGGATGGTTGATTAGAATACATAAGGACATTACTTTTTAATAAAAAAATGGGTTAAAAAACTTTATTTTTCAATATAAAAGAATAACCCTCCGGAAAATATCAACATTACTCGGAAAAACGTATCAGTCATGTAAACGAGGCGAGAAAATAATCTTATCGGGGGCTGAATATGTATATCATTTCACAGGACAGTTACTTTGTGATGGGCATGGATTTACTGCTCAAAGCGATTAATCCTTGCGCAACGCATACGCTGATTGCGTACGATCGTGGGGATGAACAAATATTATTTTTTAGTGTTGATAAACTCATCTTAACCCTGAATGAAGAAAAAAACTTTTCTTCATTTATATGTTCACGATTCCTAAAAGTGGATAAAACTTCCTCTTTGTCCTTTCTAAAACACGAGCTTAAAAAAAACATTAAGCTATTGAAAGAAAAAACAAAGTTCGATATCACCCGCGAAATTCACCTGAATAGAACAGAACATAAGATTTTACTCAGGCTGCTGGATTACCAGTCGGGAGATAAAATTGCGCAAGGGCTTGGTTTGGATAAGAAAATCGTCAGTAATTACAAAAATGCGATCCTGCGGAAACTCGGGTTAAACAGCGTCGCGGAACTGATCCAGATCTACAATAACTGGAATGGCTGTTTTTGCTGTATTGCCGGTAAAGTTGTACCGGAGGCAACCTTGCAGGAGCGTAAAGACAGCAACGAGTTGAAAATGGTCAGATCCCCGACGCGCTACACTCTCCCTGTTCCCCCTGATCGATATTTGTTAACGCATTCGCAATAAGCCGTACTCACAAAATGGTTCAGGTCGCCTGGTGCAACGCCGCTACAATGTACCAAGAGATTCTGCTGGCACATTTCGTAATGTATTCACTCCAGCAGGGCGATCAAAAATCATAGGCATTGATAACCTTCATTAATTTCTCATCGTTTTTGTACTTTTCGCGTAACGGTTTTAGCTGAGCCACAGCCTTGCCGCAGGTAGCTTCAAGGCTGGCATCCAGCTCTTTTTGCCGTTGCTCATCGAGATCGCTGTCCTGTTCGCTGGCAAAATGTTCGCACTGCTCGGCAAGCGCGCGGAAATCACTGATATCTTTCGGTAACGGCGCTGAGGCAAAAGCGGTGTTGAAGTAAAAAATGGTGGAAAGGATAAAAAGTGAGCGTTTCATCGATTGTTGTCTGTCGGTTTTTGGAGCGACTATGTTACTCCTGAACGCCCTGCATGATAAATCACTGTCGTGACCGGTATTGGTTATTTTTCGCCCGAATAATATTGAGAGGCTTACATTGCATGCCTCCGTTCTGCCTTTAAATACAACGCTGCGGAAACAAGGAATGCAGAAGTGTTCATAGCCGCATCATATCCTGCAGAGCGTTGTACTTCCTGATACCCGGCATTTTTTAAAATGCGCAAGTCGCGTCACCGGTGCGTATTACCATGAAGAAGATCGGTGAGTAACATCGATGGAGATCACAGAATAACAAAACGAGTCAAAAGTGATCTCCATGAATGTTATCGGTGTTTTTCAAGAGAGTTGTCGCCTGTTATAAAATTACGTTATGCCGCCTCTTTTCCTGGGTTAAGGTAAACTTCCGGAATATAGTCCCAGTTGCGTAGCTGCTTGCTCCAGCGTTCTGGATGCTGTTGGTGGGCTAACCTGTAAACAGGCCTTTTTGTACAAAGCCTGTTTACCTTTCATGTCAGGAGTGACAATCTGATCTATTAAAATAGCGTTTGATTATGTACCCCCTTACTCATACCAACGAATCTTAATTTCACTTGGGTTAACTTGTGCTTATGTATATCACTTTTTATTTGTTTTACCTGAGTCACCTCAAATAATGTTCCTGGCACTGCAATTATTTCTTTGTATGTGGAACCAATACCTTCTAGTTTTTTATTGTTGATCCCTTTTTTTAACAGTCTGTTTTTCAAATCATCATAAGCCACAGGAGATAAGAAGCCCTCTTTGAAAACACTGGCAGGGACGTCTTTGACTTTAAAAATAACCGGATGAAATTTACCATTTTCTGAGGAATCAACAAATGCCCTCGATACCAGGTCGCTTTCGCTAAAAAAAGAAAGCTGATGGGATTGCAGCATAGTACCAGGTTGCAAACTCGTAAAATTTTCAGCAGGAACCATAGTGCCACGGTACATAACCTTTCCTCCGGTATAGGATGTTAGTTTATCTACTGCATGTAGAAAATTGCCGGTTACGGCTTCATTCGTTATCCCCTTTTTATTGAGTTCCTGTGGCAAATTAACGGGTTCGGGTAAGTCATCTTTTCCGTACAAAAAGTTATGTCTGATAATATTTTGTGGATATTCCCCCTCGGAAATCGCTTTTTTATACTGTCGGATTTCTGCCGGGGTAAGAAAAGCATTATCTTCGTTTACCCTTTCACTTCCAGGAAAGGGATAGTCAGGAATGGTAGCTGACGCTGTTGTAGATTCCTGCTGTCTGATATTGGTCATTCTTTTGAACATTCTTCCGTCACTATCAATACCAGAGCCAGGATTATTCCTGCACATCCTGAACAGGTTCAGTCCGTCCACCGTCCCCGCCGGATCTGCGGAGAGCCATCTGCCCGCCCACGGCTGGTAGTAACGGTATCCATAGTAATACAGCCCCGTCGCATCCCGCTCCTTGCCCGAGTAACGCACGGTTTTGTAGTCCGCTTCCACCGCGTTGCGTGCCGTCCAGACCGCCGTGCCGCCGTACGGATAGTACTCTTCCGCGCTGATGATATTCCCGTCCCCGTCCACCTCCAGGCCGCTGCTGCCCGTCAGGTTGTCATAGCTGTAACGTACCTGGCCATTGCTGATACCGGCCGGTTTACCCGCAGTCCAGTGCAGTACCCGCACCTGCGCCCGGCCTGCTTCACCCACGGTTATCACCTGCAGACTCTCCGTTTCTGTTTCACCGGATTTCGTGCTGCGCAGCTCCAGTCCCGCCAGGTACAGCGCCCGCTGCGTCTGCACACTGTTGCCCGTTTTCTGCACACTCACCTTCAGCACCCGCTGACTGCCCGCATCATAGCGGTAGCTTTCGTTATCATCCGCACTGCCGTCACGCATCACCGGCGTCACCTTCCGCAGTTCGTTGCGCGAAGTCCAGATGAGATTCTGGCCCGGCTGCAACTGTTTCTGCTGCCCGCCCGCCGTGAACAGCGCATCCACCTCTGCGGGGTTTTCCGTCAGCGTGCTCAGCACACCCCGGTTGCTGCGGTCACTGACGGTGATGGCTGTTGTGTAACTGTTGTTTGTTGCCGGGGCGCTGTGCCTGATTTGTGTCAGGTTGCCAGCGCTGTCGTAGGTGTAAGTACGGGTATAGTTTGTGTATGCGGAGTTGTCGGCGGGAAGGGGAATGGCAGGAGACGGCAGGCTGCTGCCCTGCTGGCCGGCGTTTGCCATCTCGCGCCCGCTGGCGCTGACCAGCTGATACAGGCTGTCGTAGACGTACGTGTTCTCCGGCACCACTTTCTGGTTGCGCCAGAAACGGGTCTCTTCCGCGTCGTTGGTGATTTTCAGCACGTTGCCCACCGGGTCGTACCCGTAACGCAGGTTCTGCAGCACCTTCGCTCCGGACTTATGCCCGACAGGGCGCTCAGTTTTAATGCCGGTCAGGCGCTGCGTCTCAGGCTCATACATGTACGTGGTCACCACGCCGTTGCCGTGCACCTCGCGCAGCTTCTGCCCTGCCGCCGAATATGTCAGGGAGGCCACGATAACCTGCTCTTTTCCGCCCTTCACCGTCAGCCAGCTGCCCGACAGCAGACCCGCCACGTCGTACGTCACGCGCTGAATATTACCTTTCGCGTCGATGGTGGTCAGTACCGCGCCGGTGGCGTCCGCGGTGGTCAGGGTGGTATTTCCCTCGCGCTCTCCGGCCAGCAGGTCGTTCCAGGCCGATACATCTTCTCCCTGCCAGTCAGCCCCGACATCAGGGCTATCCGCATTCTTCAGCAGGCGGCGGGTGACGGAGAGCGGCACGCCGGTCAGCGCCACGCTGTCCGTCTGCACCAGTCCGGCGGTGTCGTAGTGGCTGACGCAGGTGCCGGCCAGGTTCAGGGCTTTTTCTGCGTCACTGGTTCCCGCATACACAAAGCGCTCCGTGACACGCGCGGCCTCGCCGCTGACCTGCTCCGTCACGCTCAGGGGACGTCCGGGCAGAGACGCACCTTCATACTGCCAGCGGCGGGTGACAGCCTGACTTCTGTCCTGCGTGCCGTTGTCAGCGGTGCGGATGTGACTGACCGCGATAAATGGCCTCCCGGCGGCGTCATTCAGGCTGACGGTGGTTCCGGCATCGGCACTGGCAGTGAGCAAGCCATTTCCGGCCAGGTCCGAAATATAAGCGAAGTTCACCAGCCCGGCGTCGTGCAGACGTGGGTCTGCACTCTGTGCAGGACTGCCACGGTTGTCGTACCGGTGGCGGGTGATGCGCTCATCCGTCATTGCCGGTGTCTCAGGATGGCGGTGGTACGCAATATCGCGTACGGTCAGGCCGCGGTTATCGAGGACCGCGACTGTCGGGGTGTTACTGTAAATCGATGTGCTCATAAACAGATTACCTTCAGGGCAGATGCAGTGAACAGACCGGCAGCAACGCTGCCGGTTGCAGTTTGTCGCTTTTTCAGTTTGTTTTATTCAGCGGTATCGTTCTCATCCTCACTGACCACAAACCACGGTGTGAACAACACCCGTCGCAGCCAGCCCTTCGCCGTTTTTACCTGCCATTCCCGCCCTGACGGATCGTAAAAGTGGGTGTCGGCATACAGATCCTGGCGGGCGCTGTCATCGCTGATATATTTCCAGTTGTCCAGGAAATACGGCTGATATGTCCGCACAGGCTGGCCCTTGTTGTCATATTCCGTCCGTCCGGTCACAGCCCAGCGGAATGTGCTTTCCGCAACGGACGGCGCGCCGTCCGCTCCGGTGACCAGCGAACCGTCTTTATCCCGCAGCCAGGCTTCACCATCGACCTGACGGACGGCTGTCTGCAGCATCCGGCCAAAACCATCACTGAACACGACCTGCTGGCGGACCTGCTGCGCGGCGTCGCTGTCATAGCGGTCAGTGGTCAGTGTCACGGTGTGCGGCGGCAGTTTTTTCGCACCTTCCTGTACCCAGCTGTCAGCCGCGTAGACCAGACACTGCGCGACCGGAAGCGGTGCGGTGAGCGCCAGCGCATCATCCGGGTTTTCCGGGACTGACATAGTGGCATCACTGTACCCCGTGGCCTGCCCATTTTCCGTGCCGCTAAAACGAAGGGTGGTCACCCGCCCCAGCGCATCCAGCGTCACGCTGCTCACATTATCGTTTGCATCCGTTATCCTGACCGGCGTCAGAAAACGCCAATCATACTCAGCGGTGGTGGTCAGCCCGGCGGCATCTGTCAGTTGTGTTATCACGCAGTCATGATCATCCCGGATCACGGTCATGGCACCGGTCAGCAGGGTATCGCGAAACGTCACGGGCAGATAAAAATGCGTTGCGCCGGCATAGGTGCTGTAACCCTGACGTACCGCCCACAGGGACTTATCCTGTTCGCCATCCTGCGCGAACAGATATTCCGTCGGTGAATAGCCGGCCTGCTCCAGGAGCTGCGTGGTGATATTCCCTCCCAGGTCACTGATGACGGCCTCATCCAGCATGGCGGTTTCGGTAAAGGCCTGCCGTGGCGGAAAAGCCAGTGCCTGCGTGTCCGTGGTGGGCGAGTCATCACCATCCAGATACCAGACCCGGGCCTGACCGGCCAGGGTGAAAGCATTCCCGTCACCCGGCAGGCCGTCGCTTTTGAACAGGTCCTCCAGTGTCACGCCTGCGGACGGCACCTGTGCCGCATCAACAGTGAAAAGGTTGCTGCGGGAGGCATCGGCCACACCCGGTAGCCAGATACCGGCAGAGATATCTGACAGTAAGTGCCAGCTGCTCTGCTGCAGCGCCAGGTGTAACACCTGCTGCTGCTCATCAAAGCTGGACGCAAACAGCCCGTCAGGCAGGGTGTCCGGATACGGGTTGTCGGCCGACTGTGAACGACGGGGATAGCAGATACTCACCTGCTTCAGCGGCTGTCCGTACGCGTCGCAGGACAGCAGGATCTGCTGGCTGCACTGCGGGTCACTGCTGATGCGTTCATACGTGCAGGTCCGGCTTTCCACAATGACAGACCAGGTGACCGGATATGCGCCTGCCGGCTCAACCAGCCGGACCTGAAGGCGATTTTCCGTAACGACATAAGGCACATCTGCCTGAAGGGTGTCATCTGCACCGTACAGCTCGCTGCGCAGCAGCAGACCTTTCAGGCCCCGCTTCAGCCAGAAATCAGTGCTGTCATCCGGGGTGTGTGCCTGCTCATCCTCTCCGCTGCCGGTGGTGAAACGGGAGGTAAAACCGCTGAAAGCGGCGGCATCCCCTTTCCAGTACTCCCCCGGCAATAGCGCATCGACGGCGGGCAGTCCGGTGGCATACCAGTTACGGCTTACTGCGGGAAGGCTGATAACCTCTGATGTTCCCTGACCGGCCACGATGTCGGTATCACTCACTTCAACAAAACCAAATCCGCGGAACTCGCGTTCCCGCCCGTCCCAGGCCCCGTGCCGGTAGCGCACGGTACTCACCAGCCGGTTGCCAGTGATTTCATCCGTCACCGTCGTACGTGCCAGGGTGTGCAGCGCAAAGGGCAGGTAACAGACCGGTACGGGTCTGTCTGCTGCCGCCGCTGCCGCTTTCTCATCCAGCCAGAACTGCGCCGAACTGCGGTAGTGCAGGGTATGGCCCGCGCCCATGCTGTTGTTCATGCCACTCAGCAGCCACGGTTTTTCCGCTGACAGATGGCAGACCCAGCTACGGGGAACCGGGTGCGGCACGGTCAGTACCAGGCTGGCCATACCCAGCCCCTGGATATCCGCCAGTTGCAGGCTGCAGGTGCGGTCATAACGCACGCCCTCCGGCAGACTAACCCGGAAAGGCCTGGCAAAGCCGTTACCACTCTGGTTGATATACACTTCCAGCCGATCGGTCAGGGCGTAAATCAGGTCAGTGGTGCCGGAACCGTCGATATCGGCAAGGTACAGTTGATCCGGGTTAAAGGTGTCCACTGGCTGACTGAAGCCGTCCATGCGAACGGGGGCGCCAAAATGTCCCCGTCCCAGGTTCGGCCAGTAACGCACACCATCAGCTCGCGCTTCCACCAAGTGCGACTGACCACTGCCGGCCATATCGCTGAACGCAACCAGAACGCGGGCGTCTGTCCCGGGGACGGGCAGCGTAAAACCGGAAGCCTGCATGATCGTCTGTGCTTTTTCCCAGCCCTCCCCTGTGCCGCTGTAAAAGCGCACGCTTCCTGGCCCGATAAGCGCCAGGTCGCTCAGACCGGCACCGTTGATATCAGCCAGCAGCGCGCGCGGATGGGCATACTCCACCGGCAGTGCGGAAAGGGGGGTAAAGCGTTGCCACTGTCTTTCAGGCGTACGTTCATATCCGCCCGCCACGCCGGGAGCGGTCACCAGCCACTCTAGATACCCGTCGCCATTCAGGTCGGTCAGAATGCCGCCGTCCCGCAGCGCCGGAATGGATGGCAGCGCCCGGGCCTTTTCCCAGGTCACCGCATCCGTATCATCCCCGGCCTGCCGCACCGGGGCGCGGTACCACCATGCACCACCGTCCTGATACAGGATACCGGCAATGCCTTCACCGTTCAGATCAACTAACTGATACGGCTGGAGCAGGTTCATTTTTTCCAGGTCATCACGCGGCTGCCAGCCTGTAGCACCCGTTCCGGGTGGTGTGAAGCCCTGCCAGGCAAATGTCAGCGGCGGCAGGCTGCGTGGCGTACCATCCGGTTCATACGCCATCTGCTGCACGCTTTTCAGCGTGGTGACGGAAGGCCGCTCGTCATAATTCAGCAGGAGGCGTGATACGAGTTGCGGCGTGCCACCCTCTTTTTCTTCTCCTGACAGAGCAGTAATACGGTGAAACATCAGTACCTGACGGCACAGACGGCGCGTGCGCACTTCAAACCCATACTCATAGCTGGAAAAGCCATCCTGCCGACAGGACCACGCCCCGCTGCCGGGTGCCAGCCAGTCGGGCGCCGTGACCGGATCCGTGCTGCGTTCACCATAATCCATCGCCAGGGTGAACAGCCAGTCAGTGGCTGAAGGCTCGCTGACAAGGCCGGGCAGTGTGCGATCGGCCTTTCTGTTACCATACCAGGCCGCGACAAGGTAACGCTGCGCCGTGGCGCCGGGGTGGCTGTTCTTCTCGCTGTCTCCGCAGCAGGTGTCATCCTCTGCACGGTACCGATAATATATCTGCTCACCCATCAGTGAAACGGATGATTCCGCCAGCCAGGCGGCAGTCCGGGACGGTTCGTCAGGGTGACTGATACGCGCCTGCGCATTGCGGCCCAGCAGATGTACCTGTCCGTCCGGTTCGTATATCACCCAGAAGTTCGTCCCTGTACCCGCTTCAGGAACCCAGCGTTCCACACGGCTGAAGGTGGTTTCCGTCCGGGAGCGGTAAGTATGGACGGTATAGATCCCCCCCACATCCACGCCCAGCAGCGTGGTGGCCGGACGGGTTTCCGGCTCACCGCTGGCGCTCAGTACTGGCACCAGGACCTCACCATCCGGGCCCGTATACTCATCCGTACTGTCATACGTCGGAACGCCTTTACGGGTCCGCAGGCGTATGGCTGACAGGTTTAATCCCCACCCCATGCCGAACGGGCCGTTACCGCTCCGGCTGTGATAGCTGAGTGCCATAGGAGGTGCATATCCTCGTCCGGCACTGACCGGCAACGGGAGACTCAGCGTTGCGGCCCCGTCCGGACCGGCAGCGGCGATATCACCCTTCAGGCCACTGATTGCACCGCCACCCGAAGGCAGGGAGGGTGGAGTCAGGCGAAGCTGCTCTGTTTTTTGCATAATAGGTCCTCCACAGGCTCCCCCTACGGGGAGCCTGATACCGGTGATAATCAGCTGATGATGGTGTAACGGATATGCAGGATAATATCCGTCAGGCTCAGTAGCAGATCCTTCTGGCTGCTGTCAGCCTGAGGAAAACTCAGCGTCAGCATGCCGGCATCATTCACCGGGATACCTTCAAAGGGCAGCCAGCGGCTGTCGTTAAAATCCAACTGGAACTGACCGCTGTCGTTCATGCCGTGCGACACCGCCACCGCGTCACATCCCCGGGGCATAGCCACACTGCCGTCATAGCGGAGTACCGCCCGCACATCCTGATAGGGCCCGACCAGCGCCGGCAGGGTGACGCTGATTTGCTTAATGCGCTTCGTTTTACCCAGCGAATCCGGATAGTCCCCGTAAATGTTCAGGTCAGAAAGTTTCAGCGTAGCCTGCAGTTGCTTGTCTTTCAGCTTCAGCGTGTTATCGCCCGTGCCGACCTCACCCGTGCCTTTTGTCACCAGCGTGACCACTTGGTCTGCCAGCGAGAAGGCATCAGAGGACAGCCCGGCATACACCGCCGACAGGCAGACGGTACGTGTCACCTCTTTCTCGCGCTGGTCATTTTTCAGGTATTCCTGCTCCATCTGCGCCAGGTTCAGCATCAGGGTTTCCCCCGCCATCAGACCGGCATACGTTCCCTGCCAGGCGCCGGGACGAATAAAGGTAGTGTTTGTGACGACATCCCATTTATATGCCTCCTGTGCCATCAGGCAGCGGGACACAGTCAAGTCGTAGAACTGGTAGTAAATGGCAGCCAGTTTTCCGCGTAGCCAGTTATACAGCGCCTTGCTGGTAAACTTATTCTGCAGGAATGTCATCTGCGCCTGTGTCTGCGCCTGCTGGGTTTCAAGGTAGGTTTTCTGCAGCACCGCCCCCTCACGGCGGATGGCAAGGGATGCCAGCTGGGCGTCAATCTGTTTCACCTCGGACTGCGCAGCATTGCGCTGGATTTCCCACTCCTGGCGCCGGCGACGGTACATCTCAGACTGGCTGATGCGCTCGGCGGCAGTGCGTGAGGCCGCCGCACCAATCTCAATACCCGTCCCCACAGCACGGGCGATGGAGCCATACCGACTGCCACCAAACGCCATACCATAAATATTGGGCACCGCATCCAGACCTGCGGCAACGGTATAAGAGACCGTGGCGGTGGTGGACAGTACCGATGCAGAAAGCGCCAGGTCCATCGCCTGTTTTTCTCCGGTGTTAACATCCTCGTCGTACAACACGGTGTAGCTGTCAAGGCGGGACAGTGCCCCGACCCGGCTCTCTTCCAGCGCCGCCTTATCCGCATCAATCTCGCTGAGAGTGCTGTTCTGCAGGGCAATGGACTGCAGCACCAGTGTGCTACCCTGGGTCTGCAGCAGTTCAGACAGCGCCTCCGCATCCTGGCGCTCGGTGATACTGAGTAGAGTGCTACCAAACTGGGTCAACTGGCTGACCATGCCCCGGGCGCTTTCCAGCATCACCGGGAAGCGGTACAGCGGCATGACGGCTGCCGGCAGATCCCTTCCGCCTTGAGAAGCCATCACGGCGGCGCTCAGCAGCGCAGCCGGATCAGCCGGGGCGGCGTAAACAGGCAGGGACAGCGGATTACCGTCGATGGAGAGGTTATGACGCAGGTTATAGAGCCGCTGGGCCAGGGTCTGCCAGTACCCGGCGAGCTTCGCGTTCTGCTGCGGCAGGAACAGGGCGGTCAGGGAGTTCGCGGTGCGTAATTCTCCGGCGGTAACCTGCTGGCGTACCGCCATCAAGGCCTGCTGGGTGCGGCTCTGCGTGGTTTTGTCTGCCGCATCGGTCAGGCGCGGGCTGGACCAACCCGAATCCTGAGACAGATATGGCTCACCGCCCAGAGTGTCCAGCGCCTGAACGTACCACATTTTGGCTTCATTCAGGGTATCACGCTCCAGTTGCCGGTAGGCCGTGTCGCCACGGGCAATCAGCAGATCCAGATAAGACATAAAGGTGGCAACTTTGTAGTGCATCGGATCGGCCTGCGCCACAGCGTCCGGGTCGACGGAATCCAGCGGGTTGGCATGCCAGGTGGTATCATCCTCCAGCGGGCGCACGTTCCAGGTGTAAGGTGCCGGCTGGCCATGCACCAGATAGCCGTCCGGGTTCCAGATATATTTAAGCCACCGGGTGGCTTCGGTAAACTGGTTTTCACTAAGCAGGCGCTTAAATACCATCATCGGGACATAGTAGAACATCTCCCAGAAGTAGAGGGCATTCGCTCCGCTGAAATCCATCGGCTCGGTGATTGCCTCTGAGATATACACATCAACATCCCGAACATCGGAATGATCCTTGATGGGCGAGAACTTCGTTAACGACAAGGCACCATTGATATCGACAAACGTTCCCTGAAGATATTCACCTTTTTCACAAAATAAGAACAGATCAAGCCCAGCATTTCTGTCAAACGGAAAGTGAAATATGACTGAATTTTGTTGTGTTGGTATAAAAAGAGTGACGGACTGTTTTTCATCATTCAGTAAGCCAGACCAGAAAGTATATTTGGAATTAAAATTACCGCCTGTATCATTATTGGCAACTTTCAAAACAATTTTTCGGTTATTGCCATGCACATTTTTATCATAAGCCGGAATAGTTATATCAACATAACTACCTGTACCCAGTTTTGGCTCCGGCAGCTGCTGCGTTTCCATTGACAGAATACTGTTCAGCCCCTGGTTCGCCCGCGCTACCAGTTGTTTTGCAAAAAGCGTGTTCACCCTGATGCGGTAAGCACCATACTGCAGATACTGGGCGCTTTCCGCCGTTTTATTCAGCGAAATAAGCGGCATATTGCTCTCATCCACGCGGGTCAGGGTGATTTTGAACGTTTCACTACCCAGTGAACGACCATCGCCGGCGGGAGCACTAGCTTTCAGGGTAAAAACAATCTCAGCCTTGTTATTACTGAAATCACTCAGGGGAACGCTGACTGATTTGCCATTGAAACGGAACAGTGATTCATCCAGGCTGTACTTTGAACACCCATCTGCTGTAAAAACTTCATTATTGACAGTAAGTTTCACATCCCAGGATTTTATATTGGTATTGATTTTCTTGAAATCACCGAACATTAATTCAACCGGAGTAGTATTCCAACGGTAACCTGGTGACATATAGGCGTAAAAATAGTTTTGTAATTTTATGGCACCATCATTACTAATCCATTGTTTTCCGGTATTACCGTTCACATTAAAAACAGAAGGCCAAAATCTCGTCGCTGGGTGGTCTAAGTTGTCAGTTGAAGCAGAATTAAAACCATAAATCCTGTCGCCGCTTATTGGTTTGATGTCATCCAGCACACGAATTACGGCCTGATAATTTTTTGTAAATATACACTCAAAATCCCTGCCACTGGCGGTCGCAACAGAGGCTCTCCTCTTTATATTCGGCAGATAAAAGGTATCACCGATGCTGCTGATACTTTTAATCATATCAACCTGCGTGCGTGAGCGGGTACCTGCATAACCGTTATAAACCACACGGGCAACAGCATTAAAATTAACCACAGCGTTGTTGTCCTCCACGGACACAGACGTGGCCTTTACACTACCGCCAGACAGGATTGTGTAGTAACCATCCCCCCAGAGGCAGCCAACCTGGGGTGCACCTGACATGTTTATTGTTGTTTTTCCGGATACAGGCGTGTTCAGCATGACTGAGCCGGTGGTATCCATCTGCTGATAGACGTAGGCTGCTCTTTTAGCGATATCATCGACAGTGAGTTTTTTAACCTTACCATCATCGGTCAGGATCAGTCCGACCGTGTTGGGCGGTACCGCCTTATAGCTGCCCGCTTTTTTATAGAAGTAAACGTAGAGTTTTTCCAGGTCCGCATCCTTTGCGCAGTACATGCCGGTATCATCAATATCCGCCACTGAAGAAAGCGGAAGGAGCGCCTCCCCGGAAGCCACAGTCACTGGTGCACTCCATGTCCCGTCATGCAGGATATGCGCGTACTTCAGCAGATACTCAACGGATTGTGATGCTGTGCTGCCGTTAGTGTTCGTGGTGGAAACCTCCCTGCTCTCCACCCAGACCAGATAGAGGCGGGACTGAAATATCACCGGTCGCACCAAGTTGTTGACCGGTGTCAGCGCGACAGTAATTTTTTTCCATTCAGTCCACGCACTGGCGGGCAACTTTCCGTCTGACATTTGTTCAATATTTGCCGAGCGCCAGTAATAATCACCGATGGCGGAACGCCCCAGAATGTAGGTCGTGCCGACCTTGTCACTGAGACCGTCATGGTAACCGCTGATAACGTCGAGGTTGGCGATGTCCTCAAACCGGGTCATGTAGGTTTTAAACGCATCTTCCACGGTATCAACTGTCAGTTGGCTCTGGCTGAGCGTCTGCAGCATTTCATCCATCATCCCGGTCTGTCCGGTGCGCAGTGTCGGGTCAACGTAGTTTTCTGGGTAGTAGACCAGTTCCGACACGCCCGCCCAGGTGCTGTAACGCTTGTTATACGCGTCCCAGTCACGGGTAAAGAAATCTTTCGATTTCACCGCGTTCACCGACCCCTCTTCCTGGTCGCTCAGCGCCCGGTTCACGTACAGCTGCACGCTGGCAGTGGCTTCCGCGATACGGGTGGTTTTAATCTGTGCGGAGACCTGATTGTCAATCAACAGCCAGTTGTAAAGGCTGTCACGGTCGGTTGCCCATTCCGGGGCGATATTTTTGATAACGTACGCACTGGCGGCAGCGCTGGTTGCCTCCTCCAGCATGCACTGAAGCTGCCCGGTCTGCCGCGTGTTCAGTCCGGCCTGCAGGACATGGCTGGTGGCCACCCATTCAGCATACGGCGAAGACGGGGTGAGTTTTATCAGGGCTGCCACATCTGCTGGTGTGATATGCAGGGTGGCGGCAACATCCATCCATTGCAGGGCACCGCGCAACCCGGCCCAGTTGTAAAAATACGTGTACCCGGAGCACTGTGCCAGTGCCTGTGTGAGCGCCTGTTCATCAAGGTTCAGCGCCATCGCCACTGTTTTTACGGTCAGGTTATTTTTAGATGAACCACGTCCGCTGAGTGAGGTGAGGATTTCCGTGGCACAAGTTCCGCAGCGCGCCAGAAGAGCGTGCAGCTGCGCCAGGTCATACAACGTGCCGATATCATGGTTCAGCACGGTAGCGTCCCTGGTGATTACGGTGGGATGGTTCACTGTCCATGCCAGTTCGGCCGAGCTCAGGCCGGTGTTGCGCACAAATAGGGCCAACTGACCCATTACCTGGCACCAAGATACCAGACTGGCGGTTTCATTGTCCGTCCGGTGGTTTTTGTCGACCAGTGCCAGAAAAGCGGCAACCGTCAGGTCCTGCGGCTTCAGCTGGCTCAGCCACTGAAGGATAGCCGCCGCCGTTTCAGCTGAATCAAGCTGCATGGTGGCCGCAATAAAAGGGGCCACCGCCGTTATCAGCGCCGCCTCTTCGGCCCTCAGGTCCTGGCCGGAGAGTCCGTTTTTCAGTGTGGTGACCAGGTTTTCAATGTCCGGCGACAGTGTGGTACTGAAGCGGTCAGTCAACATCAGATACAGGTCACTGACCGTCCAGTTCATCTCCTTCAGCCACCGGGTGTGCTGGTCAGTAAAGCCAGCGAGCGTTGACAGTTCCGTACCGGATAAGCTGCCAGCAGGTACTGAAGCGTAAGGCGAAACGGACAGCAGCGCCGCCAGTCCGGTGACGCTCAGGTCGTTCACATCTGCCAGCAGTTTCAGCCGGTACAGAGCCGACAGGTTATCAATCGTACAGGCAAAGTCTCCCGGCGTGCGGCCCCGGACCAGCATCCAGAGCGTGTACAGTTCCGTATCACTAACCCCAAAAGCACGCTTCATCACGCCAGTACGGAAGGTGTCGGTGACCTCAGCCGGGGCCAGCTTAATGATGCTGCCGTCAGCAGAAAACTCGGTGCCATTCAGCATCGGCGTGTTAAACAGACGAGTAAAGGCGCTGGCTTGATTGTCGTGCGCTATCCGCCCGACAGACGCACCGGCAAGCACCAGTGCGGCAGATACATCAATGCCGTAGCACCGCATATAATAGTTCACCCGGAACAGCTGGCTGAGCACGTCTTCGGTGATGCTCAGGTCGCTGTTATTGCTTTCGATGATGGCAAGGATATCTGACGGGGCAATACCGGTGGCTTTGTAGAGACGGATAAGTTTGTTTAATTTAAGCAGGAAGATATCAAAGGGAAAACTGCTGATATCATAATTAACATGGGCGTAATATCCCCCACCCAAACGGGTAACGCCGATATTAACAGTTTTTTTGATCTGTTCGTCAGATAAAGTAACCGGCAGGCTGATAGGGACACCGCTTTTAACATCAAAATTTTCACTGCTAAATATGTCTTTGGAGCCATATCCGTTGGTCCCCACCTGCATGGAACCCGTTCTGGCGTTATCCACAATAGTGAAGTTAAAAAAATAGTTATTTACACCTGTAGGGACGAGTTCAGCATACCCAAACTGATAAGAATTCCCCCCAGAAGTTCGCCGGATGAGGACAGTGCTGAGCTCTCCCTCCTCGTTATTGATCAGCGACACCAGTTGGTTAGCTTTATAAAGCTGCATACTCGGGTTAATTCCGGCTCCCGCGGTCACCAGGCCCAGCAGTGAAGCCATTTCATCATACGTCAGTCCGTAATACCTGGAGAGATAGCGAATGTTCCTGAAAGCCGCCACACTTGCATTTTCTCCGAAATTTTTCTTTATCAGCGCATCAGTATTATCTTCTGTAATGTCCTCTACCAGGATTTCACGCAATTCAGGTGAAATATCCGCCTGAATACTGAGCAGCGAGGCGGGATCCATTCTCGCCACCACAGCGGGATTATTGCGGAACGCGTTAAACTCAGCGTCCTGTAGCATAATGGCCTGGCGTGTCGCCTCGTACGGCAGACTGAACGGCGTGGCCCCCGTCTGGCGGTAAGTGGCGAGCATCTCCATCACGTTGTCATAACTCTTCGACTCATGCGTCTGGATGTTATTGAGCAGCAGCTCATTGGAGAGCGCCAGGGTGGAGACTTCGTCATCCATATTGCTCTGGGACAGAACCAGAGAGGCCAGGTCAGGACGGCGTTTGTCCAGAGAATACGGTGACGCATCCGTGTGCAGGCCCCGAGCCTCCCGGTACAGTTCGGTCAGGTACCCCGCCGGTGAGAACATTGACGCCACAGAGCCGGGCTTCACAAAGCTGCTGGCACGTGCCGGGAAAAGGCCGTCATAGCTACCCAGCATGGACGATTGCCGGATGCCCAGCCGCACAGCGTTCGCCAGTTGGGGATTGGCGCGGCTAAGAATGCGGGATTCCGCCATTTTGTTCTCTTTCAGCTCGGCCTGCGCCTGCTGATACAGAAAGTTCTTTTCACCCCAAGTGAGCGTGTCGCCGGCCAGTGCTTTTACTTCGGCAAACGAGCGAACCATGATGTCCGCCAGGGTGACTTTTTCATCCCCGGTGGCCTTCTTCAGGAAGTTGTTTGTGCCACTGCCGGCATTCAGTTTTTCGAGTATTTCTTCAGTGAGATACATAACGGGTCCTTATTAATGTCAGGGGAGGGTAAGGCGGGGAGTTCTTTATTCATGCATACGGTGAGCATGGTCATTATTCCTGCTCTTCGAACAGGGCTTTTTCTGCCTGCCGGCGGCGCACCAGGCCGGGCAGTACTTTTCCGCTGGCGTTAACCCAGCGCAGAAACTCACCGGCAGCGCCGGTATAATCTTCGGTATTAAGTTTTTTCAGCAGGGTGGAGGTACAGAAATTCCCGATGCCCAGATTGAAAACGAAAGAAACCAGGGCATCAAACTGATTTTGTGTAAGCGGAACATGCACATACTGATTTACTGCCCGTTCACTCTCCGCCACATCCTGGTGCAATAAGGAAATAGCCTGATCTTCGGTGATAATATCATCCACGCCGACACCGGCCGTATGCCCATAACCAATGGTCCAGACGTTAGCCGAACATTGATAGGCCCGGAGCCTTAGCCCCTCAAACTCTTTAATGATAGTCAGACCATGAACACCGGTTTTCATTAAATCCTCCATGCCCGCAGGCTTATCTGACCGCTGATGACAGAGATAAAATGGCATCGCTGAAATATCGCCACAGTCCTCCCTGTATTCGACAAGGCATACAAATCAAACAGCAAGATGATGTAAATCTCGACTGTATTGTCCTCGCACCTATTTCTCTGATGTGTTATATGAAAGAGCAAAAAACATGATAATAAAAAAACCACAAAGACAGCTGTAACCACTCTCCAGACTGTTTTTTCGGCAAGCGCAACTTAATAAAAATTATTCAATTTTTATGGGGCGTTAATATGTTATATGCACAGCTCGCCTTTAATCTCTTAAAGAAAGATCACCCTCTCTTTAGGTTATATTTAACCTCAAGCCACTGCGTTATATTGACAGGCAGTAAAAATAAATTCGCCTTCATATCGGGAATCATAAAGAGATATTCAAGACCCCATAAATCAACAAATCATGGTTTATATTTTACTTATCTGCGCATCCTGAAATACATATCGCCATTGAAAATGAGCGGTACGAGGCGGCCTGCCACTCTAGTTAGTATTTAGAGCGGTTTTTATTTTCTAATGAATGGGCAAACCGCTTCCATAACAAGTCCAATAAATGACCACCTAATACCCCACCTAAACCGGAGAATACCATGGTCATAAACTCACTGTACCCTTGTTCATAGCCATAAACTCCCGCTAAAAATCCCGTAAATCCGGAGATCACGACTTGACTGAAAACCTCATGCCAGGAAAATTTTTTCTCCGGGGCTTTGGTTTCCATTAAATATCGGACGATCCCCCCCCAGGCGGAGAACCCTCCTACAATCAACCACGAGAAAACTCTGTCATCATCAGGCAGCGGTTTGGGCAACGAAAAAAGCATCATTAGCAAGCACTCCAATTTTAGTTAATGTTATAAACTCGCGTAAATCGGATCGTAATAATAGGCACGTACAATATAATGGCTTTTTCCTGTCATTTGATGAACTGCTGATGTTAATATTGGGCTTACCAGGAAAAATGACAATGACGGAGGTAATTCATCCCCAAAACACCACTCGCATTTATACTTTATCTTCTTCCTGTTTCCTTCACCATTATCATGGCGTGATAAATCTCATCATTTAATAAAAAAGACGTCATAAAAAAATGCATATTTAAGAAGTCAATCAACTAAATAATTAAGAAACCATAGGTAATTATAATAAAAGAAAAACCGTCTCATTTCAGGTGTAACTGAAATAACATGGCGTACTTAAAATACGCCTGGCGGCTATTAATAAGCCTGTTAGCAACAGGACTACAAAGCTCTTTTCTGGTTCGCCATTCTCATTCGTCTTAATAAGACTATAAAAGCAAAGCATAAGAAATAAAAACTGTTAGTAACGATCGTTACTATCTAATTGATTGATATTAACTATCAAAACACATATACTGATCGGAATAATCTTGCATAAACATTAATGAAAATCATTGCCATCAGCACATAAACAAGATACCTGGCTGTGCACTGGAATTGCTCAAACGTGAAGGTCGGTGTCTGCCTGACGTTGAACACCGGCAGATTAAGAGCCTATCCCACCAGGTGTATATGTTGCAGCCAGTTTGGACACGGACAGCGCGCAACAACCGGAGCGTACACGTAGTACGTGAGGATTACTCACTTCGCTCGCCCTAAAGGGCTGATGAATCCCCAGAAAAGGAGACAGGCATAGAGTTTTATGATCTACTGATTTTCGCCAAAAAATTCAATGAGATCACCCTATGCCTGTCCGTAAAGTATGCCAGAC
>Ga0316615_10024_pt1 | contig 74343 bp, 66 predicted proteins | sample Kosokonia_enrich_2_FD_207733 | JGI IMG/M metagenome (GOLD analysis project Ga0316615, IMG submission 207733) | Wetland soil microbial communities from Old Woman Creek delta, Ohio, United States - Kosokonia_enrich_dilutions | ecosystem: Environmental > Terrestrial > Soil > Wetlands | place: USA... | reverse complement strand
TTGAGATTTTTGGCCAGTTCGTTAGCCAGAGCTTGCAACTGTTTTTCGTCCATACATTAACCTTCATTTGATGGTGAATTGAACATATCAAAATCAGGCAATTACACAAATCTATGTACAGGCTCGAAATTACGCCAGCAATTATTGGTATTACGCTGGTGCTTACTGCGGTATTTATTCCAATGGCTTTTGCCAGCGGGTCGGTCGGTATTATTTACCGACAGTTCTGTATTTCGATGGCAGTATCTATTTTACTCTCGGCATTTCTGGCTCTAACATTAACCCCTGCGCTTTGTGCAACTATACTCAAGCCCCACCAACGTCATCAGAGTAAAGGCAGAGCCTTTTCCGTATGGTTTAATACCCATTTTCATCGCCTGACGGCGTTTTACGCCTCCAGCCTGGGATTCGTTATTAAGCATACCGGTCGTATGATGATGATCTACGCCGCTTTATGCCTCGCGCTATATGCTGGCCTGTTTTCCTTGCCCTCGTCATTTTTACCCGATGAAGATCAGGGATATTTTATGTCGTCAATCCAGCTCCCTTCCGATGCCACAATGCAACGAACGCTTAAGGTTGTCGAAAAATTTGAAGATGAAATCGCCCTTCGGCAGGCGGTGAACAGTAATATTATGATTCTGGGATTTGGCTTTTCGGGCTCAGGTCAGAACTCGGCGATGGCTTTCACCACGCTAAAGGACTGGAAGCAACGCGAAGGGACGACTGCACAGGATGAAGCTAACCATATTCAGTCCAGAATGGCGAGCGTACCTGGCGCAGTCACGATGAGTCTGCTGCCACCGGCGATTTCTGACATGGGAACCTCATCCGGGTTTACTTATTATTTACAGGACAGGGGCGGTAGAGGTTATCAGACGCTAAAAAAAGCGGCAGATGACCTTGTTGTGCAAGCAAATCAGAATCATCAATTGGCCGATGTCTATATTGATGGACTCGGTGAAGGAGCGAGTCTTACCCTCAATATCGACAGGGAAAAAGCAGAATCGATGGGCGTGTCGTTTGATGAGATTAACCAAACCATTTCAGTCGCTACGGGTTCCAATTATGTCAATGACTATACCAATAATGGCCGGGTTCAGCAGGTTATCGTCCAGGCTGATGCTCCGTATCGGATGCAACCAGAGCATTTACTGGCTCTATCGGTCAGGAATCGTCAGGGTCAGATGCTTCCTTTATCGACTTTTGCGACACTTTCGTGGAATGTCACCCCGCAACAGCTCACTCGCTATCAGGGATATCCTGCCATACGTATAACCGGAAGTGCTGCGCAGGGGGAATCCACAGGCACCGCAATGGCGACAATAGAAAAATTGGCAGCGAGTTTACCGTCGGAATTTGCAGGTGAATGGGCAGGGAGTTCATTACAGGAAAAGGAGTCCGCGTCACAGCTCCCTGGGCTTATTGTCCTGTCGATACTTGTAGTGTTTATGGTTCTTGCTGCGCTGTATGAAAGCTGGTCTATTCCCTTTGCGGTGATGCTTGTTGTTCCTCTGGGGCTCCTCGGTGCCGTACTGGCCGTCACTTTGGCCAGTATGACTAACGACGTCTTTTTCAAAGTGGGCCTGATAACCCTGATAGGGCTTTCCGCCAAGAATGCGATTCTTATTATTGAATTTGCGAGGCAATTGATGAATGAAGGACAGAATCTTATTGATGCGACATTGGCTGCAGCGAAGCAACGTTTTCGTCCAATACTCATGACATCGCTGGCGTTCACATTAGGCGTTGTTCCGCTGATGCTTGCCAATGGGGCCAGTGACAGCACTCAGCACGCTATCGGTACCGGCGTTTTCGGAGGGATGATTAGCGGAACGCTACTGGCAATTTTCTTTGTTCCGGTATTTTTCGTGGTAATTACCCGATTTACAGGAATGCGAAAACAGAGTCAAAAAAAACGCAACGACTAATATCTGCGCTACTTTACAGCCAGCCAGTCCTGAGTATCTCGCGACTAACTGGCATGACATCAGCACTGAAGTTATTAATATTGAATTGAGCTCATCGTGAACATGATAATCACCCAAAGATTAGTTATTCGCCCTTTTAAGGGAAAAGATGCCGTAGCACTTTTAGATTACCTCGCTTCACCACGAGTTCCCTGCTTTCATGATGAAAAATTACATTCATTAGCAGAGGCGCAGGTCGAAGTGGCTAAACGCAGCCACGACGCTGGGCAGTTTGCCGTTTGTATAAAAGATAATGATGAGTTAATCGGGCACCTTTTTGCGGATAATAGTGGTGAGCCGGATAGCAATACCTGGTCGGTTGGCTGGCATTTTAATCAACGTTATGAAAAGCAGGGTTATGCGACAGAATCAGTTACTGCCCTGTTTAATCATTTATTTCATGAGAAAGGTGCAAGACGGTTGTATGCCTGGGTTGAGGATTATAATTGGGCCTCTCAAAAGCTATGTGAACGTTTACATATGCGACGAGAAGGCTGCTTTAAAGAGTTTGTCTCCTTTGTAAGTGAGAATGGTACAGAGAGGTATGATGATACTTACGTCTATGCGCTACTGAGCAAAGAATGGATCAAGTAGAGAAGCAGGTTCAACATCTGAACCGCGCTCAAATGCCCCCCTACTCAAATCTCCGCAACGCAGGAGATTTGAGTATGAAAACTTCACCGTGGGGAAAAAACCGTTTTACCTTTGACGATCCCGGTCTGAATCTGAAGGCGATACTGCCTTGGCGTCTGCTGATAATGTTCCCGGAACACCCGGCAGAATGTCGACTGCTGCTGGTAACCGAGATGCATGGCAATTTCAGTAATTGAACGATTGGTTTCGGTAAGTAACTCGCGGGCGATAACCATTTTTCGATACCGTATATACATACCTGGCGACATACCGGCTATTTTTTTAAAACCTCGCTGAAAATGCCACGCAGAATATCCTGATTTTTGCGCTAACACACCCAGCGGCAACGGCTCTGCAATATTGCACTCTATCCACTGGAGAATATCCTGGATGGTTAAACTCATCAGGCATAATGAGCTTTCTTTTCCCATTTTCACACCTTTATATATTAGCAGCGTCAGGGAAATCACTGTCACACAATAGATATCCCTGACTAAAAAACCACTGACACTTTATACGGCTGCTGATATAAAATCTCAGCCCGCCCTGTTAATTTCCTTAGCAATCCTCAATAATCAAATAGACCGCATTTAATGGCCCATGAACGCCCACAACTTTAATAAGCTCAATATCCGCCGTCGAACTTGGCCCGGCGATAAGATTGATACAGGAAGGGAGAGATTCACCTGACTGCGCCCGCTGATGCAGAACCTGAGCCAGTTGTGTGACGCCAGGCAGCAAACGGCTCTTATAAAGAATAAATAATGTGGTTGGAGGAAGCAGGCTAATGGCACGTCCCTGCAAAGGAGAAGAAAACAGGACTACGCCGCCAGTTTCGCAAAGGCCGTATTCGGCGAAGACCACACCAATATTAGCCTCGGCAGCTTTGCGCAGGTTTTCCTCCCTACCTGGTGAGGTCCAGCACGTTGTCGGGAAAGCGTTCTGCAAATGCGCCGTAATGCCCGCTTTTTCCAGCCTGGCGTCGCCACTCATCAATACCGGGCCGCCGCCGTAATGTTTACAGAGCCGTTCGGCAACCTCGGGAAGTGTAGCCAGCGGAGCCAGTTCGCAGTGAGCCTGCATCACCTGTGTCGCATATTCGATGAAGCTGTCGCAAGGCTGCTGCTGAATCTGCCCGGCATAACGGCTTTTCAGCGGTGCTGAATGCATCAAAGGCAGTGGTTGCGGAACCTGGCGCGGCTCGCGTCCGAGCTGTTTGCCAAGTTTTTGCATGAAGGCATCGCGGTTTTCCATTATACTTCCTCCCCGTTTTTACGCTGTTTTTGGTGCGTTTTAAACCAGCTACGGAAACTCTCGCCATCCGCGTCGGGCAGATCGCGGGCTTCCGTCCATTTACGGATAGCCGCGATGCTAAAAGGCATCTTCCCGTTGTGAATCATCAGTTGTGCTGCCCGTGCGCCCGCTACCATACCGACCTTCCACAGCGAAGGATGGCGGTTAGCGTAATTGAACAAATGTACAGTATGTCTCTCCATCGCGGGTGTCATGCCACTTTCAGCCAGCGTGCGACGATGTTGAAGGATCAGTGAAGACAACGGAATACGCACCGGACAGACGTCATCACAGGCGGTGCATAATGAGCAGGCATAAGGCAGGTTTTTGAAGTCGTCATAGCCGCCGAGCAACGGCGAGAGCACCGCGCCAACAGGGCCTGGATAAATCGAGCCATAGCCGTGCCCACCGATATGACGGTAAGCCGGGCAAGTATTCATGCAGGCACCGCAGCGTATACAGCGCAGAATATCCTGAAAAGGGGAACCCAGCACCCGCGAGCGACCATTGTCAACAATCACCAGATGGAACTCTTCAGGCCCATCACTTTCCGCGCTTTTTTTAGGCCCTGTAAACCAGGTGTTGTAACCCGTGAGTCTTGCGCCCACCGCGCTGCGTGCCAGCATGGTCAGGATGATGTCCAGCTCGGCAAAGGTGGGAACCACGCGCTCCATGCCCATCACGGCAATATGCGTCCGTGGCACGGTGGTACAGAGCCGGGCATTGCCTTCGTTGCTCACCAGGCTAAGTGTCCCGGTTTCCGCTACTGCAAAGTTGCATCCGGTGATACCGATATCGGCGCTGAGGAAATCTTCGCGGATCTTCTGCCGAATAAAGCGTGTCATCGCTTCCGGGGTTTCGGCGCCCTCGTAGCCCAGTTTCTCCCGCAATACGCGCTGAATTTGATGGCGGTCTTTATGTATGGCAGGGACAACCACATGCGAGGGTGCATCTTTGGCCAGTTGCAGAATATACTCGCCCAGATCGGTTTCCACGACCTCAATGCCTGCGTTCTCCAGCGCGGCATTCATCCCGATCTCTTCGGTCACCATCGACTTTGATTTGACGATTTTGCGGGCCTGCTTCTGCTGCGCAATCTGCAAAATATAACGGGTGGCGTCCTCACGGGTGTCGGCAAAAAACACATGACCGCCATTCGCGCTAACCTTTTCACTCAATTGGTAAAGATAAGCATCCAGATTATCGAGAACATGGGCGCGAATATCAGCAGCGCGTGAACGCCAGTCAGGCCAGTTTTCAAGTTCATCAACCATTTTCTGCCGATTGATGCCAATGCGATCCTGCGCGTTGGCAACGGCATGGCGCATCACCGGGTCGTCAATTTGCTGTTGAACCCGATCATAAAAAGGGAGGTTACTGGTTTTGAGATACATGTTGCTTCCTTAGCGGCTCATCAGCACGTCAGCAATGTGGAGCACACGAACGTTGTAGCCTTCGCGCTGCAAACGTCCGCCAATATTGATAAGGCAACTGGCATCCGCGCCGATTACATAATCCGGTTTCGCTTCCATGAGATGCGCAACCTTCTCCTTCACCATCTCACCGGAAATCTCGGCCATCTTGACCGAAAAAGTACCGCCAAAACCACAGCAAGTTTCCTGGGCGCTAAAGGGGATGATTTCCAGTTCGCGGACTTCACGTAACAACGCCAGAGGTTCATCGCGTACGCCCAGCTTACGAAATAGACTGCATGAAGGATGGTAAACAGCCCGTCCTGGCAGGCGCGCGCCGACATCCGTCACACCAAGCTGGTTAACGATAAAGGAGGTCAGATCGACCATCCGACTGGCTACTTTCGCCGCGCGCATTGCCCATTCAGGTTCATCGCTCAGCCAGTCCTGATAGTGGCGAATCGCGTTCATACAGGAGCCAGCGGGAGAAATAATGGGATCGTCGTTGATCTCAAGCGCAGCAATTTGCGCTTTCATGCCCGGCAACGCATCGGTAATGTAGCCGCTATTAATTGCCGGTTGACCACAACACCCCTGCTTTTCCGGAAACTGGACATGACAACCCAACTGTTCGAGCAGCAAGACACTGTTGCGGGCCATGCGCGATTTAAGCGCGTCGCCAATGCAGGTAACAAAGAAATTAACGTTCATATTATTTAGCTTCCAGTGAATATAAGGACAGAGACTCTTTTTTTAATTCAGACAAACGGGCTCGCCTTCTAAATATTGTATTTAGCGAGCCACACGCAGCCCGCCGATTACGCCACGACTTAACACCAGTTGCCAGAGTTGGATATTTCTGGCACGAAATGCCCCCGCACAGGCGGTGAGATAGTAGTTGAACATACGGTGAAATTTCGTTGAGTAATTGCCTGACAATTGTGGCCAGGCCTGATTAAAACGGCGATGCCATGCCATCAGGGTTTTATCGTAATCGGCACCGAAATTATGTAAATCTTCGATGACAAAATAAGGCTCGCTGGCCTCAGCGATTTGTTTTACCGAGGGTAGACAGCCGTTAGGAAATATATATTTATTGATCCAGGCATCAACGTTATGTTGGGTTTTATTTGATCCGATGGAATGCAGTAAAAAAAGGCCTTCAGGCTTCAGGCAGCGATCCGCAACCTGAAAGTAGGTCGCGTAGTTTTTCGGGCCAACATGTTCAAACATGCCGACCGAGACGATACGATCATATTGTCTATCCAGATCGCGATAATCCTCGAGCAAGATGCGAATGTCCAGCCCGGCGCTGCGGCTTTCGGCGTAGGCTTTTTGTTCTGCCGAAATCGTAATACCGTCAACGCTGACGCCATAATGACGTGCCGCATACTCAGCCAAACCACCCCAGCCGCAGCCAATATCCAGTAGTGTCATCCCCGGTTTTAGCTGCAGTTTTTCGCAGATTAGCGCCAGTTTATCCTCCTGGGCCGTACAGAGCTCACTGGCGTCTTTCCAGTAACCGCAGGAATATTGCATATGAGGATCAAGCATGCGACTAAACAGATCATTACCCAGATCGTAGTGCGCTTCGCCAACTTGCCAGGCGCGTCTGCGCGACTGAGGATTCCCGAGCCGTGCAAAGGCGATGCGAAGAAGATCGGCAAAACTTGCGGGGCGCTGCTCGTCCAGCCGGGCGCGGAGCAGCTTGTCAAAAAAAACATCGAGCTGTTTGCAATCCCACCAGCCATCCATATAACTTTCGCCCAGGCCGAGAGATCCCTGCTGTAATACGCGCTTGAAAAAGCGCGCATCGTGTACCCGGATATCCCAGGGTTCAGGTCCATTAATCACAATGCCGGCCTGCGATAGCAGTTCCTGCACTATCCGCAGCCAGTGGTCTGGTTTGCCGATCGCCTCGACGGTACATTCGTTAGCCATCATCTTTCCTTCAACATAGCTTGCTGCCAAGCGTAAATATCCCCGTCACCCCAGCCAATATGTGAGAAAAGGCTTATCGCTCATGCAGATGGCTGGTAAATTATGCATGACGGGTGAAACATTTTTATGACCCCTTCATTATTCAGTAAACCCGCCCTACCTGCGCTGTGCTATCAAGACAAACTTCATCGAATAGAGGTCAGGTTGTTATGTGCTCTAAGCTAGTGTCCCCACCGCGTCAGCCCATTTGTGGCCAACCCGCGCCGGTACTATTGACTCTGCCTCGTCCGGTGTACTTTCGCAGCTACCCTTTGTCGGGCGATACAGGAGTGGACAGACATGAGCACCCGTTCGCGGAATTTCTCTATGCGCGCAAAGGAAATATGCGTGTAGAAATTGAGGGCAAGACGCTGGTGGTTCCCGTTCTTTATGGCGTCTGGATACCGGCCCATGTGCCGCACCGTATTCTTGCGGGTAGCGACGTGTTGCTGGAAAGCCTCTATGTGGAAGCCGATTTCGCGACCATCGCCTTTAGCGGCAGCAAAGTAGTGGTGGTCAGCGATTTCGTGCGTGAGTTTATCCACTACGCGACGCAGAATGTGCCGGAGCTGTATGATTATGAAGGAGAAGATTCACAGCTTGTACAGGTATTAATTTCATTACTTCGGCGGTTGCCTGATGCCGGTCTGTCGATATCATGGCCAGGATCACCGTTGCTGACAAAAGTATGCAGCCAGATCCAAAAAACGCCGGGTGAAGCACACAGCATTGAGCAGTGGGCCTCCTGTAGCGGTATGTCGGTGCGCACGTTTTCACGCCGTTTCAAAAAGGAGACCGGTGTGGCGTTCAGCGAATGGAAAAAACGCGTTCGCTTGCTTGAGTCTGTGGTGATGTTAAAAAACAACCGTAGCGTCACGCAGGTCGCGCTTGATCTTGGCTATTCAAGCCCGGCCGCATTTACCTTTGCTTTTCGCGCCATGTTCGGCGTGCCACCTACGCGATATTAATGTGCAGATGTGGCGTTGCTGACGGCGACACAACAAACCGGGCATGCTGGCGCGCCTGATCGCTTGTGCGCAAAGGCGTTCAGCGCAGCGCTTTCTTCATAAAAATGCTCAGCGGATCCGGGTGATACAGCGCAAAGCCCGGACGCTGTCATAGGAATAATTTATATCTCCAGCACAGCGTTGCATCACAGGGAGAAGTAGCGGTAATTTACGCCCATATCTAACTCTGATAGTGAAAATTGCATGAATACCAAAGCCCGTAAGGTGATGATTATCGGTACAGGAAATGTGGGCGCGTCCGCCGCGTATGCCCTGCTGAACCAAAACATTTGCGAGGAGTTGATCCTCGTCGATCTCAATCAGCAGCGTGTGGAAGGCCACGTTCAGGATCTGGCAGATGCCGCCGCGTATATGCCCGGCATGATGACCATCTCCACACGCCCGGTGGAAGAGTGCGCCGATATCGACATTGCAGTCATTACTGTCTCAGGCGGCCCATTACAGCCGGGCCAGACGCGGCTGGATGAGTTGACCAACACGGCGCGGATCGTCAAAAAAATCGTCCCATCGATGATGGCCAACGGTTTTAACGGTATTTTCCTTATCGCCACCAACCCGTGCGACATTATTACCTGGCAAGTGTGGCAACTCTCCGGCCTGCCGCGTAGCCAGGTGATCGGTACCGGCGTCTGGCTGGATACCACACGCTTGCGTCGTACGCTGGCGCAAGCGCTGGATATTGGTGCACAAAGTATTGATGCGTTTATTCTCGGCGAACACGGCGATACGCAATTTCCAGTGTGGTCGCACTCGTCGGTGTACGGTTCGCCGATTGCCGATGTCTATCTGCGCAAAACCGGACACTCCTTAGATTTCGACACACTGGCAGAAAAAGTGCGCCGCCATGGCTTTGAGATCTACAACCGCAAAGGCTGCACCGAGTACGGCATTGCAGGGACTATCGCCGAGATCTGCCGTAATATCTTTACCGGCAGCCACCGCGCGCTGGCGATCTCCTGCATTCTTGACGGAGAATACGGCGTACAAGATGTGGCAATTGGCGTACCTGCCGTGCTGACGCAAAGCGGCGTCCAGCAGATTATTGAGTTACAACTGGAAGATGACGAAGTGGCTAAATTCAATCACTCCGTCGCGGTCATTAAAGCCAATATCGCCCGCCTGCCCTGAAGCCCGTGCGGTTAACCGGCTATGGTTAGCCGCCCTGGCAACACTGCAAGCTGCTGGCGGAGCTCGGGACTGAGCTGTGCGTCAGTAATGATATCCGTCAACGAATCGAGTTTCGCCACGTTAAACAGCGACCATGCGCCATATTTGCTACTGTCGGCCAGCAACACCCGCCGCTTTGCATTGACGATCAGATCATGCTTCAGCGCGGCTTTTTCCTCCGTAGGCGCGGTAATGCCACGTTCAAAATCCCAGCCGTTGCAGCTGACAAACGCCCAGTCCGGCCAGATATTTTGCAGCAGCTTGCGTCCGTGCTCGCCAATGCACGACTGGCTGGAGTCATCAATGCGTCCGCCGATAATTGTCACTTCAATCTGCTTAAATTCCGAGAGAAACAGCGCGATATGCAGGTCGCTGGTGATCACCCGCAGCGGCAGATGGGTTAACTGGCGCGCCAGTTCAATCATCGTCGTTCCGGCATCCAGTACAATGGCGTCCCCCGCTTTCACCAGCGCCGCTGCCGCGCAGGCAATGGCGTGTTTCTCCGCCAGGTTACGCTGCATTTTCTCGCTGGTGGTAGGCTGCAAGGGGATAAACCGGTTTAGCGTCACGCCGCCGTGAGTGCGGTTGATAACCCCTTCCTGATCGAGTTTAATCAAATCGCGGCGAATGGTGGCTGGCGAGGCATCGGTTGCCGCAACCAGTTGATCCACCGTCACCAGATTATGCCCTTTCAGGTAATCCATTATCTGCTCTAACCGGTTATATCCCTTCATATTATTCCCGTGTAATTTGCATAGCTAACTCGATGGATACCGCCATACTCTCTGCTTTCGCTTTGCCACGCCAGGCGATATCAAATGCGGTGCCATGATCCGCCGAGGTACGGATAAAAGGCAGACCCGCGGTGATATTAACGCCATCGTAAAATCCCAGCAATTTTAATGGAATATGTCCCTGATCGTGGTACATCGCCACCACCATGTCATACATCCCTTCGTGGCACTGCATAAACACCGTATCCGGTGGGCACGGTCCGATAACATTCAGCCCTTCCGCTTTCATGGCATCTACCGCCGGGCCGACAATGTTGATCTCTTCATCACCAAACAGACCGTTTTCGCCGGCGTGCGGGTTAACCCCGGCAACGGCTATGCGCGGGTTATTGTAGCCGACGCGTTTGAGGAATGTATCCGCAATGCGAATAACGGTTTTTACGCGATCCTGATTGAGGGTATCGAGGAACTTCCGCAGCGCAATATGCGTAGTGATGTGGATCACTTTCAGCTTATCGGTGTAAAGCACCATTGCGTAATCTTTGCTGTCGGTCAGATGCGCCAGCAGTTCGGTATGACCCGGATAGTGGTGCCCAGCAAGATGCAGCGCCTCTTTATTCAGCGGCGCGGTAGCAATCGCTTTTACCTCACCGTTCATCGCCAGCGCGGTCGCGCGTTTGATACATCGGTACGCCAGATCGCCCGCCTGCGCCTGCACCACGCCCGGTTGTAGCGCATCGGCATCGTCCAGCGGCTCATCAATGACGTTGATCACGCCCGGCGCAAAACGCGTATCGGCAACCCGGTCAATGACCTTCAGTTCCGCACGTGGCGTAATATTCATCGCCAGAATGCGCTGGAAGGTACGCGCACATCCCACCACCACCACCGGCGCACCGGATAACTCTCCTTCGACCAGCGATTTAATAATGATCTCCGGGCCAATACCCGCCGGGTCGCCCATCGTTACAGCAATGATATTAGTCACTCGATTTCTCCTCAATAAAATGCAGAACCTTAAGCAAGGTCGTTTTGTCGCCAAAGCCACCCGCCTTGGTCATCACCGGTCGTTGCCACTCGCAACCTGTAAAATAGCCCCAGGGCACGCAACCTGCGGCTCGCCCCTGAATATGAAAACCACTCGCCCCCAGCGCCTGCGCCACCGCCACGGCAACATCGCCACCGGAAAGATAGAGCGCTGCGGGCGTTACCTCACTCAGTACCTCGCGCGTCAATTGCGCCAGAAATGCGCAAATTTGCTCACCCAGTTCGCTGCGGCTCAGGCCGCGACGGGCGCACAGCGCAGCAATTTGATGCCGCGCCTGCACATCCGGGCAGGTATGCACCAGGCAGTGACCGCCAGCACACAGCGCGGTAATAATCGCCTGCCGGTATGACACACTCTCCGCGCCCAATGCCGCATCAGCATCAATCAGCAGACGCGTCACGCGCGGATGCGTTGCGGCCTGCTCCAGTTGTTGTTGAGCGATTTCGCTCATGGAGCCAATTATCGCCAGCAGTGCAGGCGGTTTTTGCGGCGCCAGATGGCGTGCCAGCGCATCGCACAGCCCAGAGGATCCCACCAGCAGCGGCGTCGTGGCGGCGCGTGTCGCCTGGGCCACAATCAGGTCGAGATCGGCATCGGTCTGCGCATCCACAATCAGTAATTGCGGCACATCCATGGTTGCCTGCGCCAGTGCTTCCGCCAGTTGCGCCGGTTGCAGATAGCGACATTCCGCCGAGCTATGCAGCGCCAACAGGTTGCCGATATCCGCGCTTTGCACAGGTGTTTTCGGGTCGCTGGCAAATTCGGTCTCCGTCAGCAGCACGCCCTGCACATAACACTGCCCGTTGTGGGTGGTGCGCCCTGCCTGTGGAAACGCCGGGGCGATAACGGCCGCCGCTGCCTGCAGCGTCTGCATCATGGCGGCAACTTCCGCACCGACATTGCCGCGCAGGGTGGAGTCGATTTTTTTCACTAACCAGCGCGGCGCGTAATGGGTGCTGATCTCCGCAGTCAGCGCGTGAATACGCGCGGCGGCATCCAGGGCCGTCAGCGCCCGGCTGTCGCTGTTGTAGATCAGCGCCTGCGCCTGGCTTGCGTAACCTGCCGTCAGCGCTACTTCAACGTGCATGCCCGCCTGCGCCAGGCTGACACCGGCGTCGTTCGCGCCAGTGAAATCATCCGCGAGGATCACAACCTCTTTCACCACCAGTTGTTCGTTCATCCCTTCTCCGGGTCATTATGCTCTGGATATGATTATATTCAATCATTATTGATTATATGTGAGCAAGATCAACTTATTCATTTTGCGAATAAATTATAAATTTAGGCCATGTAGTGACCGTGATTGCCATCTGATGATTGAGATTAATCACCATAACAGAGACAGGAGAAAGTTGTGGTAACCATTAACAGCACACTGATTAGCGGCGCGGGGGCGATTCCAGCGATTGCTCCGCTGCTGGCCGGTAAAAAGAACGTCCTGCTGGTCAGCGACGGCAACATTGTTAAGCTCGCAGCGACACAACAGATTCGCGCCCTGCTGGAGAGCGATGGCAGGTACGTTCAATTGATTGACAATGTACCGCCGGAGCCGAGCCAGCATGATGTCGCGAAAATTGTCGGTACATTACACATCACTGCATTTGACCTGGTGGTAGGCATTGGCGGTGGCAGCGTGCTGGATGTAGCGAAGCTTCTCTCCGTGCAGTGCCACCCAGCGTCACCGGGTCTTGATGCGCTACTGAAAGGCGAGAAGCCGACTGCGCGCATCAGCTCACTGCTGATCCCGGCCACGGCTGGTACCGGCTCGGAAGCCACGCCGAATTCTATTCTGGCCATTCCTGAGCAGGACACCAAAATCGGCATCATTTCACCAGTGATGCTGCCAGATTACGTGGCGCTGATCCCGGAGTTGACCACCAGCATGCCCGCGCACATTGCCTCTTCGACCGGCATCGATGCGCTGTGCCATCTGATTGAGTGCTTTACCGCCACGATCGCCAATCCGGTCAGCGATAACGTCGCGCTAATCGGTCTGCACAAGCTGCTGCGCAATATCGAAACCGCAATCAATGAACCGCACAACCTGAACGCACGGCTGGAGATGCTGTGGGCCTCTTATTATGGCGGCGCGGCGATTACTCATGCCGGAACCCATCTGGTACATGCGCTCTCTTATCCGCTGGGCGGCAAATATCACCTGCCGCACGGCGTGGCGAACGCCATTCTGCTCGCTCCATGCATGAAAGTGGTGCGCCCGCACGCCGTGGAGAAATTCGCGCGGGTGTGGGATCTGCTGCCCGACGCAGACACCTCACTGAGCGCAGAAGAGAAATCCCATGCGCTGGTGGCATGGTTTGCAGCCCTGGTGAAGCGCCTGAATCTGCCGGACAACCTCGAAGCGCTCGGCGTGCCGCGTGCCGATATCCCGGCGCTGAGTGATGCGGCACTCAATGTTAAGCGGTTGATGAATAACGCGCCCTGCGCCGTCAGTCACGAGGATGTACAGGCAATTTATCAAACGTTGTTTTAATGCATGACTTGATTGCCGGATGGCGCAGCCGCCATCCGGCGCAAACAGAGGAGTTGTGATGAACAAACCAATAAAAGGCGTACTGACCGCCATTATCACGCCTTTTGACGCCGGGGGCGCTTTCAACCCGCAGGCGCTAAAACAGCAGCTCAATCTCCAGCTTGATGCTGGAAACGGCATCTTTTGCGGCGGTACCAATGGCGAATTCTTCGTGCTGAACGCGCAGGAAAAAGTGGCCATCACCGCCACCTGCGTCGATGAAGTCGCCGGGCGCGCGCCAGTGGTGGCGCATATTGGCGAGATCTCGACGTGGGAAACCGTTCGTCTGGGCAAAGAGATTGAAAAGCTCGGTGTCGATGCTGTTTCGGTGATCACACCCTATTTCGTGCCGCTGAAGCAGGATGAACTTATTGCCCATTACACCGCCGTGGCGGACGCGTTGAGCGTGCCGGTTTTTCTCTACAACATCCCGGCACGTACCGGCAACACTATCGAACCGCAGACCGCACGCACGCTGGCGGCGCACCCGAATATCATCGGCATCAAAGACAGTGCGGGCAGCTATGAGAGCCTGAGCGGTTTTTTGCATGCGGTTGACGATATTAGCGATTTCGATGTGTTAAACGGCCCGGACTCACTGATCCATCAGGGATTTGTCGATGGCTGTTCAGCCTGTATTTCCGGGCTGGCGAACGTTGCGCCGCAGGCTATCAATGCCATCTGGTCACGTTTTACCGCCGGGGATATCCCCGGTTCCCGCACGGCGCAGGAGAGCGTCACTGGGCTGCGCACCGACTTGTACAACGTGGCGTTTTCTCCCGCCGCGGTCAAAAAAGCATTACAAATCATGGGATATGACGTTGGCGACAGCCGTTACGCCGTCACGTTTAGCGAACAACAATTACAACAGATCCGCCAAATAGTGACGCAATACCTTCACTGATTGCGGAGTCATTCGTCATAAGAAAACCGGGCGCTACAGGCGCCCCGGATTCACTCGCCCTGAAGAGAGGCAAAGATGAACACCTTTACATCTCAAGATACCCTTATCATCGTCGGCATTGTGGTGGCCTACATTCTGTTTACCACCTGGCTGACATTCCGTTTACGCAGTAAGAACACCGGCGATTTTATGGAAGGCTCGCGTGCGATGCCTGCCTTTATCGTCGGCATCCTGTTGATGTCTGAATACATCGGCGCAAAATCTACGGTCGGCACCGCGCAGGCGGCGTTTGAGGATGGCTTTGCCGCCTCCTGGTCGGTGATCGGCGCGGCGATCGGCTTCCCGCTGTTTGGCTTTCTGCTGGTAAAACGCATCTATAACACCGGCAAGATCACCATCTCCGGCGCGATTGCCGAGAAGTACGGCAACAGCACGAAAAACATTATCTCCATCATCATGATCTACGCCCTGCTGCTGGTGAACGTCGGCAACTACGTTAGCGGCGCAGCGGCAATTTCGACGGTGTTGAAAGTGAATCTGCCGGTGGCGGCGTTTATCACTGCCATTGTCAGTACGTTTTACTTCGCGTTCGGCGGCATGAAAGGCGTGGCGTGGGTGACGCTGCTGCACAGCGCGCTGAAATATTTCGGTATTCTGGCGATCATGGGCTTTGCCCTGTCGAAAACCGGCGGTTTCACGCCGATGATCGAAAACATGCCAAAATACTACTGGACCTGGGACGGTAACTTCGGTGCCAGCACTATCTTTGCCTGGCTGATTGGCACCATCGGTTCCATCTTTTGTACCCAGTTTGTGATTCAGGCGATTTGCTCGACTAAAGATGTGAAATCGGCGAAGCGTTCCACTTGGGTGGCATTCTTCTTCTGCCTACCGATTGCGCTGGCAATTGCGGTGATTGGCGTGGCAGCGAAATACCTGCATCCAGGAATCAACAGTCTGTATGCAATGCCGATTTTCCTACAGGATATGAATCCGTGGGTTGCCGGTTTAGTGACAACGTCACTTGTTGCATCTATCTTTGTCAGCGTCAGTACCGTTGCGCTGGCTATCGCCTCGCTGGTAGTGAAAGATTTTTACGTCCCCTACCGCAATCCAACGCCGGAACAGGAATTTAAAGCCACGCGCTGGCTGTCGCTACTGATTGGTTTCCTGCCACTGATTTTTGTGTTGTTTGTCCCGGAAGTGTTGAAGCTCTCTTTCTTCACCCGCGCTATTCGCCTGTCGATTTCCGTGGTCGCCATTATTGCTTTCTATGCGCCGTTCTTTAAGAGCACCCGTGGCGCGAACGCCGGACTGATTGGCGCCTGCGTGGTGACCTCTGTCTGGTATCTGCTCGGCGATCCGTTTGGCATCAATAATATGTATATCGCGCTGATTACCCCGGCGGTGATCATGGCGCTGGACCGCCTGATCCCCAACAGAGCACAGCACAAAGCCAGTTCTCACGCGTCTCAACCTGTTCAACACAATGGAGTCTGATATGCCCGCTACTAATCGCGATGGTGTTTTACGCCCGCAACCGCACGACGCGCGTATTATCACAGCGATGTTGCCGTCACCCTGCCCGCAAAATCATGCGGCAAATATTCTGCCACTGCCGGATGGCACGCTACTCTGCGTCTGGTTCGGTGGCTCACAAGAAGGCGTCGCGGATATTTCTGTCTACGGTTCGCGCCTTGCGCCGGGCACGCAGCGCTGGAGCGAAGCGGTGAAACTCTCGGACGATCCAACGCGCTCCGAGCAGAACCCGGTGCTGTTCCTCGCACCGGATAAAACGCTGTGGCTGCTATGGACGGCCCAGATCTCCGGCAATCAGGACACCGCCATTGTGCGCTATCGCCAGTCGATTGACTTTGGTGCAAGCTGGGGGGAAATCGGCACGCTGCTGGACAAACCCGGCACCTTTATTCGCCAGCCGATTACCGTACTGGCGAATGGAAACTGGCTGCTGCCGGTGTTCTATTGCCGCACTCAGCCGGGTGAAAAATGGGTCGGCAATGACGATATCAGCGCGGTAAAAATCTCCGCCGATCAGGGTAAAAGCTGGCGCGATGTGGAAGTACCACAAAGCCTTGGCTGCGTACATATGAATATCACAGCCCTGCCCGGCTGTACGCTGGTGGCACTGTTCCGCAGTCGCTGGGCGGACAATATTTATTACAGCCACTCCACGGATGGCGGTGAAAGCTGGTCGGTACCTGAACCGACAGTATTGCCGAACAACAACTCGTCGATTCAGGTAACCACGCTGACCGATGGCGCGCTGGCGCTAGTGTTTAACCACATGAGCGCCGCCGGGGCTACTGAACGCCGCGCCTCGCTTTATGATGAGATCGACGATGGCGACGGACGTAAAGAACCGACGGTCACCAGCGAGCGCAGCGCCTTCTGGGGGGCACCGCGCGCGCCAATGACCGTGGCTATCTCGCCGGATGGCGGTAAAAGCTGGCCGTGGCAGCGCAATCTGGATGAAGGCGATGGCTACTGCATGACCAACAACTCGCAGGAAAAACTCAACCGCGAGTTCTCTTACCCCAGCATCAAACAGGGCGCTGATGGCGATCTGCACATTGCTTATACCTGGTTCCGTCAGGCCATCAAATATGTGCGCGTTTCTCCGGCGTGGGTGAAGGAGTAGCGGATGATTTTAGGTAATCTGAACGCCCTGCCGCAGGCAGGGCTTCCCACTGCGCTGCGCAATATCCTGGCACTGCCACAGTGTTCGCTGGCAGCGCTTCAGGCACACGACGACGGGCGTTTGCAGCCAGAACAGGCTGAGTGGTTTTGCAATATCGGCCTGGCGAATACCCAACCGCAGGCGCAGCGCCACACCGAATATCACCAGTTATGGGCAGATATTCAGGTGGTGCTGGACGGCGAGGAGAGGATTAATGCCGGAGCACTGTATCTGGCACAGGAGAGTGATGAACAGCGCAAGCCGGATTTGTATATCACCACCACCGCCACATTGCCGGTGAGCGTGACGCTGCGCGCCGGGGATTTCGCCGTGTTTCTTCCCGGCGAGCCGCATCAGGCGCTGTGCGCGGTGAATGAACCGATGATCGTGCGTAAAGCGGTATTCAAAGTGCCGCGCGCGCTGCTGGAGGGTTAATATCATGCCGCATGCCGTGGTTACTGGCGCCAGTTCCGGAATTGGCGAAGCCATTGTCGACAACTTACTGGCGCAGGGTTGGCAGGTCACCGGGCTTTCACGCTCGCAGGTTGAGCGGACTCCTTCTGCGTTTCGCAGCCTGCAAGTAGATTTAAGCGATGATCTGGCGTTGCGCCAGGTGCTCACCGGGGTGGAAACGCCGCAGGCGGTGATCCATGCCGCCGGAGTGATGGCTGCCGCGCCACTTGGCGAACTGGACGCGACAATCAGCCAGCGCCTGTGGCGGCTGCATGTGCAGGCCACCGAAACGCTGGTTAACCACTTTGCGCCGCAGCTACAACCAGGAGGACGGATTGTGGTGATTGGTAGCCGTACCTCGCGCGGTGCCGCCGGGCGTTCGCAATATGTTGCTACCAAAGCGGCGCTGGTCGGGATGGTAAGAAGTTGGGCGGCAGAGCTGGCTCCGCGCGGGATCACCGCCAATGTGGTCTCGCCAGGGGCCACGCAAACGCCGATGCTCAGTGCGCCAGGACGGGAAAGCTCGCCGCCAAATGTACCGCCGATTGGTCGGCTGATCGTGCCGCGGGAAGTCGCTGCGCTGGTGGGGTTTCTGCTCTCGCCGGATGCCGCAGCTATTACCGGCCAGGAACTGGTGATCTGCGGCGGCGCATCATTAACATAACGATGAAATGCCGGATGGCGCTGTGCTTACCAGAACAGAGAATGCCGTGAATATTATTGCTTCAACCAGGGCACAATCGCCCTGGCCGTATAAGACGAAGCTACTGCGGCGATGAGACTAGCGCAGAAAGATTTTCCCTAACAGATAGAGCGTCGCCTGACCACCGATGAGCACGCGGTCGCCGCGCCATTCACAACGTAAATCGCCGCCGCGTGCAGAGACCTGCCGCGCCAGCATCACCGTTTTATTCAGCTTATCCCCCCAGTACGGGATCAACATGCTGTGTGCCGAGCCGGTCACTGGATCTTCCGCCACCGATTCGCCCGGACAGAAAAAACGGCTGACAAAATCGTAATCATCCCCAGGCGCGGTCACGCAGACCATTTTTTCCAGCGGCTTCATGGCGGCAATATCCGGCCGCAAAGCTTCCACCTGCGCCTGGTTTTCCAGCACTACCAGATAATCCCGCGCCGCACGCACTTCTTTCGCCGTGCTGATGCCCAGCGTTTGCAACAACAGTTCCGGCGGCGTGCTTATTTCTTGCGTCGCCCAGGCCGGAAAATCAAGCGTTAGCCAGTCACCGTTACGCGTTACTGTCAGCGGACCGACAAAACGGGTAGCAAAGAGAATTTCCGTAGCCGGGTAATTCAGATACTCAAAAATCACGTGCGCGGCGGCAAGTGTGGCATGTCCACAAAGGTTAATTTCCGCCTGCGTGGTAAACCAGCGCAGCTCAAATCCGGTGTCATTGCGGACAAAAAACACTGTCTCGGATTGATTATGCTGCTGCGCCATTTTCAGCAGCAGATCGTCAGGTAGCCATTCGGTAAGCGGACATACGGCAGCGGCATTGCCGCCAAAAGTTTGGTCGCTAAACGCGTCCACCATATAAAAGTCAATTGTTTGCATAGCCGTTTCCTCTTTATCGTTCTCTGTTTCTGAACGCTATTGTCAACCGATGCAATCGGTATTTATTTGCCGAATTAGAAATGAGATCTACATCACAAAATGTTTGTATTTTCACCAATGATAGCTTTAAGATCGTCCCCTTCTTCTTTTTTCTAACCGAGCCAGAACACTTTATGACTACGAGTACGGTTTCACGAAAAGTCGCGTGGCTTCGGGTCGTTACGCTTGCTGTCGCTGCTTTCATTTTTAATACCACCGAGTTCGTGCCTGTGGGGTTACTGTCGGATATCGCCCAGAGTTTCGGCATGGAGACTGCGCAGGTGGGGATTATGCTGACCATCTACGCCTGGGTTGTGGCGCTGATGTCGCTGCCCTTTATGCTGCTGACCAGCCAGATCGAGCGGCGTAAGCTATTAATTGGTTTGTTTGTATTGTTTATTGCCAGCCACGTACTGTCGTTTCTGGCGTGGAACTTTAAGGTGCTGGTGATAAGCCGCGTCGGTATTGCTTTCGCCCATGCGATTTTCTGGTCGATCACCGCCTCGCTGGCAATCCGCCTGGCGCCCGCCGGTAAACGTGCGCAGGCGTTGAGCCTGATCGCCACAGGTACTGCGCTGGCGATGGTACTGGGTCTGCCGATTGGCCGCATTGTCGGGCAATTTTTTGGCTGGCGCACCACCTTCTTTGCCATCGGTCTCGGCGCGCTCATCACGCTGGTTTGTCTGGTAAAACTGCTGCCGTCCCTGCCGAGCGAACACTCCGGCTCGCTGAAAAGTCTACCGCTGCTGTTCCGTCGTCCGGCACTGATGTCTATTTACCTGCTGACCGTGGTGGTGGTGACCGCCCATTACACTGCGTACAGCTACATTGAGCCTTTCGTACAGAATGTGGCAGGCTTTAGCGCCGGTTTCGCCACCGTGTTGCTGCTGATCCTGGGCGGTGCGGGCATTCTCGGCAGTATCTTGTTCGGCAAGCTGGGCAATCAGCACGCGTCCGGTCTGGTGTGTAGCGCAATTGGCCTGCTGGTGCTATCGCTGGTGTTAATGCTGCCCGCTTCCAGCAGCGAGACATATCTGGCGGTGCTGAGTGTTTTCTGGGGAATCGCAATTATGATTATCGGCCTCGGCATGCAGGTGAAAGTCCTGGCGCTGGCACCTGATGCCACCGACGTGGCGATGTCGCTGTTTTCCGGCATTTTTAATATCGGTATTGGCGCCGGTGCGTTGGTAGGCAACCAGATCAGCCTGCACTGGTCGATGGATATCATCGGCTATGCGGGTGCGATCCCGGCAATTGCCGCGCTGGTGTGGGCAGTGGTGATTTTCCGCCGCTGGCCGGTAAAACTGGAAGAACAGGTAAGCCACAGCCAATAGACCCGGGAAGCGCAGAACCGTCAGGCACGCTTTGCCACTGTATCCGGCCTACAGGAATGGTGCATCTTGCAGTGCAGGGATTAACCGCATTCGTTAGCCAGGTAAGCGGCTCGCGGGAGCACAGCGATGTTGATGCTGACAATCAGCCAGCATCAACATCATAATCTTCAGCGCAAACCCTCAGCCCATCAGGCGGCTCCGTGGAAAGTGGTAATAATTTCCAGCACGCCGTTGATGATAAATTGCACGCCCATGCAGACCAGCAAAAAGCCCATCAACCGAGAGATCGCTTCTATTCCGCCCTTGCCGACCAGCCGCATGATCGCGCCGGAACCGCGCAGACTGCCCCATAAAATCACTGACACGGTGGCAAAGATGAGTGGCGGCGCAAGCAAAATCACCCAGTCGGGAAACGTCGAGCTGTGGCGGATCGTGGACGCCGAACTGATGATCATGGCGATAGTTCCCGGCCCGGCGGTACTGGGCATCGCCAGCGGTACGAAGGCAATATTCGTGCCGGGCTCATCCTCCAGCTCTTCAGATTTGGTTTCTGCTTCCGGCGATTCGTGTGATTTTTGCTGCGGGAACAGCATGCGAAAACCAATAAAGGCGACAATCAATCCACCGGCAATCCGCAAACCCGGGATCGAGATGCCGAAAGTGTTCATCACCAACTGCCCGGCATAATACGCCACCATCATAATGATGAAGACATACACAGACGCCATCAGCGCTTGTTGATTACGCTGGGCGCTGTTCATATTGCCCGCCAGCCCTAAAAAGAGCGCGACGGTGGTTAACGGGTTCGCCAGCGGCAGTAACACCACCAGCCCCAGACCGATAGCTTTAAACAATTCAAGCATGATGCGCGACACTCCTTGTGTGGTCAAAGCTCAGGCAGTATAGCGCTAACACAGCGGCAATGGGATATCTGTGGGTTGGCAACAGCACCTTAACGCTAACCGATTCAGTTGGTTACGTGGTGTAAAATTTTACCGATATGAAACGTTTTAGCAAATAGTGGCATCCGGGAATCCATTATGTTGACTTATATTTGCCTGAGCAATAATATCTGCCGTGATTAATCTACTTGCCGGGGCAACCATTGTGAAAAGCACGAATGATCTGTTTAACGATATCATTCCTTTAGGCCGCTTAATCCATATGGTTAACCAGAAAAAAGATCGTTTACTCAACGACTATTTGTCGCCGCTGGATATCACCGCCACCCAGTTTAAGGTGCTGTGTTCTATCCGCTGCCAGACCTGTATCACTCCGGTAGAGCTAAAAAAAATTCTCTCCGTCGATCTCGGCGCCCTGACCCGCATGCTGGACAGACTGGTATGCAAAGGCTGGATCGTACGTAACCCGAATCCGAATGACAAACGCGGCGTGTTGGTGCAATTAACGCCCGACGGCGCGGCGCTTTGTGAGCAATGTCATCAATTAGTAGGGAAAGGTCTGCACCAGGAATTAACAAAAAACTTAACGGCAGAAGAAGTGGCAACCCTTGAGTATTTGCTCAGGAAGATATTGCCGTAAAAAACAAAGAGGTATGACGATGTCCAGACGCAATACTGACGCTATCACCATTCACAGCATTTTGGACTGGATCGAGGATAACCTGGAATCGCCGCTGTCACTGGAAAAAGTGTCAGAACGTTCAGGTTACTCCAAGTGGCACCTGCAACGGATGTTTAAAAAAGAGACCGGTCATTCGCTGGGCCAATACATTCGCAGCCGCAAGCTGACGGAAATTGCGCAAAAGCTCAAGGAGAGCAACGAACCGATCCTGTATCTGGCGGAACGTTATGGGTTTGAATCACAACAAACCCTGACCCGCACGTTCAAAAACTATTTTGACGTGCCGCCGCATAAATTCCGCGTGACAGATATGCCTGCTGAATCAAGGTATCTCTACCCGCTAAACCAAGCTTGTTAATTATCGCCTGTTTTAAAGACGTATCGAGGAATGTATGAAACGTATTGCCTGTGCCGCCATCACGCTGATGGTTCTGTTTTCCGGCCAGAGTTATGCGGAACAATTCAATCATCCGGCGTCGCAGGATCCCCGCGACGCGATGATTTTACCCGCTCCCCAACAAACATCGCCGTATGATTTTAACCATATGGGTGTGGGCAGTGACAAATCCGACGCATTAGGCGTGCCCTATTACAATCAGCACGGCTAATCGTTTTGCCCCGCACATTGTGGGGCTTTTTTTATTTCCTACCTGATTAGCGCTTTTCCCGACAAACCGCAGTTTGTTATCCGGCCTGCACTGCACGGCGCAGACGAAAACCAAAAACATTGATATACAGGCCGCCCATCACCAGCACCGCACCTGCCAGTTGCAGCGCAGATAAAGTTTCGTCCAACAGAATCGCCGCGCTTGCCATGCCGACGACCGGCACCAGCAGCGACAGCGGCGCGACGCGCCAGGTTTCATAACGCCCCAGCAGCGAACCCCAGATGCCGTAGCCGATGATGGTCGCGACAAACGCCAGATAGACCAGCGACAGTAGCGTGGTGATATCAATACTCACCAGGCTTCGCAGCATCAGCGCCGGGCCGTCTAGTACCAGCGAAGCAATCATAAACGGCACAATCGGAATTAAGGCGCTCCACACGACCAGCGACATCACTGCCGGTCGCGAACTGTGCTGCATGATTTTTTTATTGAAGATATTGCCACAGGCCCAACTGAACGCGGCCATCAGCGTCAGCACAAAACCCACCAGAGGAATGTGCTGACCACTAAGACTCGATTCGATCAACACCAGCACACCTAGCACCGCCAGCGAAATGCCGACCAGCTGTTTTGAGTGCAGCCGCTCGCCGAATACACCTGCGCCGAGAATCATGGTGAAAAAGGCCTGCGCCTGTAATACCAGCGATGCCAGCCCGGCAGGCATACCGAATTTGATCGCGCAAAACAGAAAGGCGAACTGACCGAAACTGATCGTCAGCCCGTAACCCAGCAACAGACGCAGCGGAATGTTGGGCCGCGCGACGAACAAAATTGCCGGGAATGCCACGAACACAAAGCGTAAACCTGCCAACATCAACGGCGGCATACTGTGCAGACCAACTTTGATCACCACAAAATTCAGCCCCCACGCTACAACCACCAGCATTGCCAGCAGTACATCTTTACGCGTCATTCTCCGCCCCTGTAGTTTCAACTTTTGTAAAAAATTTACGTTAACGCAAAAAATAGTACAGCGACAGATCATTAAATTCGGTAGGTCAGTTTTGGCATTTGTCGCCACATCAACCGTTGTACATAGCGGTTTATGCATGTTATTGCTGTATACATCACAAAAAACTATAACAACCAGCATGTCGGGCAAAACATGACCACACCACAAACACGCTCCACCGTCGCACTACTGGCGTCCTCTCTGCTATTAACCATTGGTCGCGGCGCAACGCTGCCGTTTATGACTATCTACCTTAATCGCCAGTACGGCATGGCCGTCGATCAGGTCGGTTATGCCATGTCCGTCGCGCTGACTATCGGTGTTGTCTTCAGCCTTGGTTTCGGCATGCTGGCGGATAAGTTCGACAAAAAACGCTATATGTTGCTGGCGATCGTCGCCTTTATCACTGGTTTTGCCGCGATCCCGCTGATACATCACGCCGGGCTGGTGGTACTCTTTTTCGCCCTGATCAACTGCGCTTATTCGGTCTTCTCTACGGTGCTGAAAGCCTATTTTGCCGATACGCTCACGCCGACGGCGAAAGCGAAAGTCTTTTCGCTTAACTACACCTTTCTTAACATCGGCTGGACCGTCGGCCCGCCGCTGGGCACGCTGCTGGTGATGCAAAGCATTAACCTGCCGTTCTGGCTGGCGGCTGTCTGCGCGGCATTCCCGCTGGTCTTTATCCAGTTTTTTGTCCGTCGCGTGGCCGTGGGCAGTGGCATGGAGCCTGCCGTTCCCTGGTCGCCATCAGTCCTGCTGAAAGACAAAGCGCTCGGCTGGTTTACCCTGTCAAACCTGCTTGCTTCCTTCGTTTGTGGCTCTTTCGCCTCCTGCCTTTCACAGTACGTGATGACCGTAGCGGACAGCGATTTTGCTGAAAAAGTGGTGGCCGTCGTACTGCCGGTCAACGCCGCTATCGTGGTTTCGTTGCAATACGCTGTCGGGCGCAAACTGACCGCCACTAACCTGCGTCCGTTAATGGGGTTTGGCACACTTTGTTTCGTAGTGGGACTGGTAGGTTTTATGCTCTCCGGCAACAATTTATGGTTGTGGGGCCTCTCCGCCGCAGTATTTACGCTGGGCGAAGTGATTTATGCTCCAGGCGAATATTTGCTGATCGATAACATCGCGCCGCCGGGGATGAAGGCCACCTATTTTTCCGCCCAGGCACTGGGCTGGCTGGGTGCGGCAATGAACCCGCTGCTGACCGGGATCATTCTCACCACTCTGCCTGCCTGGTCGCTGTTTGTGATCCTGATCATCACCATTGGCATAGCATGGCTGATGTTGGTTAAAGGGATGCAGGTACGGCAATGGGGCACAGCGCCAGCGCAATAAATATCAGAACCTTCTTGAGTGCCTGATGGCCGATTCGCCTTATCAGGCCCAAGAGTGTGCTGATACAACTGTAGGCCAGGGCCATCCGGCTAAGCACGCCTTATCAGGCCTGCAACGGTTTGCGTACTCACCACACTTGTTCGGCGATATTCGTCACCAGACGCACTTTGTCCCACTGCTGCTTCGGTGTTAGCGAGTTGCCCTCTTCGGTGGAAGCAAAACCACACTGCGGGCTAAGGCAAATCTGGTTGATATCCACATACTTTGCCGCTTCCGCGATACGCACTTTCACCCCTTCCGGGTTTTCCAGCTCGCCGTTTTTGGTAGTAATAAGCCCCAGCACCACCTGCTGTTTACCAGGACGAACAAAACGCAGCGGTGCAAAATCACCGGAACGATCGTTGTCATATTCGAGGAAGAAGGCATCAACATTGACGCTGCCGAACAACACTTCAGCCACCGGCTCGTAGCCACCTTCGGAAATCCAGGTCGAACGGAAATTGCCACGGCAAACATGTAACCCGATGGTAAGGTTCTCCGGTTTACCTTCCAGCGCTTTATTGAGTACGCGGGCATAAATGCGCGCCAGTTCATCCGGATCGTCACCACGTTCGCGGATCTGGCGGCGCTGATCGTCAGAGCACAGATAGGCCCAGACGGTATCATCCAGTTGCAGATAACGGCAGCCGGCGGCATAGAAGGCGTGTATGGCATCGCGCCAGGTGGTCGCCAGATCGTCAAAATAGGTATTCAGTTGCGGATAGACGGTCGCATCAATATCTTTACGCCCGCCGCGGAAGTGCAGCACGCTCGGGCTGGGGATGGTCATCTTCGGCTGGGCGCTGCCACTGATGCTCTTCAGATAGCGGAAATCATTCAGCATTGGGTGATCGCCAAAACGCAGTTTGCCGATAACGCGTACGCCGTGGGCCTTGGTTTGCACGCCGTTAAACTGAATGCCTTTCTCCGAATCGTAACGCTCAACTCCTTCCAGACCGTCGAAGAAATCAAAGTGCCACCAGGCGCGACGAAACTCCCCGTCCGTCACCACATGCAGGCCACAGGCGCACTGCTCTTCAACCACATGACGGATGGCGTCATCTTCGACACTGCGCAGCTGCTGTGCGGTGATCTCGCCCCGCGCAAACTGCTGGCGGGCATTTTTGATGGTATCCGGTCGTAAGAAACTACCGACTACGTCTGCGCGGAAAGGGGGTTGATGTCGCTGCATGGTTATTCTCCTCAAACGCCGTAGCAGATGATTACCCGGCGTGATAATTTATTATTTGAATTTTTAGCCTTCTGGATGGCTAAATGTCCAAATAAAATCTCACAACGGGCAGAGTGCAGCAACAGAGAAAATTTCACCATACATGAGGAAGTTTCACGATGGCGTAATTGACGATGAAAGAAGAGGACTAGAAATCCGCTTCGTTCTGGCCGCTGGCGAAGGAATAACCTTCATTTTCCCAGCCGGTGATCCCACCGATCATGATTTTGACCGGCAGTCCCAGCCGCGCCAGTTTCAGCGCCGCGCGATCGGCACCGTTGCAGTGCGGTCCGGCGCAGTACACCACAAATAGCGTCTCCGACGGCCAGGCGGCCATGCGCTCGGCAGTCATCATGCTATGCGGCAGATGCAACGCACCGGGAACGTGACGACGAGCGAATGCATCCGGGCTGCCAACCACATGCAGCAGGACAAAATCTTTGTCGTTATGGGTGATAGCGTCATGCACATCGGCGCAATCTGTTTCAACGCTCAGGCGGTGCAGAAAATGGCTGGCGGCTTGTTCAGGGGATGCGACGGGAAAATCAGTAACGTAGCTCATCGTACTTTCTCCTTGTTTGTGTTAACAGTAATCTAACCAAAACAGGACAACTTCACTGCACCATTCTATGCCAGATAACACCAGGATAATGACAACAGTACGACATTCCCCCGCATCGAACCGTGTCGTTGCCCTCGCCTATGATGGGCTTTGCACCTTTGAGTTCGGCGTCGCGGTGGAGATATTCGGTCTACCGCGCCCGGAAATGGGCGATAGCTGGTACCATTTCGCCGTTGCGGCAGTGGATGCCGGAGAACTGCGGGCGACAGGTGGTATTCGCGTAACGGCCGAAGGCGGGCTGGAGCTGCTGGCCGACGCGCAAACCATTGTCGTGCCTGGCTGGCGCGGCGTAGAGTCTCCCGTTCCAGCTGATTTGTGCGCTGCGCTCCAGCAAGCCTGGCAGCGTGGTTGCCGCATTATCTCCATCTGTTCTGGGGTGTTTGTGCTGGCGGCAGCGGGTCTGTTAAACGGGCGCAAAGCCACCACCCACTGGCGTTATACCGACGGTCTGCGCGAGCGCTATCCGGCCATTATGGTGCTGGAGGATGTGCTCTATTACGACGAAGGGGATGTGATGACGTCCGCTGGCAGCGCGGCGGGGATCGATCTCTGTCTGCACGTAGTACGTGAGGATTTTGGCCTTGATGCGGCGAACATGGTCGCCCGGCGGCTGGTGGTTCAGCCACACCGCGATGGTTCACAGACGCAGCAGCTTATCCGCCCGGTAGCCCGCACGCGCGAAAGCCGACAACTGGGGCTGCTGTTTGATTTCCTCCACCAGCAACTTGCGGAGAATCATACCGTGGCATCACTGGCGCAGCGGGTTGGCATGAGCCCGCGCACCTTTTTACGCCGCTTTCAGGAGTCGACAGGCACCACGCCGGCACGCTGGATTTTGCAGGCGCGGTTGCAGTACGCTCAGACGTTGCTCGAACAAACACGCATGCGTATTGATCTGGTAGCCGGGCAGGCAGGATTTGGTAATGCTGCGTCGCTGCGCCACCATTTTCATCAGCACTACGGCATGTCCCCGGCGATGTACCGGAAGAGCTTTGCCGAAACGGCGAAATAACGAGCCATTCAAACTTTATTGAGATTCACCATGTTATTATCTCTCCATCGCGGCTAAATAATTAAGGTAAGAGAGGCAAGTTGGTTAATTAGATGGAGGTTTAAAATGATGGCAAACATGCATGTCTTTATGGCAGTACTGGGAGTGATTCTTTTTTCCGGATTCCTTGCTGCTTATTTTAGTCACAAATGGGACGATTGATGAATAGCGATAATCCCCCACCGGGAAGGCCCCTTGCGTAAATGCGTGAGGGGCCTTTTTCGTTATGCCAAAAAAAACCGCCGTAAGGCGGTCAATGCTTGCATGGATATTTTTGTATTGTTCTGTACGTTCACTCAACGGGTTGGGTAAACGCTGTACGGGCTAAACTAGCAGTTAATGCCTCAATGAAGGTTAAACAAAGCTGAACTGGCGATAAAAAAAGCGTCAGCGAAACGTTTTACTATTGAAATTATTGAGGATATATCTTTCAGCGCAATCAGAGTGTGTTAACGTCAAATCTCCATTTCACAGATCGGAGGGGTTATCCCTAGTCTCAAATTTCAGTGCCCGGTTTGCAGGAGCCAAAAGTTTTTATTCACTACATTCTGCCAGGATCGGCAACAGCCACATGGCGCAATTTGCTCAGTATGTGGAACAAGACTGACGGCCAGAACCTGTATATCAATGCCGCGCCGACGACGCTGGCCAAAACCAGTAATGTAAATGGGCCTCGTTGAGGCCCTTTTGATTTTTATGTTTTGAATACTGTGTGATAATTCAGGTAACTGCACAAACTACTCGCATTTTATTTTCCGCTATTTACACGAAACGCTAACGTTCAATTCTGGCAGCGACATGGCGTAAAAAACCGCCCTCAGGCGGTCATCAATTAGTAAAATTTCCGGATGGCCTGTTCGGTTTCCTGTTGGCTCACCAGATCAGAGAAACGGGCAACCAGGAAGGTTTCGCCATCCAGCTCCCAGGGTTCAATCGGGATTTCGAGAAACGAGCTCTGCTCATTTTTGAACGAGACCGATTTAGCATTGTCTTCCACGGTCACATTTTCAACCTTACCACCGGCGCGTATTACCACTACATTTTTGGTCATGTCGGTTACCTCAGTTGCTCAAATTTAATTCGACATTAGCACAGTCATTGTCTGAATGCCCGGGTTATGCCACAGAATGTTAACGTTCAAATCAGGTCCTTTAATTTGGCTTAATGAACGGCATAATGCCACGGTAGTAAATGTGAGGTAGCCCACACTTCAACAACTGAGTAAGCTAAAAGCGGGAATTTACGCCGTAAAGCGAGAGGAAAGCAAAAAACCGGAGGCCCGATGATGCGGGCCTCTGGCCGGGGAGTTTACGGTGATGCCGGGTGCCTCCCGGTGAGTTCGTGCCAGCCCACGAAACCCGCGATATCCCAAAAAGGTTTGACTGGTTGCCCCTCCGCGCAGGGGGATTCATCACCATCTGTTACGGTATTTCTCACACGCGAACAGGTCAATAACCCTGCAGGTTATGTAACTTTTAAAAGCATTTCCGCCCGTGATTAATCACTTAACCCACGGTTTTTCAGCATCGGCTCGATCTGCGGATCGTGACCGCGCCATTGCCGATAAAGCTCCCGGAGATCGCTGCTGTTGCCGCGCGACAAAATGGCTTCGCGGAATCGTTGCCCATTTTCACGGTTTAAACCGCCCTGCTCCACAAACCACTGATAGCCGTCATCGGCCAGCATCTGCGTCCATAAATAGGCGTAATAGCCAGCGGCATAACCACCACCAAAAATATGCGCGAAATAGCTGCTGCGATAACGCGGCGGTACTGCCGCCAAATCGAGCTGCTCCTTGCGGAGCGCTTCACGCTCAAACTCATCGACATCATCCACCCCGGCACCATCGGCCAGCGCATGCCAGTTCATGTCGAGCAGCGCCGCGCTCAGCAATTCCGTCATGTCATAGCCTTTATTGAACTGAGTGGCTTGCAGCATTTTCTCGCGTAGCGCTTCCGGCATCAGCTCGCCGCTTTGATGATGGCGGGCGTAGTGAGCGAAAACCTGCGGCTGGCTGGCCCAGTGCTCATTGATTTGCGAAGGGAACTCAACGAAGTCGCGCGGCGTATTGGTGCCGGAAAGCGTGGCGTAACGCTGGCTGGCAAACAGCCCATGCAGTGTGTGGCCAAACTCATGAAACAGCGTAGTCACGTCATCCCACGACAGCAACGCCGCCTGCCCGGCCGCCGGCTTCTGGTAGTTACAGACGTTATAAATCACCGGTTGCGTGCCATTTAGCGTCGATTGTTCGACAAAATTACCCATCCACGCGCCGCCGCTTTTTGAGTCGCGGGCGTAGAAATCGCCGTAAAACAGCGCCAGACCGCGGCCATCAGCATCGAAAATCTCCCACACGCGCACATCGGGATGATAGACAGGAATATCAAAACGCTCGGTGAACCGAATGCCAAACAGCTCACTCGCCGCCCAGAACACCCCGTCCGTGAGCACAGAGTTCAGCGCGAAATAGGGTTTGATTTGCGATTCATCCAGCGCATATTTCGCCAGGCGAACCTGCTCAGCATAGAACGCCCAATCCCAGGCCTGTGCGGTAAAGCCGCCCTGCCGGGTGTCAATCATCTGCTGAATGTCAGCCAGTTCCCGCTCGGCGCGGGCGCGGGCGGCAGGCGCGATATCGCGCATGAATGTCAGTGCAGCCTGCGGAGTAGCGGCCATCTGATCGGCGATTTTCCAGCTGGCGAAATCGTTAAAGCCAAGCAGTTTCGCCTGCTGCGCACGAAGCTGCACCAGACGCAGCACAATCGCGCGGGTATCATTGGCATCCCCTCGCTGTGTGCGCAGCCAGCCGGCGGTAAATAGATTTTCACGGGTCTGGCGATCGCGCAGCGCGGACAGCGCCGGTTGCTGGGTGGTATTGAGCAGCGTGAGCAGCCAGCGGTTTTCCAGCCCTTTCGCCTTCGCCGCTTCGGCAGCCGAGGCAATCTCTTCAGCACTTAAGCCATCGAGTTGATGAATATAATCCAACACCAGCCCGCCCGCTTTATCCGCGGCCAGCAAACGCTGGTTAAACTGGCTGGTCAGCGCCGCCGCTTCGGTATTCAGCGCTTTCAGCATTGTTTTATCTTCTGCGCTCAGCGTCGCGCCTGCGAGGACAAACTTCTGATACGTCGTTTCTACAAGGCGCAGCGATTCTGCATCCAGCCCCAGCGCGTCACGCTGGCGCCATACGCTTTCCACGCGGGCAAATAACGCATCATCAAGGTAAATATCGTTCGCCAGTTCCGCCAGCTCCGTGGAAAACGCCTCATCGAGCTGCTGTAAAAAATCATTGGTATGTGCAGAGGTCATGGCGAAAAAGACGCTGGTTACCTGGTTCAGCAGGTGACCGCTCTGCTCCAGCGCCAGTAGCGTATTGTTAAAATCGGCGGCAGTAGGGGTCGCCGTAATGGCGGCGATTTCCGCACGCTTTTGCCGCACGCCTTCGTCAAACGCCGGGCGGTAGTGTTCATCAGTAATTACATCAAACGGCGGGGCCTGGTACGGCAGCGGGCTTACAGAGAAAAAGGGATTGGTAACCGACATGTTTCGCTCCTGAACATGGTGAATCTTCTCAGAGTAGGCATCCGCTGCGTGCATCGCAATCTTTCTCTTTCTGCTGCCGCACAAGCGTGCGTTTTTTGCCACACTGTAAGGCGGAAGACTTGTGTTACCGCAAGCATGCGGTCATGCTAGGGTTCAACACCACAAAAAGCGTTGAGGAACAGTGAGATGATTATTCTGGTTACCGGGGCAACGGCAGGTTTTGGCGAAGGTATCACACGCCGTTTTATTCAGAACGGTCACAAAGTGATCGCCACAGGCCGTCGTCAGGAACGTTTACAGGAGCTGAAAGACGAGCTGGGGGATAACCTTTACATCGCGCAGCTGGATGTTCGCAACCGTGCGGCCATTGACGAGTTGATGTCTTCCTTGCCAGCACAGTGGCGCAACATTGATGTACTGGTCAACAATGCTGGCCTGGCGCTGGGGCTTGAGCCTGCGCATAAAGCCAGCGTTGATGACTGGGAAACGATGATCGATACCAATAACAAAGGTCTGGTTTACATGACGCGTGCGGTACTGCCGGGCATGGTGGAGCGTAATCGCGGCCATATCATCAATATCGGTTCAACGGCGGGAAGCTGGCCATATGCGGGCGGCAACGTCTACGGTGCAAGCAAAGCGTTTGTGCGTCAGTTCAGCCTTAACCTGCGTACCGATCTGAGCGGTACGGCTGTTCGCGTGACCAATATCGAGCCGGGTCTGGTCGGCGGTACGGAGTTTTCGAACGTACGCTTTAAAGGCGATGACGCCAAAGCGGGAAAAACCTACGAAAATACCACTGCGCTGACGCCGGAAGATGTAACCGAAGCGGTATGGTGGGTGGCAACGCTGCCGAAGCATGTCAACATCAACACCCTTGAGATGATGCCGGTAAGCCAGACGTATGCGGGCTTAAGCGTTCACCGTCCGGGTTAAATTTCCCACCCGGTCTGCGGGCCGGGTATGGGATGCACCGTAAATAAATGGTATGGTAGCCGGGTTATCCCTTTAAAAAGTAAGAGCGAATGGCCGCTGAAACGCAACTCAACCCTGTACAGCCCGTAAATCAACAAATCTACCGCATTCTACGGCGTGATATTGTGCATTGCCTGATCCCACCGGGTACGCCGTTGTCGGAAAAAGAGGTATCGGTGCGTTTCGACGTTTCGCGCCAGCCGGTGCGTGAAGCCTTTATTAAGCTGGCGGAAAACGGCCTGATTCAGATCCGCCCGCAGCGCGGTAGCTACGTTAACAAAATTTCCATGACGCAGGTGCGTAATGGCTGCTTCGTGCGTCAGGCGATCGAATGTGCCGTCGCCCGCCGCGCCGCCACGCTGATTGATGACAGCGCCTGCTACCTGCTTGAGCAAAACCTCAATCAACAGCGCACCGCCATCGAGCGCAAGCAACTGAATGATTTCTTCGAGCTGGATGACAATTTCCACCAGAAGCTGGCGCTGATCGCCGATTGCCAGCTGGCGTGGGACACCATCGAAAACATCAAAGCCACCATCGACCGCGTACGCTATATGAGCCTTGACCACGTTTCGCCGCCGGAAATGCTGCTGCGCCAGCACATGGATATCTTTACCGCACTGGAAAAACGTGACCCTGACGCAGTCGACCACGCCATGAGCCTGCACTTGCAGGAGATCAGCGAATCAGTAAAAACCATTCGCCAGGAAAATCGCGACTGGTTCAGCGAGGATTAATCTCCTCGCCGGTCACAGACATCTGGCGGTGAGCTACCATCGCAGGCAGTTCACCGCACTTGGAATACGTCTCGCGTCAGCGGTTAAACCGGCATTCCGGTGTTTGTAGCAACCGGCATCAGTTCACGACGGGATCCGCCTTTACTCAGGTTGTACCGATCACCGGTGTCAAACATCTCGGTAAAAAGAGCGTCATCTTTTCGCGCCCAGAACGTATCCTGATCCTCTCCCCCCAAATCTCATGGGTATGACAGGCGAATTCCAATAAGCCGGAATGATGCGGCGTGAAATCGATACGCCTCTGTGTCTCCTGCGGGACGATATTCTGATAGAAAAGCACAACTTCACACTCGCAGCCTTTCGTGTTGTACAACGACAACAGCTTATTCAGATGTTCTCTTAACAGCACAAAATCGGAATTCGCCGTGACGCGATGATGATAAAGAAAGACAAAATTTTTATTTCCTCGCCAGGCGATGATCAAAAACAAAAACTCATCATCTCAGGAGCGTATTTATAAGGCATCCGTAGTGGGGACATCTTCTGCCCCGTTTCGTTTTTTGGATATCAACAAGGAGAAACCACCATGATGACTTATGATCGTAATCGCAACGCCATTACCACCGGCAGCCGCGTAATGATTAACGGTACAGGCCACACCGGCAAAATCATTGCCATCCACGCTGACGGGCTGAATGCCGCACAACTGCGCCGCAGTAAAACGGTAGAAGTGGAAGGTTGTGAAGGTAAATTCGAACCGGTTGAACTGATTCGGCTTGGTCTGCACTAAAGGGTGAAAGTGTCCGTATAAGGCAAAAAAGAATGCCGCCGGGGCGGCATCCTTTAGACGATTTACAGCGCTGCGGCGTATTCTGCCACGGTCGCTTTCGCCCCTTTCTCCAGCAGTGAACGATACGCTTTCTGTACCTGCGCCACAAAGGCCGCTTCCTTCGGAAGTTCGTTGCCAAAAATCGCTTCAATGTCCAGCAGTGCCTGCACGCGCGATGCACCTTCCGCGCTTGCGTTAACGGCTCCCTGAATCACCGCCAGCAGCGGATCGCACACTTCGATTGCCTGGCCTTGCTCATCAACACCGCCGACGTAGCGCATCCAGCCTGCCACGCCCAGCGCCAGTAGAGCAAAGGAATCCTGATGCGCTAAATGCCAGCGTACCGAATCGAGCATACGTTGCGGTAATTTCTGGCTGCCGTCCATCGCGATCTGCCAGGTACGGTGACGCAACGCGGTGTTGCTGTAACGCGCAATCAGCAGATCGGCGTAACGTGCAAGGTCAACGCCTTTCACTTTCAACGTCGGCGCCTGCTCTTTCAGCATCAGCGCGTGTGCTGCGCGGCGATAGTTGTCGTCGTCCATACATTCATTAATGTGCTGATAACCGGCCAGGTAGCCCAGATAAGCGAGGAAGGAGTGGCTGCCGTTCAGCATACGCAGTTTCATCTCTTCGAACGGCACGACGTCGGCAACCAGTTCAGCGCCCGCTTTTTCCCATGCCGGACGCCCCGCGACAAAATTATCTTCAATCACCCACTGGCGGAACGGTTCGCAGGCCACACCTGCCGGATCGCGCACGCCGGTAAGCTGTTCGATTTTATCCAGCGTTTCAGCCGTTACTGCCGGAACAATACGGTCCACCATGGTCGAGGGAAACGTCACGTTAGCGTCAATCCAATCTGCCAGTTCCGCATTCACCGCACGGGCATAAGCACACACCACGTTGCGGGTAACATGGCCGTTTTCCGGCATGTTATCGCAGGACATCACACTGAATGCCGCCAGCCCTTCCGCTTTGCGACGCGCCAGCGCTTCCACCACCACGCCAACCGCAGATTTTGGCTGCTGCGGGTTTTGCAGGTCGCCAGCGATTAACGGATGATCGAGCATCAGTTTTCCTGTCGCTGGTGAGTGGCAATACCCTTTTTCGGTGATGGTCAGCGAGACAATCGCCACCTGCGGCTCGCACATGGCGGCCAGCACGGTTTCCAGGCCATCAACCTGCGCATGCAGTGCGCGTTTCACCACTCCGACCACCCGCGCGGTCCACGCGTCGGCGGACATTTCTGCCACGGTGTACAGATTACCCTGCTGTTTAAGATCGGCAATCTGCTGCTCACCGCCGATCAGATTGACCTCGCAGTAACCCCAGTCGCTGCCGTGCTCTGCGGCCAAAATATCCGCATACACCGCCTGGTGAGCGCGGTGAAAAGCACCAAACCCCAAATGCACAATGCGTGGAACCAGTTTGTTACGATCGTAAGTAGGTAACGTGGCTTTCGCCTTTAATAGCCTGTTTTCCATGGTGGGACTCATCTTATTAAGTGAAACAGTGGTTCAATAGATTACGGGCTGTCGCAAATCAGACTATGATTTACGACAGCATTTGCGGACTACACTAACTAGAATGGTAACCAAATATGTCAAAATCCCTTTAACTTAACTCTGGCTTAGCGAACTCTTCCGGTAATCAATAAGGGGTTCAGATATAGTTACGGTTTCCCACCGGCTGTGCCGCAGCACGCGGTTCAGCAGCGTCTTGCAGAATATTCAAATCGCGGTCGCGTACTTCCGGCATCAGCACGGCTGAGAGCAAACCAATCAGCGAGTAAGCCACCAGCATGACGACTATCGGCCACCAGGAGCCGGTCATATTGCAGAAGATCCCCGCCAGTACTGGCCCGAATCCGACAGCCACCAGCCCACCCGCCTCTTTCGAAATGGCCATCCGCGTGAAGCGATTACGGGAGCCGAACATCTCCGCCATGGTGATATTTTCCAGCGCGAATAACCCGAGCACGGCAATGTTATGAATGACGATGATCGACAGCATAATCACACCGGGGTTGTAGCTTTTATCGACAATGATCGCCATCATCGGGTACGCGAGAATGATCGCCGAGATACACAAGCAGATATAGGGTAAACGGCGCCCTACTTTGTCGGACAGCCAGCCCAAAAACGGAATGGTAAGAAAGCCGATAATTGAGCTGATCATCAGGGCATCGGTCGGAATGCGTTTTTCGAACAGCAGGGTTTGTACCAGATAACCCGCGAGAAAGGTCTGGATTAGCCCCGAGTTACCGGCCTGACCAAAGCGCAAGCCGGTCGCCAGCCAGAATGTTTTGCTGCTGAACATCGCGCCCAGCCCCATTTCCGCACTTTGGCTTTTCGGCGCATGCGCGCCTTCGTGTACTTTCTCGAAGACCGGGCTCTCTTTCAGGTTCAAACGCAACCAGATGGCAAAAACCATCACCACCACGCTGGCGATAAACGGCACCCGCCAGCCCCAGGACAGCAGTGCTTCGCGATCCAGCGCAAAGAACATCACCGCCCAGATCGCCGTTGCGCTCAGCGTGCCGCAGTTGGTGCCCATCGCTACCAGCGAAGAGATAATGCCGCGTTTCCCTTTCGGCGCATATTCCGCCAGCATGGTTCCGGCACCGGATATTTCCGCGCCAGCGCCGAGGCCCTGAATAATGCGCAGCGTTACCAGTAATACCGGCGCAAAAATGCCGATCTGCGCATAGGTCGGTAATACGCCAATCAAGGTGGTACAAATGCCCATCATCGTGATAGTGATAAACAGCACTTTTTTGCGGCCTATGCGATCGCCCATTTTACCGAAGATAAACGCGCCGATAATGCGCGCCACATAACCCGCTCCGTAGGTTCCCATTGCGAGGATCAGCGCCATCGCCGCCGATTGCTCCGGGAAGAAGATCTCATGGAAAACCAGCGCCGCACCCAGCGAATAAAGCTGGAAATCCATAAATTCCAGCGCGGTACCCAGCCAGCCAGAAACGGCGGCTTTCACCAGATCAGAGGTCGTTCTTTCAGCGTTAACTTGCGTCATAATGGCTATCTCGAAAAAAGAAGTATGCGTACCGCTCAACCGCATTTTTCGTTGTAATTAATTGAACGTTAATAAGACCTTACAGCAGTGCTGCTGATCTTTTTCAAACAGTTCAATCGCATCGGTGACATGTTGATAATCAAATTTATGCGTCACTAACTTTGTCGGATCGATCAAGGCGCGAGCCAGCCAGTCGATCACCACCGGGAATTTGCCCGCGTTAAGACGGGAAGAGAAAATAGACAGTTCTTTACCCGTGATACCCTGCTGGATTATCTGGCTGGGTTCGCTGGAAAAGCCCATGATCACAATACGCGCGGCCGGCGAGGCCAGCGCAATCGCTTCCTGTAGAATGGATGGATGACACGCCGCATCAACAATCAGTGTCGGTTTAATGCCCTTCTCTGCCAGCGCTTCCGCCAACGGCTGCCGGCTGTTGTTAATCACCCAGTCCGCGCCATTGCGCTGCGCCATTGCCAGACGTTCTTCGATACGATCGGCAACAATCACCTGCTGCACGTTGTAGACATTTTTCAGTGCTTGCAGCGTGGTTAATCCCATCGGCCCGGCACCATAGATCAGCGCAATGTCTTTCTCCGTTGGGTTCACCTGGCCAGTGACGTTAGCCGCGATGGTAAACGGCTCGATCATTACCGCATTCTCATCCGGGATTGCCGCCGGAACGGCCCAGGCATTACGTGCCGGAACAGTGGCGTATTCGCTAAAACCGCCGTCGCGATGCACACCCAACACCACCAGTTCATTGCAGACGTTCGGTTTGCCAACGGAGCACGGATAACAATGGCCGCAACTGATCACCGGGTCGACAACCACGCGCTCGCCCACTCTTTCAGCCGATACGCCTTTACCAACGGCATCGATCAGACCGTAGAATTCATGGCCGATAACGCGCGGGTATTTGGCGAACGGGTTGTGCCCGCGATAGATATGGCTGTCGGAGCCACAGATCCCGGCGAGTTTGACCTTAACGCGCACCTCACCAGCGGCGGGTTGCGGCAAAGACCGTTCAGCGAGCGTCAATTGGTTGGGTTGTTCAATCACCACACTTTTCATTTTGCTTTCCTCTGTTACCAGTTCCACAACGTGCCATCTTCCAGCCGCGCGACCGGTAGATACGCGGGATCGTAGGGATATTTCGCCGCCAGTTTTTCGTCAAAGCCGATGCCCAGACCGGGTTGATCGCCGGGGTGCATATAACCTTGATCAAAGCGCCAACTGTGCGGGAAAACCTCCAGCATCTGTTCGGAATAACCCATATATTCCTGCACACCAAAGTTGGGCACCCACAGATCAAAATGGAGGGCTGCCGCATGGCAAATAGGTGAAAGATCTGACGGGCCATGCGAGCCAGTACGTACCTGATAGAGCGAGGCGAAATCCGCAATGCGGCGCATACCCGTAATGCCACCAGCATGGGTGATAGTGGTGCGGATATAGTCGATCAACTGTTCTTCAATCAGCTGCTTGCAATCCCAGATACTGTTGAATACTTCGCCGACTGCGATGGGGGTAACGGTGTGTTGGCGGATCAACCGGAAGCAAGCCTGGTTTTCAGCCGGGGTGGGGTCCTCCATCCAGAACAGGCGAAAAGGTTCGATGCTTTTGCCGAAACGCGCAGCTTCAATTGGCGTCAGACGGTGGTGCATGTCATGCAGCAGATGTTCGTTGAAACCAAATTTACTGCGCACAGCGTCAAACAGTTTCGGCGTGAAATCGAGGTATTTTTCCGTCGACCAGAGCTGCTCTTCCGGCCACTGGCCTTTGGTGGCAGGTTCATACGCCAGACCTTTGCCTTTTGCCATGCCGTAGGTGGTTTTCATTCCCGGCACGCCGCACTGAACGCGGATGGCTTTAAACCCCATCTCTTTGTGCCGCGTGTAATCTTCCAGTACCTCATCAATGGAGTGGCCGGTGGTGTGGCAATAAACCATAACACCTTCACGGGAAGCGCCACCAAGCAACTGGTAGAGCGGCATATTGGCGGCTTTGGCTTTAATATCCCACAGCGCCATATCGATGGCGGAGATAGCTGACATGGTCACCGGACCGCGCCGCCAATAAGCGCCTTTGTAGAAAAATTGCCAGATATCTTCAATGCGCTGCGCGTCGCGGCCAATAAGTTGCGGACACAAATGATCTTTCAGGTAGGAAGCAACGGAGAGCTCGCGACCATTCAGCGTGGCGTCGCCAAGGCCGACGATCCCCTCTTCTGTGGTAATTTTTAATGTGACAAAGTTGCGCCCCGGGCAGGTAACAAAGACATCAGCGCCTGTGATTTTCATGCGGGTTTCCTTGCATCGACATAATGTAATGCGGAAAACTTACGCAATCAGGCAACTACCATACAAGTATGATGATCGAGAAACACGCTACCGATCACAAAATATTAACGATTAGTTAAGCACGCCCCCATCCTGCAACAATGATTAACATACCGCACATCGCCACAACGGCACCCAGCCAGTCATAAAGACTCAGCTTCACGCCATCCACCACGCGTAGCCAGATAAGCGCCGTGCAAACATACACCCCGCCGTAAGCCGCATAAACTCGCCCGCTGGTCGCCGGATGCAGCGTTAACAGCCAGACAAACAACGCCAACGCCAGTGCCGCAGGCACCAGCAGAAACGGCGTTGCGCCGCGTTTTAACCACAGCCAGGGCAGGAAGCAACCAACGATTTCACACAGCGCGGTAGCAAAAAAAAGCAGCGTCGTTTTGAGCATTTCTGGCACTATTATTAAGGATTGGTTGAACCATAATACCCGATAATGTTCTGAGATTGGACGCTGCCCCGGTATACTGGCAGGCTGAGATCGCATAAAATAGAGAGATGTGGGCTACCCGTTTCTCCCTCAATTTAAGGATATCGCAATGACAACTACACTTAGCAAACGCCTGTGCCTGACCGCAATGCTGACGCTGGGTGCCATCGTGTACACCACCTCCGCAATGGCAGAAACCAACCGTCTGGTTATTGAATCGGGCGACAACGCACAAACCCGTCAGTCTGCGGCGATGGAAAAAGAGCAATGGAATGACACCCGTACTCTGCGTCATAAAGTGAATAAACGCGTCGAAAAAGAGTGGGACAAGGCCGACGTGGCGTTTGACGCAAAAGATAATTGTCAGAAAAGCAGCAACGTTAACGCGTACTGGGAAGCCAATACTCAGCGCTGCCTCGATCGTCGTACCGGTCGTCAAATTCAGTAATCCTCCCGGGCGCGCACTGCGCCCGTTTTCCGCTTTCCGAAAGGATCTCTCATGAGTGACGCGCACAACATCCGACTTCGTCCCCTTGAGCGCGAGGATCTGCGCTTTGTCCACCAGCTTGATAACAATGCCAGCGTGATGCGCTACTGGTTCGAAGAGCCGTACGAGGCGTTTGTTGAGTTGTCGGATCTGTACGATAAACATATTCACGACCAGAGTGAGCGCCGCTTTGTCATTGAGTTTAATGATGAAAAGGCCGGGCTGGTCGAGCTTGTAGAAATCAACCATGTGCACCGCCGCGCGGAGTTTCAGATAATCATCTCCCCGGAATATCAGGGTAAAGGGCTGGCAACCAAAGCGGCCAGGCTGGCAATGGATTACGGTTTTACCGTGCTGAATCTGTATAAGCTCTATCTGATCGTCGATAAAGAGAATGAAAAAGCCATTCACATCTACCGCAAGCTGGGGTTCCAGGTGGAGGGCGAGTTAATTCATGAGTTCTTTATTAATGGCGAGTACCGCAACACTATCCGCATGTGCATATTCCAGCAGCAGTACCTGGAAAACCATAAACCCGGCGGCGCCACGCTGTTAAAACCCACCGCGCAGTAAGCGCGGCGGTTGCCTGTATCAATAATAGGAGAGGGTATTTTTGATGCTGTATTTGTGGGTGACCTGCGGGGAAGCGCTCAGATCGACAACCTCCAGCGTACAGCTCAACGGATTGTCGTGCCTGTCGTAGTCACAGGTTTGTTTCACGCTGCCGAGTGGCTTGTCATTCAGCGTGCTGAGCGACGTGTAATCGAGTTTTTTCCGTTTGTCTTTGGAGGGTGTTGAGACCACCGTCAGATGCTCGTCCTTCGAGGTCGTGGATTTGCCCAGCGGGTATCCTTCCTCATCGTAACGGTATTTTACTTCCATCTCTTTCCCGGTCGCCAGCACGACAAAACCGTTGTCATCGGTGTCCCATGTCACGCCCGCAGCCGGAAACTCAGCTAACTGGCATTTACCCTGCAAGCGCAGCCGCTTCTCTTTCGTTTGCGCATCGAGATAATAATTGGCATCCAGCACCAGCGCGACGCCGCTGTTGTTCTCGAGATCGTGTAGTTCCAGCGTATCGAAACAGCCCTCTTTCGACATTGTTCCGCTGACGCGTTTTGTTACTTCGCCCTGCTCATTTAACAGCGTCTGGCTGAACTCTTTCACCGGGCCACGCAGCGGATCAAAATCGAATTCATTGGAGAAGCTCGCCATCTCTGGCGTAAACGATACCGGTCCCTTCTCGTCATCACATCCGGCGAGCAACGCCGCCACAGCGATGAGCAATAGCTGTTTTTTCAATGGGTTCACCACATTTTTCTTCTGGATTGCGCCTATATTAGCAAAATCTTTACATATCCGGGCAAACACTTATTTTTCTTACGAACTAAAACCTGCCAGCGAATACACACTGCCCACCAAATTTAATAGCCGGAACGACCATAAAACCACAGCAGCAATATACGCGCCTGCCGACAATGCTGTGATTTCATCGTTTTCAGTATCAGACCTTGTCACTGTCAGCTCGCTACTGCGGCTGTTTATTCCCCTATGTATGCCGCCGCAGCTAACGTTACTACCACATCAGTGATCACATCGTCTGATAATTCAGATATTTACCAGGTTCCGGAGCGCAGAAACTGCTAAGCTTACAGCGGGCAAAACTGAAGGAGATGAAAATGCAATATTCACGTTGGTTATGTGCATTACTACTGGCAGGTGCGATTCCTGCCTTTGCTGCGCCCGATTCATGCGAGCGGGTCAAGGCTGACATCCAGCAGCGCATCATTAATAACGGCGTCCCGGAATCAGGATTCAGCCTGACGATTGTGCCGAATGACCAGGCAGATCAGGCCGGTTCGCAAGTGGTGGGCCACTGTGCGAATGATACCTACAAAATTCTTTACACCCGCAACAGCGGCGCTACCCCACAGAACGATCAGGGCGCCGGCACGCAATAAAGCATAATCCCCCTGAATATCTGGGGGATTATCCCATAGTTGATCGTGGTTAAAATTTGTCTCCCCCCAAATGGTTACCATAACTACTTCATTAGCCTGCTTTTAATTTGAGCGGATAATTTCTTTTTATTATAAATAATAATGGAGTGAGTTATGTCCGACACTGAACATCAGGGGGGGATAAGTCGACGAACGTTGGTGAAATCCACTGCGTTAGGATCGCTTGCACTCGCGGCCGGTGCTATCTCCCTTCCTTTCGGCATTCGCTCCGCCGCTGCCGCAGTACAACAAGCCACGCAACCCGCGCCCGATAAAGTTGTCTGGGGCGCTTGCTCAGTAAACTGTGGTAGCCGCTGTGCCCTGCGTTTACATGTGCGCGATGACGAAGTGTATTGGGTGGAAACCGATAATACTGGCGATGATATTTACGGTAACCACCAGGTCCGCGCCTGCCTACGCGGGCGGTCGATTCGCCGCCGCATCAACCATCCGGATCGTCTTAACTACCCGATGAAGCGTGTGGGCAAACGCGGTGAAGGCAAGTTCGCACGCATTAGCTGGGACGAAGCCCTCAATACGATTGCCAACAGCCTGAAAAGCGTGGTGCAGAAATACGGTAATGAAGCCGTTTACATTAATTACTCTTCCGGCATCGTCGGCGGCAACATTACCCGCTCTTCGCCATCCGCCTCGATCATTGCCCGGCTGATGGCATTATACGGCGGTTTCCTTAACCAGTACGGCACTTACAGCACCGCGCAAATCTCCTGCGCGATGCCTTATACCTACGGCTCCAACGACGGTAACAGCACCTCGGATATCGAAAACAGCAAACTGGTGGTGATGTTCGGCAACAACCCGGCGGAAACCCGCATGAGCGGCGGCGGTATCACTTACTTCCTTGAACAGGCGCGCGAACGCTCTAATGCGCGGATGATTGTTATCGATCCGCGCTATACCGACACGGCTGCCGGACGTGAAGATGAGTGGGTACCGATTCGTCCGGGTACCGATGCCGCATTGGTTGCGGGCATGGCCTGGATATTGATCAGCGAAAACCTCGTCGATCAGCCATTCCTCGATAAATATTGCGTCGGTTACGATGAGAAAACCCTGCCAGCCGATGCGCCTGCCAACAGCCACTACAAAGCGTATATTCTCGGTCAGGGCGATGATGGTATCGCCAAAACACCACAGTGGGCGTCACGCATTACCGGCATTCCGGTCGATAAGATTATTAAGCTGGCGCGGGAAATTGGCAGCGCCAAACCGGCCTATATTTGTCAGGGCTGGGGGCCGCAGCGTCAGGCCAACGGCGAGTTGACGTCCCGTGCCATCGCCATGCTGCCGATCCTCACCGGTAATGTGGGCATTAACGGCGGCAACAGCGGCGCGCGAGAATCCACTTACACCATTACCATCGAACGGATGCCGATGCCGGAAAACCCGGTGAAAACGTCGATCTCCTGTTTTACCTGGACGGATGCCATTGTCCGCGGGCCGGAAATGACGGCCAAACGCGACGGTGTGCGTGGCAAGGATAAACTCGATGTGCCGATCAAATTCATCTGGAACTACGCCGGTAATACCCTTACCAACCAGCACGGCGATATCAACCGAACTCACGATATCCTGCAGGATGAAAGCAAATGCGAAATGATTGTGGTCATTGAGAACTTTATGACCTCTTCGGCAATGTATGCCGACATTCTGCTACCAGATCTGATGACCGTTGAACAGGAAGACATTATTCCAAACGACTACGCAGGAAATATGGGTTATCTGATCTTCCTGCAGCCAGTCACCGCACCGAAATTCGAGCGCAAACCGATCTACTGGATTACCAGCGAAATCGCCCGTCGTCTGGGGCCGGATATCTACCAGAAGTTCACTGAGGGCCGCACTCAGCAGGAGTGGTTGAAGTATCTGTACGCCAAAATGGTCACCAAAGATCCACTACTGCCCTCTTATGAAACGCTCAAAGCGATGGGGATTTATAAGCGCAAAGATCCAAACGGACACTTTGTCGCCTATAAAAATTTCCGCGATGATCCGCTCGCTAACCCGCTGAAAACACCTTCTGGAAAAATTGAAATCTACTCCAGTCAACTGGCTAAAATCGCCAACAACTGGGAGCTGGAAAAAGACGAAGTCATCAGCCCGCTGCCGATTTACGCCTCAACCTTTGAAGGCTGGGACGATCCGGCGCGGGGAAAATTCCCGTTGCAACTGTTCGGGTTCCACTACAAAGCCCGTACGCACTCCAGCTACGGCAACATTGATGTGCTGAAAGAGGCCTGTCGTCAGGAAGTGTGGATCAACCCCATTGATGCCGAGCGTCGCGGTATCAAGCATGGCGATATGGTGCGCGTCTTTAACGAACGCGGCGAAGTGCGCATTGCCGCGAAAGTGACGCCGCGCATCATGCCGGGTGTCAGTGCGATGGGCCAGGGTGCCTGGCACCAGGCCAACATGGAAGGTGATCGTGTCGATCACGGCGGCAGCATGAATACGCTGACCACCCACCGTCCGTCGCCGCTGGCGAAAGGCAATCCGCAGCACACCAATCTGGTCGACATTCAGAAGGTTTGAGGAGTAACCGATGACAACTCAGTATGGATTTTTTATCGATTCCAGCCGTTGCACCGGTTGCAAAACCTGCGAGCTGGCTTGTAAAGATTACAAAGACTTAACTCCGGATGTCAGCTTCCGCCGCGTGTATGAATACGCTGGCGGCAACTGGCAGGAAGATAATGGCATCTGGCAGCAAAATGTCTTTGCCTATTACCTTTCGATTTCCTGCAACCACTGTGAAGATCCGGCCTGCACCAAAGTGTGCCCAAGCGGCGCGATGCATAAGCGTGAAGATGGTTTTGTGGTGGTGGATGAAGATGTCTGCATCGGCTGCCGTTACCCTGTCCCTATGGCGCGCCGCAATACAACGCCGCGAAGGGACACATGACCAAATGCGACGGCTGCCACGATCGTGTCGCACAGGGGCAAAAGCCAATCTGCGTCGAATCCTGCCCGCTGCGCGCGCTGGATTTCGCTCCAATTGAGGAACTGCGTAAACAGCACGGTTCGCTTGCCGCCGTCGCCCCCTTTCCGCCAGCACACTTTACCCGGCCGAATATGGTGATCAAACCTAACGCCAATAGCCGCCCGACGGGTGATACCACAGGCTATCTGGCCAATCCGCAGGAGGTATGAAATGGGAAACGGATGGCATGAGTGGCCACTGGTACTGTTCACGGTGCTGGGCCAGTGCGTGGCTGTCGGCCTGATTGTAAGCGGTATCGTATGGATGAACGCCAACGATGATCGCAGCGGACAAGTGCGCATTGTACGCAGCCAGGTTCTTCTCTGGATGCTGATAGGCATTGGTTTTATCGCTTCGATAATGCACCTCGGTTCGCCGCTGCGCGCATTTAACTCACTGAACCGCGTCGGTGCGTCGGCGCTCAGTAATGAAATCGCTGCCGGTTCTCTCTTCTTCGCCGTCGGTGGTTTCTGGTGGCTGGTAAGCTGGCTGGGGAAAATGCCTGGCACCTTAAGCCGCATCTGGCTTGCGATCAGCTGTTGCCTGGCGTGCTGTTTGTCTGGACAATGACGCGGGTCTATCAAATCGATACCGTACCGACCTGGCATAACGGCTACACAACGGCGGCATTTTTCCTGACCATGCTAATGTGCGGCCCGTTACTGGCCGCGCTGCTGCTGCGTCTGGCGGGTATCCGTTTTCGCGCTTCGCCGCGATCAGCTTTGCGGCGTTTATCGCCAGCATTGCCGTGGTGATGCTGCAAAGCCAGCAACTGGGCGAGATCCACAGTTCCGCCCAGCAAGCGGACGTGGACTGTTTTATGGACTGCATATGACCGTGGGGCGTCGCCGTTTCCGGTTGATGATGTTCGCTGGATGACAGCGCATTATTCTGCCTGCATGTGTTTCATGATGCACAGACAGATTAAACACAGCACCATCCGGTATTTTTTCAGGATAAAACATGACAGACTTAACCAGTGAAAATTTTATCGTGACCGCCCGTGTTCTGGGGGCGCTATTTTACTATCCGCCGCAGAGCGAGCAGTGCCAGCCGCTGATTGCCGCGTTCACCCAGGGCGACTGGGCGGAACAGTGGCCGCTCCCACAAACCGACCTTGCCCCTCTGGTAGCCGGGTTCACCGCGCCCTGTGATGAACCGCTGTTTGAAGCCTGGCAGCGTCTGTTTATTGGCCCATGGGCGCTACCTGCCCCACCGTGGGGTTCCGTATGGCTGGATAAAGAGTCTGTGCTGTTTGGCGATTCCACGCTGGCGCTGCGCCAGTGGATGCGGGAAAACAATATCGCGTTCGACAGCCGACAAAACGAGCCTGAAGATCACTTTGGTGCGCTGTTATTGCTGGCGGCGTGGCTGGCAGAAGATGGAAATAGCGTCGCCTGCGATCGGCTACTGGCCTGGCATCTATTGCCGTGGGCCGGGCGCTTTCTTACGGTATTTACCAATGAAGCGCAGCATCCATTCTGGCGCGCTGCCGGAAAACTGGCTCAATTGACGCTCACGCAGTGGCAATCTCGCTTACTGATCCCGGTCGCGCAGAAAACACTGTTTCGGTAATCCTTTCCCGGTGTAACCACCGGGATTTTCATACTTTCTTTTCATTTATACGTGACAACGTCACTTATTCGCCTTCACTGGAATCCTTCTGAGCGCTTGCTATAGGTCAATTCACCCTGCCAAATATGGCATAACAACACGTAACCCCGTTGCCATAACGCACGAAATCAGGAAGATATATCGCAGAGTATTTAAGTTCGCAGAACGTGGCGGGTAGTGAATATTCACAGTGATGTGTAGCAAAAGCCCCTCAGATGAGGGGCTTTGTTCAGGCGAGAATGCGGTCGGCGACTAACATACCGGTCGCCATCTGCAAATTGATGTATTGCGCCAGATCGCGCTGCTCGGCGCGCGGCAGATAGGGTAACTCACCCACCAGCGGCGCGGGCAGTTTCTTGCTCAGCACATTAATAATTTCAGCGTAATGCGCCAGCCCCGGATTGATACGGTTCGCCACCCAGCCAATCAGCGGCAGACCGTCGCTGGCAATCGCCTGCGCAGTCAACAAGGCGTGGTTAATGCAGCCTTCCTGGATACCCACCACCATCACCACCGCCATCTGTTCCTGTACCACCCACTCGGAGAGCGGACGCAAATCATTCATCAGGCTGCGCCAGCCGCCAGTTCCCTCGACCACTACATGATCGACCTTTTCGCATAGGTTGGCCAGGCCGTTGGAAAGCAGGCTGTAATTGATGGGACAGCTGTGCGCAACGCTACTTTCCTCTTCGCTCAAGGCAATAGGGTTTATCGCCTGGTAAGGTAAATCCAGCGAGGAAACGCTTTGCAGTACCAGCGCATCTTTGTTGCGCAACCCTTCCGGCGTTTCTTTGCTTCCTTTAGCAACAGGTTTGTAACCTGCAACTGTTTTGCCGCTGGCTGCCAGTGCCTGAAGAAGCGCACGGGATGCCACTGTCTTCCCGACAGAAGTGTCTGTACCCGTTACAAAGAAACGCTTAAGCATCTCGATTTCCACCGTTGTTCTACGAAAATATAAACCAGGAGAATAATTCAGTGGAGAAAGTCTAAGATAAGTATCATCGGCCCAGCTTGAGGTAGCGCAATTTTTGCGACAACAATGTAAAAATGTTACCCCTGCAACAAACGGATAAGTAAAGATCCGTTATACATCGCGTCTTTTACCAGCGCGGCACCGGCCATAGTGCCCTGATTGGTGAACTGGGTACTCTCAACGGAAATATGCTTGCTGTATGCCGGCAATGCCTGCTGACGGATGCAATCGGCAATAGCGGGAAAGAGAACGTCTGCCGCTTTGCTCAGCGGCGAGCCAATCAGTATTTTTTGCGGATTGAACAAATTCACCATAATGGCAAGGATACGGCCAATATTGGCTCCGACGCCGCTGATGATATCTCTCGCGAGTAGATCGCCCTGCTGTGCCGCCTGACATAACCACTCCACCGTTAACGGCTTCTGATGCAGCATTGAACTCATCGACTGGCTCATACGTAACTGCGCCAGTTCCAGCACGCTTTCAACGCTGGCAATGGTTTCAAGGCAGCCGTGGTTGCCGCAATAGCAGCGCTTACCGTAAGGATCCACCTGCGTGTGTCCAATCTCCACCAGGCTGCTACTGCCCGCGTGCAGCAAACGTCCGTCGGTGATCACCCCGGCACCAACATTGTGATCGATCACCACCTGAATCACATCCCGCGCACCGCGTGATGCACCGAATAGCGCTTCAGCCATGGTCCACGCGCTGATGTCGTGCTGCACGTAAACCGGCACGCCGGTGTGCTTTTCCAGCGTTTCACCCAACGGCATATCTTTCACTTCCGTGTAAAACGGCATGGTATGAACAATACCATTCTCGGTATCAATGATTCCCGGCAGCGTGATGGCAATCGAGGTCAGGCGCTCCAGACGGCTCTGGTGGCGGGTAAAAAAGCTGTCGATAAGATGAATAATGCGATCCAGCAGCGACATATCATCGACCAGTGACAGTTCAAGCCTATCTTCCACCACCAACTTACTGCTGAGATCGCGCAGCGAGAGAAAGATCTCCCCGCGGCTAATGCGCAGCGAGAGATAGTGCCAGGCTTCGGTCTCTACCACCAGCCCGACCGCCGGACGCCCGCGGCTGCCTGGCTCCTGAATCTCCGTTTCCTGCACCAGATGCGCTTCCAGCATTTCACGCACAATTTTGGTAATACTCGCCGGCGCGAGCTGCGCCAGACGCGATAAATCGATGCGCGAAACCGGGCCAAGCTGATCAATAAGGCGATAAACCGCCCCTGCGTTGGTCTGCTTAATCTGATCAATATGCCCAGGCTGACTATCAGCAACCACCTCTGACTCCCTTATTTTCGCGCTTCGAAATAAACGTTCAGCTATGGTGAAGCACTTCACCAGGCGCCGTCAAATTTTTACCCCGGCTTGTGAGTTACAGCACATTTTGCAATGACTTATGCGTAAAAATCAGCCGATTGCGGCACGCAGAAGTTGCTGCTTGAAACGCGCAGCTGCCGTCCCTTGTTCATGGTGTTTTGCCCACACTAGCCACATTTCGGAGACCGCATCCGCTTCAATAATTGGCACCCAACGTATTTCATTGAGTTGTACTCGGTGAAACGACGCCGGGAGGATCGAGACGCCCAGCCCGGCAGCTACCAACCCGATGATCGTCATCGCTTCGCCCACTTCCTGGGTTATGGTGGGTATTAACTGATAGCGCCACATCAACCCAAGGATCTCGTCATACAGGCCAGTACCAACGTGCGGATCGAAAAAGACAAATGGCTCCTGCGCCAGTTCCTTCAGTGACACCGCCTTGCGCGCCGCCAGCGGGTGGTCGCGGTGGATCATCGCCAGCAGCGGTTCACGCAAGACCACCTCCCATGTCAGCGTTTCAGGCAGCGGCGTATTGCGCATCAGCCCCAAATCCAGTGCGCCTTCATTGAGGGGAGCAATCTGCTCGCGGGTATTGATCTCCCGCGTCTGAATATGCACATCCGGGTAGCGCTGGCGAAACGATGAGAGCGTGTCGGAAACTGCCTTAATAAATGGTGCCGAAGAGGTGAAGCCGATGCGTAATTCACCGGTTTCCCCCTGATGCAAACGCGCGGCGCGGGCGGCGGCTTCATCAACCAGGCTTAAAATCTGTCGGCTGTCGGCAAGAAACTGTTTGCCGGCGGGCGTCAGCGCGACGCTACGGTTGGTGCGAGCCAGCAGACGCGCGCCAACCTGCTGTTCGAGCAACTGGATCTGCTGGCTCAGCGGTGGTTGTGAGATATTGAGCCGCGCCGCGGCGTGACCAAAATGCAGCTCCTCGGCAACGGCGATAAAGTAACGCAGATGGCGTAGTTCGATATTCATATTTTAAAAGTATTATTTGAGATTATTAATATATTAGACAGAATATTACGCCTTTCATACCCTTATGTCTGTGGTAAGCCCGTCGCCAGAATCACGGGTATGAAATGTAAGGATCTCTAGTGAGTCGTACAACAACCGTTGACACCGAGCCGGCAAGCGTTGTCAACGAAATTCCTGTCGCGTTGCCGGGACAATTTATTAAACGTGGTACTCCCCAATTCATGCGCGTCACGCTGGCGCTCTTCTCCGCCGGGCTGGCAACCTTTGCCCTGCTCTATTGCGTGCAGCCGATTTTGCCGGTGTTGTCCCATGAATTTGGCGTCTCTCCTGCCAGAAGCAGTATGTCGCTGTCAATTTCCACCGCCATGCTGGCAATTGGCCTGCTGTTTACCGGCCCACTGTCGGACGCCATCGGACGCAAAAAAGTGATGGTTACCGCCTTGATGCTCGCCTCCTGCTGTACCCTACTGTCAACAATGATGACAAGCTGGCACGGTATTCTGGTAATGCGCGCGTTGGTTGGCCTGTCGCTGAGCGGCGTGGCGGCAGTCGGGATGACCTATTTAAGCGAGGAGATCCATCCGAGCGTTGTCGCCTTCTCAATGGGGCTGTACATTAGCGGCAACTCGATTGGCGGCATGAGCGGCCGTCTGATTAGCGGCGTGTTTACCGACGTCTTTAACTGGCGTATTGCAGTGGCGGTGATTGGCTGCTTTGCGCTGGCATCGGCGCTGATGTTCTTGAAAATCCTGCCGGAATCGCGTCATTTTCGGCCCACTTCGCTGCGACCGAAAAACTTGCTGATCAACCTACATTTGCACTTGCGTGATAAAGGGCTGCCGCTGCTGTTCCTTGAAGGTTTTTTGCTGATGGGATCGTTCGTTACGCTGTTTAACTACATTGGTTATCGCCTGATGCTGTCGCCGTGGTCGCTGAGCCAGGCAGTCGTCGGCCTGCTGTCATTGGCCTATCTGACTGGCACCTGGAGTTCGCCGCGCGCGGGGGCAATGACCAGCAAATATGGTCGCGGCCCGGTGATGATCGGCTCTTCGACCATCATGCTGTTCGGGCTGCTGCTGACCTTTTCCTCTTCGCTGTGGCTGATTTTTCCGGGCATGCTGTTATTTGCCGCCGGTTTCTTTGCCGCACACTCCGTCGCCAGTAGCTGGATCGGCCCACGCGCGCGGCGCGCCAAAGGCCAAGCCTCGTCGCTCTATTTATTCTTCTACTATCTGGGTTCCAGCGTGGCCGGGACGCTGGGCGGGGTTTTCTGGCACAGTTATGGCTGGAATGGCGTCGGCGGCTTTATTGCGTTGATGCTGCTGATTGCCATTCTGGTGGGTAGCCGGATCCACTCTCGTTTGCGTTAATGCAACGACGAAAGAAGAGCCCCAAGTTATTGAACTGCACCTTACTCAGTTGGGTATCCAACATTATGGGGTCAGTTCAGTATGCGGGGCTTTTTTGCTCCGTGCGGATGTGCGTTAAAAGAGGCTCAAAATCGAGGTTGCGCCAACCAGTTCACGCACGGCATCCAGCGCCATCAGAGCAAAAATGATCCAGACAAAAGGATTCATGGTTGCCACTCAGCTGTCTCTACTGTGGGTGTAAAAAACCTATACTTCTATTATGGTACAAACTGGCAAAATGAAAGCCAGACTACTGTTTCAGGTAGTTACAGAAGAACGCTAATGAAAACAGAGGCATTATGGACAAGCAGAACTACCAGCAACTCACCCGCACTTTCCAGCGCCTGTCGCGCTTCTCCCACCTCTCGGCCATCGCCAGCTGGGACATGTTCACCATGATGCCGCCAGGCGGTAGTGCCGCACGCGGCGAAGCGCTGGCTGAACTCAGCGTACTGCAACACCAGATTCTGACGGATAAGCGCGTCGGGCAGTGGTTACAGACGGCAAAGCAGGAGACACTGGACGATATTGAACAGGCAAACCTGCGCGAAATGACGCGTCACTACCAGCAGGCGGCGCTGCTCCCGGAAGCGCTGGTCGAAGCACAGTCGCTGGCAGGCAGCAAATGCGAGCACGCCTGGCGCACGCAGCGTCCGGCGAATGACTGGGCGGGTTTTAGCGCCAACCTAAAAGATGTGGTCAAACTTGCCCGCGAAGAGGCCAGCTTACGCGCGGCGGCCAAAGGCTGTTCACCGTATGATGCACTGCTCGACAAATTCGAACCAGACATGACCAGCGCTCGCCTGGATGAACTGTTTGGCGAAGTGAAAAGCTGGCTACCGGATCTGCTGAACCGCGCGGTGGCGAAACAGGCGCAGCAAACGCTGATTGCACCAAAGGGGCCGTTCCCGCAGGCTGTACAGCGCGAACTGGGATTGCAGACAATGCAGGTGCTGGGCTTCGATTTCAATGGTGGGCGTCTTGATGTCAGTGCGCATCCCTTCTGCGGCGGCGTTCCGGAAGATGTGCGTATTACCACTCGCTACGACGAAAATGAACTACTGAGCGCGCTGTTCGGCGTAGTGCATGAAACCGGTCACGCCCGCTACGAACAAAACCTGCCGCGCGCCTGGGCCGACCAGCCAATCGCGCAAGCGCGATCCACGGCAATTCATGAATCGCAAAGTCTGTTCTTTGAAATGCAGCTCGGGCGCAGCGACGCGTTCCTTCGCCGCCTGCAACCAGCGATCATCGAGCGCTTTGGTATGCAACCGGCCTTTGAAGAGGGCAACTTCATTGCCTGGAACCAGCGGGTGAAACCTGGTTATATCCGCGTTGATGCCGATGAAGTCAGTTATCCGGCGCATGTGATCCTGCGTTACGAAATCGAGCGTGCGCTGATCGATGGCGATATTGAAGTGGAGGATATTCCGGCGCTGTGGAATGAAAAAATGCAAGCCTGGCTGGGGCTTTCCACCGAAGGCAATTACCGCAATGGCTGCATGCAGGATATTCACTGGACCGACGGCGGATTTGGTTACTTCCCCTCATACACGCTGGGCGCGATGTACGCCGCGCAGCTCTTCCATGCGGCACGCGTGGCCCTGCCAACGCTTGATGAGACCATTGCGCAAGGCGATTTTAGCGCCCTGTTCGACTGGCTGCGACAGAATATCTGGCAGCACGGCAGCCGCTTCAGCACCTCGCAACTCATTGAAAATGCAACAGGAGAAGTGTTAAACGCCGATTATTTCCGCCAGCATTTAACCCGCCGTTATCTCTGATGTCGTCGCGCCGGAACCCCCCGTTTCGGCGCGGTACATCACATTTGTACATTCCGTTACATGCTGATACCAATCACTCACGGAAACCTCGTATTTACAGGGATATAGTTCTTTCAACGGCCCCGCAGTGGGGTTGAATGATGAAACCAATTCGAGGATATCAGAATGAAAAAAGTATTAGCTCTGGTCGTTGCCGCTGCTATGGGTCTGTCTTCCGTTGCATTCGCTGCTGACACCGCTGCCACCACTCAGGCTCCGGCTGCTGCTCCGACTACTACCACCACCGCTGCACCGGCTGCTACTGCAACTAAAGCTCCGGCTAAAAAAGTGAAAAAACATCACAAAAAAGCAACTAAACCGGCAGTAGAGCAGAAAGCTCAGGCTGCAAAAGTGAAAAAACATCACAAAAAAGCAGCTAAACCGGCAGTAGAACAGAAAGCTCAAGCTGCTAAAAAACACAAAAAACACGTTAAACACACTGCAACTAAACCGGCTGCACAACCAGCTGCATAAGTAAACGTGTCTGATTCCGGCGTCCTTAACGGTACGCTGTGACAAGTCGGCGCTGAGCCCTTCGGGTGAGGCGCCGTTTTTCTCTGGAGGGCATATGCTGCGACGTTATCGTTTTGAACTGATTCTGTTAATGCTGATTATTTGCGCGCTTATTGCCATCCGTTTTTATCTTTACTGATGTAGCACGCTGATTTTACTCCCACTTTCCTCGCGTTCCGTCTATATTAATCTGGGCTTACGTTAATAATCATAATTACCCACCAGAGTGTGATATGCGAAAAACTGTTGTTCTGATGCTGGGATCGCTGTTTCTGTTTTCCGCTTCTGGTCATGCTGACGATGGCGAGGATGACGCGGTTAACGCCCGTGATGTAAAAACGCTTTTTTTTGGTCATGATGATCGCGTCCCGGTTCCCACACCAACCAAATCGCCGTGGGATGCTATCGGCCAACTGGAAACCGCCAGCGGTAATCTGTGTACTGCCACCCTTATCTCTCCGCACCTGGCGCTGACCGCCGGGCATTGCCTGCTGACGCCGCCGAACGGGAAAGCAGACAAAGCCGTCGCGCTGCGCTTTGTTTCGCAAAAAGGGACCTGGCGCTATGAAATTCACGGTATTGAAGGACGTGTCGACGCATCGCTCGGCCATCGTCTGAAACCCGATGGCGATGGCTGGATCGTTCCCTCTGCCGCCGCATCATGGGATTTTGGCCTGATCGTCCTGCGTTATCCGCCGTCCGGCATTACACCGCTACCGATCTTTGTTGGCGATAAAGACGAACTAACGGCGGCGCTGAAAACGGCAAACCGGAAAGTGACGCAGGCAGGCTACCCGGAAGATCATCTGGATACGCTCTACAGCCACCAGGATTGTACAGTCACCGGCTGGGCGCAAAGTAGCGTGCTGTCGCACCAGTGCGATACCCTGCCCGGTGACAGCGGTTCACCGCTGATGCTGAAAACCGACGCAGGCTGGCAGTTGATTGCCGTACAAAGCTCGGCACCGGCGGCAAAAGATCGCTGGCGCGCCGATAACCGCGCCATCTCTGTAACCGGTTTTCGTGACAAGCTGGAAGCGCTGGCAAAAGAGAGCGAGTAATTCAGCCCAGCCGCTGCAAACGGAGTTGCAGGATATCGTGCAGCGGCATCGGTTCACTAAAGTAATATCCCTGTAGCTGGTCGCAACCGGCCTGCGTTAACAGTTTCATCTGCTTTTCATTCTCCACGCCTTCCGCCACCACCAGCATACCCAGCGCGCTGGCGATGCGGATAGTCCCACTTACCAGCGCCGACGCCTGTTCATCGTCGTCCACCATCCCGGCCAGTGATTTATCAATTTTAATGGTGTCGAAATTAAAACGTCGCAGATAGCCAATGCTGGAGTAACCAGTACCAAAATCATCCAGCACCATCGCCGTGCCCAGCGCTTTTAAGTTGACAATGGCCGAACGGGCGCGCTCGGGATTTTCCAGCACGTAGGTTTCCGTCACTTCCAGTTGCAGGCGGTGCGCCGGAAAGCGGCAGGTCTCCAGCACGCCGGAGACTTTGTTTTCGAACTCCGGATCGCGAAACTGTGCTGGCGAGATATTGACCGATAATTTCAGATCCTCTAACGGCTGGAGATCGCTGCAAGCACGGCGCAAGACAAACTGTCCCAGCGAGCAAATCAAACCGCTGGTCTCCGCAATCGGAATAAACTCATCTGGTTTTAACTCTCCGGCAGGACGGCGAGGCCAGCGTACCAGTGCTTCTATCCCCACCATCATCTGGCTTCGGGCATTGACAATCGGTTGATACCAGACATCAAACTCCTCGCGCTCCAGCCCGTCGCGGATATCACTTTCAATCAACAGTTGCCGCTCGCGGGCGCTGTTCAGCGCCGCATCATAATGTGTTAGCCTGTCTTTGCCGGTAATTTTCGAGTGATACATCGCAATATCCGCACGGCGAAACAACTCGGAACTGGAGCACTCCAGCAACGTGCCGCTGGCGATGCCGATGCTGGCGCCAATATGGATGGCGCGTTCACCAATGCGCACGGGATGGCTCAGGTATTGCAGGACGTTATTGGCAAACTCAGTGGCCTTCTCCACCGACCACGGCCCGCTCAGGGTCATGGCAAATTCGTCGCCCCCCATCCGCGCCAGCATGCCATCGGTTGGCACTTTCTCGCGCAGGGTCTGGGCAATGGTGACAATAAGTCGGTCACCAACATCGTGTCCGTAAATATCATTCACATCTTTAAAACCATCCAGGTCGATAAACACCACACTTATCGTGTCCGGATAGCCCATCACACCCAGTTTTTCAATGTTTTCGATGAGCGCCCGGCGGTTGGGTAACCGACTGAGCCAGTCCGTCAGGGCGATTTTGCGCGCCAGCCTTTCCCCACGCGCCAGCTTGTACAGTCCGGCGCTGCTCAGCACGATAAACAGCAAGATCAATCCGGATGCCAGCATCGCAATCTGGCGAATATTCGCCGCCGCCGCCCGCGCGGCTTCTGCGCCCGGCAGACGCGGCGTCCAGCTAAGATAACCGAGCGTTTCGCCCGCCGAGTCGCGCAGCGGAACGCTGTTTACGGCGGTTTTCTGTGGCGACAGGCGTAAATCTGTAATCTGGAAGGTTTTGCCAAGGTCGCTGAGGATCTGTGTATCCAGATGGCGGGTAATCACCAGATAACGACGAGTGCCGTCGTAAACCTCAAGACGGCCAACCATCGGGCGCACCAGTCCGATGCTGATAAACGCCACGCCCTCCTGGGTCTGCGTAATCCCGGCGTAGATCTCTTTCCCGGACTGAAGCCGTTGGATATGACCGCGGATCAGCGCCTGCAATCCGTTGCCAAAAAAATCGAGATCGCGCTGCGTAAAAAGTTTGCTGCGAAACGCGCCCCACAGCACGTTGAATTGCTCATCCAACACAAAGGTGCCGTCATACAGATTGTTGATTTTATAACCAGCCCCCCAAGTATTGTACAACCACTGAGTATCCAGTTGTGGTCGATAAACTTCCCTCACCGCATCGTCCCAGATCCCATTATCAATCACCAGTGAGCGGATTCGGTTAACCGACGTCCGAATCGCGCCCTGCACCGAGAGCGCAGTACGATGTTCATCAATTTCATTGGCTTTGCTGCTGATTAAATGCAACGAGAGATAAAGCAGTGCAACAACCGAGACGATTAAGCCAATCCCCGCCATAAAGGTCATTGCAAATAGCGTCCTTGCGCTGGGAATATTGCGCCAGCTAAACGGATTGAACATTCACCGCCCCCTGCAGGTGACCTGAAAAAATCACGTTGCGGTAGTTATTGAGAAGAATAATACAGTCTGCAACATTTGCTGCCCGTAAACGCGGGCAGCTTCACATCATGCGAGTTTAATCAGCAGCATACCCATAATTAACAGCAACAAACCAAACCAACCTTTACGGTTCAGGCGCTGGCCGAAGAGGATCCAGCCAGCCGCCAGAGTAGCGACAATACCAAATCCGCCCCACAACGCATAGGCCACGGAAAGATCGATCCCTTCCACCGCCTGTGACAATGCACTAAACGCCGCCAGCACCGCCAACAGCGACCCACAACCGTATAGTTTGCGACGAAAACCGTCAGAAAATTTCAGAAAGATATTCGCCACGATCTCCAGCCCAATAGCCATCGCCAGCCAGAGACCGTGGATCCACTCAAACTGCGGCATTATTTCGCTCCTGACACGGTTTACGCGTCCCGGATTTAATCAGCACAATGCCCAACACCAACGTTACCAGCCCGGTCACTTTTAATACTGAGAGTTGTTCGTCAAAAAGAATCACGCTGAACAGGGTAATAAATAATATGCCAATGCCTTCCCATAATGCATACGCTACACCGAGAGCAATTTTTTTCACCGCAAACGACAGAAAAATATACGACAGCGCAATCATTGCCAGCATTAAAATAAACCCGGTCTGGCTATCATTGACGCTGGCCCATTTCATTGACAATGTGCCGGTTATTTCAGCAACAATGGCGAAGATCAGTAACATCCAATAAATCATTTTTTCTCCTGCTTGAGAATAAATATCCTTGTGCGGCTTACCGCAGTGCGGGAAACCGGAAAAAAGCAATATCAGCCGGACGCAGCGCGCCAGCACAGGCAGCAGGAGACTACAGCGCCGTGCGCCAGTATTGTTCACCCGCAAGCGGGCAGCAGGAGGAGTGATGACGGGAAAAAACAGAATTTAAAATACTGAACAGAATGTCCATATTATTACAATTATCCGCGAATTGCTTCTCATCGTGCGGATAAATATTGTCCTCAGTCGTTAAACACCGCTTATTTCTATCACAGGTCAGAGTTTTACTCAAAAGCTTTTCAATTCTTTACTCTGCTGCGAGATTTATATTATTTTTATACCGATTTTATATTAGGCGGTAAATAATCCTCATCAGTCGATAACCGCTCACGACGGAAAATATATATCACGGTTAGTGATCGTTGTTAATCGCACGGTACCGCAGAGACACTCGATCTGTAAACCGATGCCGTTATGACTGCCATTGGTGGGGAGACGCCTTTATCCGGGAGCTGGCAGACACTGCGGTTGTCACCCCGCTACGGTTTGCCAGCAATCTTTGCCGCCAACGCCTTTATTGAGGAAGCGTCGGTGGGTTATTTTTTGCGGAGCTGGCCCGCGCATCCGCCAGCAAATTCCATGAGGTAATAAACAGCGCGGCAATTGTTGGCCCAAGGACAAAACCATTAATGCCGAAGAATTGCAGGCCGCCCAGCGTAGTCAGCAGGATCAAATAATCCGGCATGCGGGTATCTTTCCCTACCAGAAGCGGGCGCAGAAGATTGTCGGCCAGGCCAACGACGATCACGAAGTAAAGCGTCAGCACCGTTGCGGTGACAAACTCGTCGGTTGAATAGAGAAAAATCACCGCCGGGATCCAGACAATCGCCGTCCCCACCGCCGGGATTAACGACAGGAATGCCATCAGTGCCGCCCACAGCAGGCTACCGTTGAAACCAGCAAACCAGAACCCGATACCACCCAACGCGCCCTGTACGATGGCAACCACCAGTGTCCCTTTTACCGTGGCGCGCGCCACACCGGCGAATTTCAAAAACAGGCGACGCTTGATGGTCGCGGTCAGCGGCATAACTTCGTAGATCCGGCGCACCATTGTGGCACCATCTTTCAGCAGAAAGAACAGCAGATAGACCATCAAACAGAAGCTAACGGTAATGCCCAACGTGCCTTTACCGATGATCACCGCGCTGCCAGCCAGGTAACGCCCGATGCTCAGCGCCACGCCGGAGAGTTTTTCCCGGATCGCATTCACCGAATCAAAATCATTGTCGCGCAGATAGCCCTTCGCCCACTCCGGCAGATGAGCAATACCGTTACTTAATAGCTGCGGCAGATCGGTCGCGTTATTTTGCAGACGCTGGTACAGGCTATTGATCTCCACGGCCAGTGAAGAGAGAACCATCATCATCGGGATAAACACAATCACGCAAATCAGCAACACAGTGATCAGCGAGGCGATACCGTTACGCCCGCGCAGCCATACCGAGAGCCGCCTGCGCAGCGGATAGAAAATCAGCGCCAGAATGATCGCCCAGATAATGGCGGAATAATAGGGCTGGATCAGGCCGAAAAACGCCACGCTGACCAGCAATAATAAAATGATAAAAAAGAACTGATTACTTTTAAGTGTTGACATCCTGGCCGTCCAATGGATAAACAGCCACTAAGTGTAGTGCGTTACTCATTGATTGTAAAAACAATCCCCTGCCCTGATGGCCTCTCATCGGTAATAATCTTTTCCTTTCTCATCAACTGAATTTCATCAACTGAACGCCGACAGAATTTACATACTAAACGCGAATTTAAGAATGAGACGATAAATCAACGCCATATTGCCGCTTATGATGAGACCACCGAATTGCGCCAGATGACACCAGGAATAGTACATCGGCTATCTGGCTAACTGGTGAGGAAAAATAAGTTGGTTAATATTGGCAACGCAGTAACGCATTGTCAGGTTGTTTTATCCGTTATCTGTCTGTTTTCGTGATAAGCATAGAAGTGCCTTTAAATCAAATGGTTATTATTTCACAAAGAGGAGATATAGTATGACCATTGTAATGCTCATGTCTACCGATGCCGATATTGTTAACACACAACTGAATGCCGCCTGGAACCCCATCACGAATAGATATACGTGGGCACAGGTCAATCCCATGAATTTAAATATTATCAACGGCACGACCATTGTGGTTATTGCTCATGGTAATGGTACGGAAATTGGTAACGCAGCCCCGGGCGTTGTCGATATTAATGCCGAAACCTTTCTTGCGCTGGTTCAAGGAAATATGGCAAACAACGCCGTTCCGGCAAGAATTTATATTTCCTCTTGCGGTCCGGGCATCGCAGAGTTTGCCGCTAATGTGCGGATAGCGGCGCAGAATAATCAGATTTGGCACAACACGCGTATTTTTGGTCATAGCGATCCGGTTTCCGGCCCGGTACCGCCCGCCAACGATATCCGCTGGACGCAGATTTTTTAATCTACCGCCGGTGCATGATGCCAGGCCGTGGTTAACACTGCCTGGCATCCCCGCCGCATAAATATCGTGTGCCTTCAGTAGGTTCATCCTTCCCTGCCACAAGCGTCTTGATCTCTTCTCAGAAGAGTGTGTGCCAGTTTCCCCGCACACGGCTCAAGCCCCCATAAAGCCAGCGTTACCGCTGGCTCAGACAGGCTTATTTTTCGTGAAACGCTTCCTGAACACGTAACAAAGGACGCAGCAGGTATTGCAGCAAACTTTTCTCGCCGGTTCGAATATCGACGGTTGCTGTCATACCGGGAATAACCCGAAGTTCCTGACTGCCACTCTTTTTCAGAGTATTGTTTTCCGTCAAAACCATCACCCGGTAATAAGTATCATCGACACCCGGCCTGCGAGCCGCTTTGTTCTCCTCATCTTTCAAAGCGCCAGAACTGATACTCTGAACATGTCCACTCAGGCCACCATAGATCGAATAATCATAGGCAGAAATTTTTACTACAGCTTCCTGTCCAGGAGCCAGGAAAGCAACATCTGAGGGACGAATATGTGTTTCTACCAGCAGTTGATCATCAAGTGGCGTCACCTCCATAATCGCAGCTCCCGGCTGAATTACTCCACCAATGGTATTGATTTTAATGTTGTTAACGATCCCTCTAACCGGTGCACGCACTTCCGTACGTTCAAGCGTATCGTGACGACCCAATGCGGTTTCCTGCAAACTGGTCATTTCAACCTGAACTTTTGACAGTTCATCATTAGCTTCATTACGGTAGCGGTTTTGCCGCTCGGTAATTTGCAATTCTGCATCGTTGGCCTGACGTTCAAGTTTCAGGACCTCCGTTTTGGACAGCAGTGATCTGGCAGAGAGTTGGCGCGCCATTGCCAGCTCTTTGAGCAGCAGCTCTTTTGACTTCAGATAGCCATTAATGGACTCGTCCACTGCACGTTTACGTAGTTTCCATGCATCAGTTTCACGCGCAACGAGTTCAGGCTCTTTCATGACCTCCGGAGGGAAAGACAATTTACCACCCGTTGCCTCTGCTTCGAGACGTGCTGTCTGTGCTTTAAGTGCCAGCAAACGGTTAGCGCTTTCGCGAAAAGAGGCTTCAGCCCGCGTGGGATCGATTTTGGCTACGACCTGCCCTTTTTCAACAGTGTCCCCCTCATGAACCATCAACTCCTGCAAAATTCCGCCCTCCAGGCTTTGCAATACTTGCTCGCGGGAGCTTGGGACAATTTTTGCCGAGCCGGAGGTCACCTCTTCGATATTAAAATGGGCAGTCCAAAATATCGCCAGAACCATTAACATCACGCTGCCCCATGTGATAAATAGCCAACCTTCCCAGCGATCCTGACGAGCTGCCAGTACCAAGTCACTGGCGGTATGTTCAGTCAGTTTTTTTTGTTTGATTTTTTTATCTTGCGTCAGGTCGCTCATGCCGTTACCTCATCAAAATGACGCAGATCCTCTGCGCTGATCTCAATACCAGTACGTTTCTCTGCGGCACGCAGCGCCGATGCAGCTGGAATTTTTCCATTATTCAATAAGTTCACAATCTCATCACGCGGTCCATCGGCAACCTTAACGCCTTCATCCATAACGATCACCCGATCAACATATTTCAGCACTGCCGGGCGGTGCGTCACGATAATCACAGTCCGGTCTTCCATTGCCGGGATAAGAGCTTGCAGGATCGTCCGCTCCGAACCCATATCCATTCCCGATGTAGGTTCATCCAACAGTAAAACATCCGGACACGACAAGACCGCACGCGCCAGTGCTATTGCCTGCTTTTGACCACCGGAAAAATTTTCGCCACGTTCACTAACCGGCATGCCGAATCCCATCGGATGAGCAGAAATAATTTCATTTACACCTGTCATTTTTGCAGCAGCCATTAGTTCTTCGTCACTTGCATAGGGTGCGCCCATCACCAGGTTGTCGCGTAGCGAACCGTACATAAAACGCGGTTCCTGATTAACCAGCGCGATACGGGTACGTAACTCTATCGGCTCGACCTGGCCGATATCCACGCCAGCAACCGTGATAGTGCCTGTCGTGGGTGGGTAAAGCCCAACCAGCAAACGTAGCAACGATGATTTACCACTGCCCATCTTGCCAAGGATAGCCACGCGCTCCCCTTGACGGAACCGGACATCAAGCTGTTCAACCACAGCCGGAAGATCTTCTTTATAGCGTAAGCTTATCCCCTTGCAGACGATCTCTGTCTGACTGCCCTGTGGCAGTTGTACATAGACTTTCTCTTTTTGGCGTTCGCTGGGTGCCTGCATCACTTTGTTGAGGACCGCCAGCGACGTTTTCGCTTGCTGAATACGCAATCCCAGCGAGGCAAGGGTCGCAATCGGCATTATCGCGCGGCCCATTAACGTCATGGTGGCAATAATTCCCCCCATAGAAATGTCACCATCACCGACAAGATAAGCGCCCCAGACCAGGAGAATTACGGTGCCAAACTGCTGCGTAGTCTGAATGACGCTTGAGCCCATGGTGGCGAGAAAGCGCGACTTCATGTTCACTGCGGAAAGTTTTACGCTGGCAACATCGTGTTTAGATGCCACCAAATTTTCTGCCCGAAGAACTTTGATGGTTTCAAGGTTATCCAGTGATTCAATAACTAAGCCATAACGGTTGCTACCCACTTTCATCGACTCTTCAGCATGACGTTTCAGAGGGATCTGCATCAACAATACCATCGCCACGATGACTAACAGTATCAGAATGACACACCAGACCAGCGGCCCCGCTACAATGTGAATTACAACCAGAAAAAGTAAAACAAAGGGTAAATCGGCTACAGTTGTGAGTGCAGCAGAGGTGGTGAGCTCACGGACACTGTCAAAACTTTGCATAACATTGCCAAAAGCGCCACTGGATTGAGCGCGATTAGACATTTTACCGTTGAGTACATGGCGAAACAGTTGCGCGCCTAAGACCAGATCGATCTTTTTCCCGGCACGATCGGTGATCCATGCCCTACCCAGCCGTGCAGCCAGCTCAAACAGTAACGCTAAACTCACCCCGATAGCCATTGTCCAGAGTGTAACGTACGTCTGATTGGGCAACACCCGGTTATAAACCGTCATGGTAAATATGGACATCGCCAGCACCAGCAGGTTAATTACTACTGACAACGCAGCGGCTTCAAAGATATAACGCTTGAAGCTCCATAAGGTATTCCAGAACCAGTGACCTTTACCAACATGGACTATGTCATCGGCACGATGATCAAGATAGGATTTCGGCCGCAACAGTAATAGCTCACCACGATAATGTTGAGCCAGACGAACGAAATCAATCTCCACCGGCTGTCCACCCAGTGCCGGATCGATAATGGCACATTTCTTTTCACTGCACTGAGTTAGCACACAGTAACCCGTGTCCAACCGCATAATTGCTGGCAGAACAAAGCTTTTTACATCAGCCAGGTTAATCTGCTGCCAGGCTGCACTCATCCCACGACGCTGAAGCGCACGTAACGCCCACTGATTTTGGGCAGCAACATTCTCGTCAGGTGGAAAAATTGGCATGTCTGCGCGTAGTGCATTTAATGTAAGCCGAACGTCAAACAGTTGCAGAGCGCTCTGAAGGGAGACCAACAAAGCCTCCTGTGTCTCTGACAATGATCTGGATAATGTTATATTTTCAGCATTCAATTCGGAACCAACTGGCTCATGTTGTATATCAGTCACGATGGTGTCCTCTGGACAACTTATTCATACTCGCCTGGCGATAGAAGTGATAATCGTCAGACATACTCGTCTTTTAACGTCAGCAGTATTAGTGAACTGCGTCGATGGTATTTGCAGGTAAGGATTTAACTTTCTGCACCAGTTCACTGGTCTTACCCAGCGCAGCAACGATTTGCCATTGGGCCGCCAGGTATTGCATCTGCTGCTCCTTATAGCTCGCGAGGCTGGTGTAATAATCTGTTGCAAAGGAAATCAAGTCCGTTAAAGGACGCTGTCCTGCAAAGAACTGAACTTCTCCCGCTTCCCAGGTTTTCAACGCTGTTTCTGACTGTCTCTTCAACGCATTTATTTGACGTTCGCGAAGAGGTAAGGAGACCCATAGCTGGTCCAATTGCTGCTTTAAGGAGCGAAATGTTGCGTCCTGATCTGCTTCTGCGGCAATCAGTCGCTGTGTTTCAGCCTTAACGTTCGCTCTACCTGCGCCCCCATCCCATAGATTAATATCGCTACTTACCTGGAATGTCACAGCTTTGAAGGGCTCCATTTCACCGTTACGCTTTGGACTGTCCAGACTCAGCTGTACGCTCCATTTCGGCTTGTTCCACTTAGAAGCCAGATCTACTGCCGCTTTCGCCTCTTCTTTACGTTCACGCGAAACCACCCAGTTGGGATTCTCTTTAAGTACCTGCTGCGCCTGATCAAGAGAAGCAGGCAGCAGGCCCGCCTTTTTCAGATCGGGCAGATCGTGTGACACGATGATCTCACTATTCAGTAGCGCGCTGAGTTGTTGCTGCGACTGCACATAGGTGGAGTAACTCATTTCGCGGCTGGCTATAACAGCATTTAGGCGGGACGCGACCTGATTAATTTCTGAGGCTCTACCGCTATCAATACTCGCAATATTCTTAACCCGATTTAGCAGGTCTTGTAATGCGTTGATCTCTTTATCCAGCACTGCAACCACCTTAGCGTTAGTCGCTGCCGAGGTGAATAAAGCAAGCACCTGACCATTAAGACTTTCTCGTGTGACATTAATTTGTGCTTGCTGCATTGAATAAGCAGCCTGCTTTCCTGCCACGCTCGCATCTGTACGGCCGTGATCGTAAAGTAATTTGCTTACGGAGATATGCGGCGAGACTGGATTATTTTCATAACCAGGCTGACCTGAATATCCCGATGCGCTAACGCCGGTACTTACCTGGAAACCATCAGCCGATTTTGCCTGCTCAATATCATAATATGCACCGGCGCTGGCTGAGAATGCAGACCTTACTGAAGGATGGTCAGCCGTCATGCGAATAATATCAACAAAGTCCGTCGCATGGGCCTTCAATAATGGATTAAAAAACACTCCCCCCATTATTAGTAGATGCAACGAAAACCAATATCTCTGTTTAAAGAAGCTTATATTCATAGTTAACTCAAAATAATAAATAAAGTGGAATAGCTGTTTACCCCACATCGTTTTTAATAGAACGACGGGGACTGTTTTAGCCGTTAGACACATCACATGCCAACTTAAATCCCACAAAAAATTAATATATAGATTTTAATGCTGAAAAACAGCTCGTTTTAATATCTTTTACCTAAAAAACAAAATGCATGATCTACGCAGAATCTGGGTTAACACCACCTGCATAATAAAATTACGCACAAGAAACTGGCGGTAACCGAAGTTACCGCCAAACAGGTTAGATAATATTTAAACCATGCTGAATTAACAGCTTGATTGAAGTGTCGTCATTATTGACATAGACATCATAATCGACGCCGTTTTCAGATTTCGCGGTTGAGGCCGTCCATTCTGATTTACCAATACTCACAGTATCACTTGCAGCATTACCGTTTGAACTGCCCACATCGCCCGTAATATGCAATGTACCCGCTTCACTACCATTTTCTTTAGTAATCTCGAGCACATCACTGGCACTAATAAACAATGTCTGTGCTGTGTTATTACCCATGTGAACAGCTTCAATTCCGCTAACTTTGCTGGATACAGAACCAAGGACTAAGTCGTTATTAGAATCCCAGACCAAAGTATCGTATCCATCACCTCCTTTAATACTGCTGAAATTAGTACTGTTAATTACTATTGTGTCATCTCCTTCTTTGGCATCAACGGAATTTGCACCGCGTGCGTCCAGCACATCGCTACCCGAAGTACCATTGAGATCATACTGAGCTGGTTGATACTCAATATGCGTTGCTCCGGTTTCAGGTGTCAGCCCCAGCGTCTCATTCAAGTCAATCAAACGACCTTTAATAGCCGAGCCGTCACCGTCACCCACGCCCCGATCGGTCCAGGTCACATAGAGCTGTCCTCCCGCCAGGAAAGTGGCGTCAACCTCCACCTGCTCACCGTAGGTCAGCTGGTTGATCTGCATCTGCTGACCCACCTTGTTACCGGCTGCGTCGAAGTACTGCGCGTAAATGCCGCTGGTGCCCGCACCCGGTGCCGTGTCGGTAGTCGACAGGAACACCACCACGAAGCTGCCATCCTCTTTACTGACCACCCTGGCCTGAGACTGGTCACCCGCCGTCACCGTGTTAATGAGGAACTCATTACTCAGCGCCGTACCATCCGCCGCATAGATTCGGCCCCAGACGCCCAGACCGTTCTGATCCGGACCACTGGTGTTTTTGGAGTCCCAGGTCACCACGTAGTTGCCGTTGTCCAGCGCACTGACCGACGGCGATGCCTGATCGTTGCCCAGCGTCTGGTTTGCCACGAAGCTCGTCACCACGGTGTGGGAAGACGGGTCGTACACGGTCACACCGGCGTCGTAGCCGTTACCTTTCACCGTGTAGGCAATAGCCACCTGGCCATTTTCCAGTGTCGTGACCGACGGCAGCGGCTGCCAGTCGAAGGTGACACTCATGGTGGTGGTCACCAGCACTTTTTCACCGGTCACCGGTGTGCCGCTGGCATCGTACTCGCGGCCATAGATCACCCAGTTTCCGCCCACGTTCGCCTGCCATACCACCATATAACCGCCATCATTCAGTGCAGTGATGGAGGGTGCTGTCTGGTTGCCCACCGTGCCGGTGTTGACGCTGTACTCGGCACCGTTTGCCGTCACACCGTTGATATTACCCGCACTGTCATAGCTGTAGGTGTAGCCCTGGCCTTTAATGCTGCTGCCCGAACCGGTACTCCATACAACCTGGAAGCTGCCGTCTGCCAGCACCGTCACCTGTGGCTTCAGTTGATCGCCTGCTGTCGTGGTGTTCACGGTAAATTCCGGGCCCACCGGCTGCCCCCTGGCATCGAGCAACTGGCCACGGATGCTGGTACCCGAGTCGTCTCCGCTCGCTGACTGCCATACCACTATCGCTCCGCCATCCGGCAGGCCGGTAACGGAAGAGGCCCTCTGGTCGCCTGTCGTGACGCTGTTGACCGTGTACTCAGAGTAGAATGCGGCATCAACGTCGATCACGATCCCTTCAATACCCGTGCCTGAACCGTCCACGTTGTCCGACTGCCAGGTGACGTAGACACTGCCGTCTTCGGTCAGCACTGCGTCAAAGATGTGGGTGGCATCCACCGAATCACCGCCACTCCCCTGGTTACCGCTGGTCGTGGTGTTCACCAGGAACTCGCGCCCCACCCTGTTGTCGTTCGCATCGAAGCGCTGTGCATAGATGGCCGAGCCATCCCCGTCGCCGCCTGCAGAGCCCCAGATAAGCAGGTAACCGCCATCCTCCAGCGCCACGCCCACCGGCTTGTACTGCTTGCCGGCCGTGTAGCTGTTGACGATAAAGTCACCGCTGCCGGCCAGCGTCAGCGCGCCGGTTTCCGCATCCACACGGTAGTGCACCGCACGAATGTCAGAGTTATTGGCTCCGCTGTCGTTGGAATCCCAGAAGACCACGATACTGCCGTCACTCAGGGTGATGACGTCCGGGTAGTTCTGCAGGCCGTCGGTGGTGGTGTTGATCTGGACATTGCCACCCAGCGGCGTGCCGTCGGCCGCAAAAACCTGCGCGACGACACCGGTGCCACTGGTGTCCCCCGGGCCGCTGGCCGCGTTCCACACCGTGATGTACATACCGCTATGTGCCGCGTCGGTAAAGGCTGCCATTTCCGGGCCACCCTCGGCACCCATACTGCTGCCGGTCGCCACAGTCACTTCGCCGGTGACTGCCTGGTTATCTGCATCATAGGTGCGCTGCACGATGCTGGTGCCCTGGTTCTCCCAGCTGATGACATAGCCACCGTCGGCGGTTGCCATCGCTCCCGGGCGGTTCTGGGCACCGTTGTAGGTGGTATTGACCTGGAACTCGTCGGTCACCGCCTGGCCATCTGCGCCGTAGCGGCGCGCCATCACACCGTCGCCATTGTTGTCGAGTCCGTTGTTGTTGGACTCATAGACGATCAGGAAGCCACCGTCGGTCAGGGCTATCACCTGTGCACTGTCCTGGTTGTTGGCCGTGCGCTGGTTGACCTGCTGCTCCGTACCGATTTTGTGCACACCATCAGCTTCGAAAAGCTGCATGTACACTTCCGTACCGGAGGCACCGTCCCCCTGCCACACCACCACAATGCGGCCGTCGGCAAGCCGGGTGGTCGACGGGTTGAGCTGATCGTCCGTGGAGGTGGTGTTTACCTGTGCACTTTCATTCAGCAAGTTATATCCATTTAATTCTGCGCCAGTGATCAGAATCGGTTGGCTCTGATTCCCTGCCGCATCAGTCGCAGTGATCGTGCCATTCTCACCCACACTGAGCGGATTAGGCACAATCATCCAGGCTCCGCTGGCATCTGCCACCGCTGAATAAACAGTACCTTGCGCATCGGTCACTTTCACGATGGCCCCCGGTTCGGTCTGTCCTCCCAACGCCTCTTTGGTGTTGGTTGAAAGTCCAACGTTTGGCGGCAATATATCTGTATCAATCGACACTGGTTTTGCAGCAGGCTGATAATCAATCACCATCGGGTCGCTATTATTTGGCGTTAACTGCTCCAGTCCCAATGTTTCAACCAGGTCAATCAAACGACCTTTAATAGCCGAGCCGTCACCGTCACCCACGCCCCGATCGGTCCAGGTCACATAGAGCTGTCCTCCCGCCAGGAAAGTGGCGTCAACCTCCACCTGCTCGCCGTAGGTCAGCTGGTGGATCTGCATCTGCTGACCCACCTTGTTACCGGCTGCGTCGAAGTACTGCGCGTAAATACCGCTGGTGCCCGCACCCGGTGCCGTGTCGGTAGCCGACAGGAACACCACCACGAAGCTGCCGTCAGCCCGACTGACCACCCTGGCCAAATGCTGGTCACCCGCCGTTGCCGTGTTAATGAGGAACTCATTACTCAGCGCCGTACCATCCGCCGCATAGATTCGGCCCCAGACGCCCAGACCGTTCTGATCCGGACCACTGGTGTTTTTGGAGTCCCAGGTCACCACGTAGTTGCCGTTGTCCAGCGCACTGACCGACGGCGATGCCTGATCGTTGCCCAGCGTCTGGTTTGCCACGAAGCTCGTCACCACGGTGTGGGAAGACGGGTCGTACACGGTCACACCGGCGTCGTAGCCGTTACCTTTCACCGTGTAGGCAATAGCCACCTGGCCATTTTCCAGTGTCGTGACCGACGGCAGCGGCTGCCAGTCGAAGGTGACACTCATGGTGGTGGTCACCAGCACTTTTTCACCGGTCACCGGTGTGCCGCTGGCATCGTACTCGCGGCCATAGATCACCCAGTTTCCGCCCACGTTCGCCTGCCATACCACCATATAACCGCCATCATTCAGTGCAGTGATGGAGGGTGCTGTCTGGTTGCCCACCGTGCCGGTGTTGACGCTGTACTCGGCACCGTTTGCCGTCACACCGTTGATATTACCCGCACTGTCATAGCTGTAGGTGTAGCCCTGGCCTTTAATGCTGCTGCCCGAACCGGTACTCCATACAACCTGGAAGCTGCCGTCTGCCAGCACCGTCACCTGTGGCTTCAGTTGATCGCCTGCTGTCGTGGTGTTCACGGTAAATTCCGGGCCCACCGGCTGCCCCCTGGCATCGAGCAACTGGCCACGGATGCTGGTACCCGAGTCGTCTCCGCTCGCTGACTGCCATACCACTATCGCTCCGCCATCCGGCAGGCCGGTAACGGAAGAGGCCCTCTGGTCGCCTGTCGTGACGCTGTTGACCGTGTACTCAGAGTAGAATGCGGCATCAACGTCGATCACGATCCCTTCAATACCCGTGCCTGAACCGTCCACGTTGTCCGACTGCCAGGTGACGTAGACACTGCCGTCTTCGGTCAGCACTGCGTCAAAGATGTGGGTGGCATCCACCGAATCACCGCCACTCCCCTGGTTACCGCTGGTCGTGGTGTTCACCAGGAACTCGCGCCCCACCCTGTTGTCGTTCGCATCGAAGCGCTGTGCATAGATGGCCGAGCCATCCCCGTCGCCGCCTGCAGAGCCCCAGATAAGCAGGTAACCGCCATCCTCCAGCGCCACGCCCACCGGCTTGTACTGCTTGCCGGCCGTGTAGCTGTTGACGATAAAGTCACCGCTGCCGGCCAGCGTCAGCGCGCCGGTTTCCGCATCCACACGGTAGTGCACCGCACGAATGTCAGAGTTATTGGCTCCGCTGTCGTTGGAATCCCAGAAGACCACGATACTGCCGTCACTCAGGGTGATGACGTCCGGGTAGTTCTGCAGGCCGTCGGTGGTGGTGTTGATCTGGACATTGCCACCCAGCGGCGTGCCGTCGGCCGCAAAAACCTGCGCGACGACACCGGTGCCACTGGTGTCCCCCGGGCCGCTGGCCGCGTTCCACACCGTGATGTACATACCGCTATGTGCCGCGTCGGTAAAGGCTGCCATTTCCGGGCCACCCTCGGCACCCATACTGCTGCCGGTCGCCACAGTCACTTCGCCGGTGACTGCCTGGTTATCTGCATCATAGGTGCGCTGCACGATGCTGGTGCCCTGGTTCTCCCAGCTGATGACATAGCCACCGTCGGCGGTTGCCATCGCTCCCGGGCGGTTCTGGGCACCGTTGTAGGTGGTATTGACCTGGAACTCGTCGGTCACCGCCTGGCCATCTGCGCCGTAGCGGCGCGCCATCACACCGTCGCCATTGTTGTCGAGTCCGTTGTTGTTGGACTCATAGACGATCAGGAAGCCACCGTCGGTCAGGGCTATCACCTGTGCACTGTCCTGGTTGTTGGCCGTGCGCTGGTTGACCTGCTGCTCCGTACCGATTTTGTGCACACCATCAGCTTCGAAAAGCTGCATGTACACTTCCGTACCGGAGGCACCGTCCCCCTGCCACACCACCACAATGCGGCCGTCGGCAAGCCGGGTGGTCGACGGGTTGAGCTGATCGTCCGTGGAGGTGGTGTTTACCTGTGCACTTTCATTCAGCAAGTTATAAGTAGCCAGAGCTGCGCCCTGGAAAGACACTGGCTGACCCTGGTTACCCGCAGGATCGATAGCATAAATCGCACCAGACTCTCCCGCCGCGATAGGGTTAGGCACAATCACCCACTTACCCTGCTGGTCTGCTACTGCACGGTATTGCGTGCCATATTTATCTTCTACGATAACAATGGCACCAGGTTCCGTTAAACCACTTAACGATTCTTCAGAGTTCCCTGAAATGCCAACATTGGGCGCAGTGATATCAACAATGAAATTCCAGCTATTGCTTATTTCACTTACGTTGCCGGCTACATCAGTGGCCGTCGCCGTAATACTGTGTGTACCTTCTAACAGGTTAGTGGTCGGAGTATAAGTCCAGTGTCCCTCGGCATCTGCCGTAATTGTTGCCAGCAAAATACCATTGTCATAGAGCGTTACCAGAGAAGCCGCTTCCGCTGTACCGGTAAAAGTTGGCGCAGGATCGTCGGTTACATTACCTGCCACAGAGGAGGTAAACTGTACTGTGCCAACATCGTCCTGGAGTGACTGAATTATCACCGGCTCTGGCGCAGTCGTATCCACAATCAGGGTAAAACTCGCCTCGCTGGTATTACCTGCCGCACTGGTCACCTGCGCCGTGAAGTTGTGCTCACCATCTGCCAGTGTTTCCACAGCAAAGTGCCACGCTCCGCTGCTGTCTGCCACACTGCTACCCAGCACCGTACCCGCCTCATCTCTTACGGTCACCACAGCACCCGGCAGAGTCGTACCCTGCAGCTCCGGTGTGTTATCGTCAGTCAGCCCACCATTCAGCACCGTACCTGTCACGCTGCCGGCATTGTCAATCGCGCGGTCAATCGTCAACTCAACGTTGCTACTGTCGAGTGTAAAGGTCATGCTTTCGCCGCGCGTTTCGTTGCCCGCAGCATCCGTCACCTTCACCTGCCAACTGTGCTCACCGTCAGCCAACATGCCCAGATCCAGCGTCCAACTGCCGTCAGCGCCTGCCGTGGTGGTACCCGCAGGGCTGCTGCTGCCGTCCAGATAAACCGTCACCGACGCTCCTGCCTCTGCTGTACCCTTCAGCACCGGAGAGCGGTCATCGGTCACTCCGCCGTCGATAACTACACCCTGAACCTCACCCTGAGCATCCATCAGCATCGCCTCTGCGGCCTCCGGGGGGGTTGTATCCAGCACTACAGTAAACACGCCAGTTTCTGCTGAGGAGATTCCTGCCGCATTTACCGCTGTCGCAGTCAGATCATAGCGGCCATCCGCCCCCAGTTCTGTGGTAGTGATGCTCCAGCGACCTTTGCTGTCCGCAACACCTTCACCCACATTTATTTTGTTACCTTCTGCATCCGTGGCCCATACCACCACCGTCAGACCCGCACCTGCAGTTCCGTTCACCGTCAGCGTACTGTCATTGGTGGACTGTCCTTTTTGCAGGAAGCCGGTATCAGCATCCTCGCCCTGGCTGTAGTCATCCACCACATTCTCAATCGCTGGCTGCGTCGGTGCGCTTGTCAGGATACTGAAGTCCCACGCCTCATCTGCAGTACCACTGATCTGAGGACCTGTATTGCCCGCCGCATCCACTGCAGCCACTGTCAGAGCGTGTTCCCCGCTTTCCAGCGCACGTTCCGGTGTCCAGCTCCATTTACCGTTTTCATCGACCGCCGTACTGCCAACCAGTACACCGTTATCGTAGATATTGACACTAACAACACCCTCAGCGATGCCAGTTGAACTCACGCTGCCGCTGTAAGTCGGGCGTGTGTCATCCGTGGTCGCACCGTCTGTAATAACACCCTGTACTGGCCCCACATCATCAGTAAGCGTGATGCTACCCTGGGTAAATGCATCCGCACCTGGTGCCGAAGTGTCCACCGTGAACTGCCAGTCGCCGTCCGCTTTCGGGCCTTCGTTACCGGCCTGGTCCACTGCCGTGGCGCTCAGGTCGTGTGACGATCCGTCCGCCATATCCTGCTCCGGCGTCCAGCTCCACTTGCCGTTTTCATCCACCGGCACGCTGCCGACCAGTTCGCCGTTGTCATAGATATTGACGTGATCGATGTCGCCGGTCGCGTTGCCGGAGAAGGTCGGACGCGCGTCGTCGGTGACGCTGCCGCTGACGATTTCCCCGGTGATGTCACCCACATCATCCGTCAGGGTGATGGAGTCCGCCACCAGGCCGGAGGTCTGGTTGTCCGGCAGGGAGGTGTCCACCGTGAACTGCCAGTTGCCGTCCGCTTTCGGGCCTTCGTTACCGGCCTGATCCACTGCCGTGGCGCTCAGGTCGTGTGACGATCCGTCCGCCATATCCTGCTCCGGCGTCCAGCTCCACTTGCCGTTTTCATCCACCGGCACGCTGCCGACCAGTTCGCCGTTGTCATAGATATTGA
>Ga0316615_10022_pt1 | contig 76502 bp, 60 predicted proteins | sample Kosokonia_enrich_2_FD_207733 | JGI IMG/M metagenome (GOLD analysis project Ga0316615, IMG submission 207733) | Wetland soil microbial communities from Old Woman Creek delta, Ohio, United States - Kosokonia_enrich_dilutions | ecosystem: Environmental > Terrestrial > Soil > Wetlands | place: USA... | reverse complement strand
CGATACCAGGACAAGGTAGCGAAAGAGGAAGAAGAAAGGCAAATACAGCTAGGATTGGAAGGGTAGTGTTTAAGCCCCCTTTTAGGGGGCTGTGTCAAAGCCACCTGCTATGCAGGTGGATTTTTACATTGCCGGATGGCGCTAACGCCATCTGACACAATTACTGCTGCTGAGACGCCTGAATTGCGGTCAGAGCGATGGTGTAGACGATATCGTCTACCAGCGCGCCACGGGACAGGTCGTTAACCGGTTTGCGCATACCCTGCAGCATTGGCCCGATGGAGATCAGGTCGGCAGAACGCTGTACCGCTTTGTAGGTGGTGTTACCGGTGTTCAGATCCGGGAAGATGAACACGGTAGCGCGACCGGCAACCGGAGAGTTCGGCGCTTTGGATTTCGCAACGTCAGCCATTACTGCGGCGTCGTACTGCAACGGACCATCGATAACCAGGTCAGGACGTTTTTCCTGCGCCAGACGGGTCGCTTCACGCACTTTCTCTACATCGCTGCCTGCGCCGGAGTTACCGGTGGAGTAGGAGAGCATCGCCACGCGCGGCTCAATACCGAAAGCGATAGCAGAATCAGCAGACTGAATCGCGATTTCAGCCAGTTGTTCAGCGGTCGGATCCGGGTTGATCGCGCAGTCGCCGTAAACGTAAACCTGTTCCGGCAGCAGCATGAAGAACACCGAAGAAACCAGGGAACTGCCTGGTGCGGTTTTGATTAGCTGCAGCGGCGGACGAATAGTGTTGGCGGTGGTATGAACAGCACCAGAAACCAGACCATCAACTTCATCCTGTTCCAGCATCAGCGTGCCGAGAACCACGTTATCTTCCAACTGTTCGCGGGCAACGGCTTCGGTCATGCCCTTGCTCTTACGCAGCTCAACCAGACGAGCAACATAGCTTTCACGGACGACTTCCGGATCGACGATTTCGATACCGGAACCCAGTTCAACGCCTTGAGCCGCAGCAACGCGATTGATCTCATCCGGGTTACCCAGCAGGATACAGGTCGCGATGCCGCGTTCAGCACAAATTGCAGCGGCTTTAACGGTACGCGGCTCGTCGCCTTCCGGCAGAACGACGCGTTTGCCTGCTTTGCGCGCCAGCTCGGTGAGCTGATAACGGAAGGCTGGCGGAGAGAGACGGCGGCTACGCTCGGAAGTAGCGCTCAGGGAGTCAATCCACTGTGCATCGATGTAGTGGGCAACGTATTCCTGAACGTTTTCGACACGTTCACTATCGTCAACCGGAACTTCCAGGTTGAAGCTTTGCAGGCTCAGAGAGGTCTGCCAGGTGTTTGTGTTCACCATAAATACCGGCAGGCCGGTAGCGAATGCACGTTCACACAGCTTGCGAATGCTGGCATCCATTTCGTAGCCGCCAGTCAGCAGCAGAGCACCAATTTCCACGCCGTTCATTGCAGCCAGGCAGGCAGCAACCAGCACGTCCGGACGATCTGCGGAAGTCACCAGCAGAGAACCCGGGCGGAAGTGTTCCAGCATGTGCGGAATACTGCGCGCACAGAAAGTCACGGATTTCACGCGGCGGGTTTTGATATCGCCTTCGTTGACGATGGTCGCATTCAGGTGACGCGCCATATCGATTGCACGCGTGGCAATCAGATCGAAGCTCCATGGAATCGCACCGAGTACCGGCAGCGCGCTGGTTTCCTGCAGTTTTGTCGCATCAACATGCACGACTTTCGCTTTGGAGGAGTCATCAAAAATTTCTGACAGATCCGGGCGAGTACGGCCCTGATCATCAACCGGAGCGTTCAGTTTGTTAACGATAACGCCGGTGATATTGGTATTTTTTGCGCCGCCGAAGCTGTTACGGGTCAGTTCGATACGCTCTTTCAGCTGTTCCTGTGTGTCAGTGCCCTGAGACATAACGAACACGATTTCTGCGTTCAGCGTTTTCGCGATTTCAAAGTTCAGCGAATCGGCAAACTGGTGTTTGCGGGTCGGCACCAGACCTTCTACCAGCACGACTTCAGCGTCTTTGCTGCTTTCGTGGTAGCGAGCGATGATCTCTTCCATCAGCACGTCTTTCTGGTTGTTGGAGAGCAGCGACTCAACATGGCTCATTTTCAGCGGTTCAGCCGTTGGCAGGCCAGAAGTCGCACGCACGATGGTGGTGGTCTGGTCCGGAGCATCGCCACCGGCGCGCGGCTGGGCGATGGGTTTAAAGACACTCAGACGAACGCCTTTGCGTTCCATAGCACGGATAACGCCAAGGCTGACGCTGGTCAGGCCGACGCTGGTTCCGGTAGGGATCAGCATAATAATACGGGACACGGTTAATCCTCTTTCGTTACCGTCGTTGCAGACGGGTTACAAAACAGCACCGCCAGCGTTGGCTGGCGGTGTGGGTAATCAGGCAGTCAGGCGGCTCGCGTCTTGCGCAATAACCAGTTCTTCGTTGGTTGGGATAACAACGGCAGGACGGGTGCCTTCTTTGTTGATAAAGCCAGACTTGCCGAAACGGGCAGCCAGGTTACGTTCGTGGTCAATTTCAAAGCCCAGTACGCCCAGACGGCCCAGGGAGAGTTCACGTACCATTGCGGCGTTTTCACCGATACCACCGGTGAAGACAACGGCGTCAAGACGGCCATCCATCAGCGCAGTGTAAGAACCGATGTATTTTGCCAGGCGGTGGCAGTAAACATCCATCGCACGTTTGGCGTCTTCTTTCTCTTTGTAGTTGTCTTCTACGTAACGGCAGTCGCTGGTGACTTCAGTCAGACCCAGCAGGCCGGACTCTTTGGTCAGCATTTTGTTGATTGCTTCAACGCTCATGCCCAGTGTGTCATGCAGATGGAACACGATAGCCGGGTCGATATCACCGGAACGGGTCCCCATTACCAGACCTTCCAGCGGGGTCAGTCCCATGGAGGTATCAACACATTTACCATTGCGAATAGCGGAAACAGAACCACCGTTGCCGAGGTGGCAAGTGATGATGTTCAGCTCTTCAACCGGTTTGTTCAGCACTTTGGCCGCTTCTTGGGTAACATAGAAGTGGCTGGTGCCGTGCGCGCCGTAGCGACGTATGCCGTGCTCTTTGTACAGTTTGTACGGCAGAGCGTACAGGTAGGACTCTTCCGGCATCGTGGTGTGGAACGCGGTGTCGAAGACAGCGACGTTTTTGTCCTTCAGTTTCGGGAAGGATTTCAGCGCTTCAGCGATACCGATCAGGTGAGCCGGGTTATGCAGCGGTGCGAAAGAAGCGGCATCTTTGATACCCTGAATAACAGTTTCGTCGATAACAACAGAACTGGTGTATTTTTCGCCACCATGCACAATGCGGTGACCAATAGCAGTCAACTGTGCAGACAGTTCTGGTTTTTGTGCCAGAATAGTGTTAACGATAAAGTTCAGCGCTTCACTGTGAGCGGCACCTGCACCTAAAGCCGCTTCTTGTTTACCGCCATCGATTTTCCACTTGATGCGTGCTTCAGGGAGATGGAAGCATTCGGCTAAACCAGAAAGGTATTCGTCACCGTTAGATGCATCGATGATGGCAAATTTCAGCGAGGAACTACCGCAGTTCAGAACCAGTACTAACTTACTCGACATGGAAGTACCTATTTATGATACGTGGCTAAAAAAGGTCAGTGAGTCGCACAGCGTAGCGCAGGTTGACGCTGACATTTATGATTAACATCATGCTGAATATATTTTTTGGCATGATGGAAGAATACATAAGATTTTAAGCTATTTTGCGCAAATTTCAGACAGTGGCATAATAAGCTTTAAATTTGACCATTTAACGATTGTCGTCTACAGGTCCTGGTCAGGCTGCCACAGGATACCTGATACCTGGTGGGATTGACAAAAAATTTTAATGTTGTCATTTGTGGTTGTTATTTTGCACAATTTTTTTAATTTTTATATGTGAAGTTGAGGTGAAGCCATGTCTACTTCTGAGAATCGACCTGTCAGTTTCTTCAGTTTGTTTCGTCGGGGTCAGCGCTATGCGAAGACCTGGCCCATGGAAAAACGCCTCGCTCCGATGTTTGTTGAGAATCGCGTGATCCGCGTAACGCGTCACGCTATCCGCTTTATGCCGCCGCTGGCGGTCTTCACTCTATGCTGGCAAATCGCGCTTGACGGTCAGCTAGGCCCGGCAGTGGCAACCGCGTTGTTTGCCCTGAGCCTGCCAATGCAGGGGCTATGGTGGCTGGGTAAACGCTCTATCACGCCGCTACCGCCATCCATTCTGCACTGGTTTTACGAAGTGCGCGGCAAACTCCAGGAAGCGGGACAGGCGCTGGCGCCGGTCGAAGGAAAACCTGATTATCAGGCGCTGGCAGACACCCTTAAGCGAGCTTTCAAACAGCTGGATAAAACATTTCTTGATGATCTGTGACACCATCAGCGATAGCAGTCTGTATATAAAGAAGACATCCTTGCGGTGGCTTCTTTTTTATTTTCATTTTGTTCTATGCAACACCCCCGGCAAATCAAGAAAGCCATCGTTTTCAGCATGTAAACTCGAAACATCATATTTAAAGTGCCGATGAGCCACAGGAGTCGAAAGATGGAAATGACTAATGCCCAACGTTTGATCTTATCCAATCAGTATAAAATGATGACCATGATGGATCCGGCGAATGCAGAACGCTACCGCCGTTTACAGACCATTATTGAGCGTGGCTATGGTCTGCAAATGCGCGAGCTGGATCGCGAGTTCGGCGAGCTGAAAGAAGAAACCTGCCGCATTATTATCGATATCATGGAGATGTATCACGCGCTCAATGTCTCCTGGATCAACCTGAAAGACGCCAACACCATTGATGAACGCCGTGTGACTTTCCTTGGCTTTGACGCGGCAACGGAAGCGCGTTACCTCGGCTATGTGCGTTTTATGGTTAACATTGAAGGTCGCTACACCCATTTCGATGCCGGTACGCACGGCTTTAATGCGCAAACGCCTATGTGGGAAAAATATCAGCGCATGCTGAGCGTATGGCACTCTTGCCCGCGCCAGTATCATCTGAGCAGCAACGAAATTAATCAGATTATCAACGCCTGAGGAGGTGAGTGTGCAGTGCAAAGGATTTCTGTTTGATCTGGATGGCACGTTGGTTAATTCTCTGTCCGTTGTTGAGCGGGCATGGTGTAGCTGGGCCGACAGGTTTGGCATCGCGCATGATGAAGTGCTGAATTTCATCCATGGCAAACAGGCGATTACCTCGCTGCGTCACTTTATGCCGGGGAAATCGGAAGAGGAGATTGCCGCCGAGTTTACCCGGTTGGAAGCCATCGAAGCGGCGGATACCGATGGGATAGCACCGCTGCCGGGCGCTATCCCATTACTGGAGCACCTCGATTCAGCAGGCATTCCGTGGGCGATTGTCACCTCCGGTTCTGTGCCAGTTGCTCACGCTCGTCACCGCGCAGCCGGTCTGCCTGCGCCGGAAGTGTTTATCACCGCCGAGCAGGTTAAACATGGTAAACCTGCTCCGGATGCTTATCTGCTTGGCGCAGAGCTGCTGGGGTTGGCGCCACAGGATTGTGTGGTGGTTGAAGATGCCGCTGCGGGCGTTTTGTCAGGGCTGGCGGCAGGATGCCACGTCATTGCGGTAAATGTTCCTGCCGATTCTCCCCGGCTTGATGAAGCCGATTTCGTGCTTACCAGCCTCGACGCGCTGAATGTTGCGAAACAGTCAGACGGAACGGTGATTGTCACGCTTAATACCTGAGCCCATGATTTAACCCCACATTTGTGGGGTTTTTTTATGGCACTATTTTCCCTCCATCAACTGACAAGGATATGTTGTGAACGGTGAACTGATTTGGGTGCTGTGTCTGCTGGCGATTACCGTTGTGCTTTTCGCAACGGGGAAAGTACGCATGGACGCGGTGGCGCTGTTTGTGATTGTCGCCTTTGTCTTAAGCGGCACACTGACTCTGCCAGAGGCCTTTTCAGGTTTTAGCGATCCCAATGTGATCCTGATTGCCGCACTGTTTATTATCGGCGATGGCCTGGTGCGCACCGGCGTGGCGGCGAATATGGGCTCCTGGCTGGTTGATATGGCTGGCAGCAGCGAAGTGAAAATGCTGGTTCTGCTCATGTTTACCGTTGCCGGGCTCGGTGCGTTTATGAGTTCGACCGGTGTGGTGGCGATTTTTATACCGGTGGTCATGAGCGTTTCGCTACGCATGCAGATTTCGCCTTCGCGTCTGATGATGCCGCTCAGTTTCGCCGGGCTTATCAGCGGCATGATGACCCTGGTGGCAACGCCGCCTAACCTGGTGGTGAACAGCGAGCTGTTACGAGAAGGTATGAAAGGGTTCGCTTTTTTTAGCATGACGCCGCTGGGGCTGGTGGTCCTGCTGCTGGGAATCATCTATATGCTGCTGATGCGTTTTATGCTGAAAGGGGATGATGAACAAGCGCAGCGTGACGGCTGGAAGCGGCGTTCGTTTCGTGAGTTGATTAAAGAGTACCGCCTTACCGGGCGTGCGCGCCGCCTTGCTATTCGCCCCGGATCTCCTGTGATCGGCCAGCGCCTTGATGATTTGCGGCTTCGCGAACGCTATGGCGCGAATATTATCGGCGTCGAACGCTGGAGGCGTTTTCGGCGGGTGATTGTCAACGTTAACGGTGTCTCCGAGTTTCGTGCTCGTGACGTTCTGCTGATTGACATGTCTGATGCTGAAGTGGATTTGCGTGAATTCTGCGCCGAACAATTGCTGGAACCCATGGTGCTGCGCGGTGAATATTTTTCCGATCAGGCGCTGGACGTGGGGATGGCAGAAGTGTCGTTAATTCCGGATTCTGAACTGATCGGTAAGACGGTTCGCGAAATCGGTTTTCGAACCCGCTACGGTTTAAACGTGGTTGGCCTGAAGCGCAACGGCGAGGCGATTGACGGCGTGATTACAGATATCACGCTGGAACTGGGCGATATTTTCCTGGTCGTCGGCAACTGGAAACTGATCCGTCAGTTGGGCTCTCACGGTCGCGACTTTGTGGTGCTCAATTTACCGGTTGAAGAGAGCGCTGCTTCGCCTGCTCACAGCCAGGCGCCGCATGCGATTTTTTGCCTGGTGCTGATGGTCGCCCTGATGCTTACCGATGAGATTCCCAATACGATCGCTGCGATTATCGCCTGCATACTAATGGGGAAATTCCGCTGTATTGATGCAGAAAGCGCCTACAAGGCCATTCACTGGCCGAGTATTATTCTGATCGTCGGGATGATGCCTTTTGCGCTGGCGCTGCAAAAAACCGGCGGCGTGGATCTGGTGGTTAAAGGGTTGATAGATATCGGCGGCGGTTACGGGCCGCGCGTTATGCTGATCTGCCTGTTTCTCATGTGCGCGGTCATCGGGCTATTTATCTCGAACACCGCCACTGCGGTGCTAATGGCGCCGATCGCGCTGGCGGCAGCAAAATCAATGGGTGTTTCGCCGTATCCATTTGTCATGATTGTGGCAATGGCGGCATCAGCCGCATTTATGACGCCAGTTTCATCACCGGTCAACACGCTGGTGCTTGGGCCTGGAAATTACCAGTTTAGTGATTTTGTTAAGATCGGCGTGCCGTTTACGCTGCTGGTGATGGTAGTTTGTGCGGTGCTGATCCCGATGCTGTTTCCGTTTTGACGCGTTTGCCGGGTGGCGTTCACCCGGCAAAGAATAGTTACAGCGGTGAATCCTGGCTGATTTCATCCAGCGATAAATGGAAACTGGGCACAAAGACTTGCATAAAATAGTCCATTTCCGGGCTGCGGCGGGCATCAAGGGTTTTTTCGAGGCGAGATTTTGCCAGCCCGAATTCATTGTTGCCAGCGGATAGCTCTTCCAGACATTTCAGATAGGCGCATAGTGCATCTGCCTGTTTCACGATCGCTTTTTCTTCCTCGCTGTAGTGACGTTCATCAATCAGCGGCGCAAAAATATCCTGCAACTCTTCTGGCACCATTTCGACCAGCTTTTGCTGGGCAATCTTTTCGATCGCTTTATATTCCTGTGCAATTTGCGAATTGAAATACTTTACCGGGGTGGGCAGATCGCCGGTCAGTACTTCCGACGCGTCGTGGTACATAGCCAGCAGCGCAATACGCTCTGCATTCAGTTGACCATCGAATTTACGGTTTTTTATTGACGCCAGCGCATGGGCGACCATCGCCACTTGCAGGCTGTGCTCGGACACATTTTCGGTGCGTACGTTGCGCATCAGCGGCCAACGGTTGATCAGTTTAAGGCGGGAAAGATGGGCGAAGAAATGACTCTGACTCATAGTTAACCTTGTCTGTGACTGCGACCTGAGTCATTGTGCGCAGAGAGTGGGGGAAGATGCAAATCCTCCCCCGACGGAGATCACTGATGATAACCGGAGAGGAAACGGCCAAAACGGCGGATCGCCATCTCCAGATCGTCTTCGCGCGGCAGCGTCACGATACGTACGTGATCCGGCCACGGCCAGTTGAACGCGGTACCCTGTACCAACAGCACTTTTTCCTGTAGCAGGAAGTCGAGCACCATCTTTTGATCGTCGTGAATATTAAAACGTTTCGCATCAATTTTCGGGAACATATAGAGTGCGCCGCTTGGCTTCACGCAGGAAACCCCAGGGATTTCATTAATCAATTCCCATGCGCGGTTGCGCTGTTCATACAAACGCCCGCCTGGCACGATAAATTCACTGATACTCTGGTAACCGCCGAGTGCAGTCTGAATCGCGTACTGTGCAGGAACGTTGGCGCAAAGGCGCATCGAGGCCAGCATTTCCAGCCCTTCTATATAGCTTTTAGCGTGTTTTTGCGGCCCGCTCAATACCATCCAACCCTGACGGAAGCCTGCCACACGGTAGGTTTTTGACAGACCATTAAAGGTAATAGTGAACAGATCCTGCGCCAGTGCGGCGATAGAGTGGTGCTCGGCCGCATCGTAAAGAATTTTGTCGTAGATCTCATCGGCGAAGATGATCAGGTTGTGCTGACGCGCAATCTCAACCACCTCCATCAACAGTTCTTTTGAATAAACCGCACCGGTTGGGTTGTTTGGGTTGATAATCACAATACCACGGGTGCGCGGTGTGATTTTGGCGCGAATATCGTCAAGATCCGGGAACCAGCCAGCAGATTCGTCACACAGATAATGTACAGCTTTACCACCGGAAAGCGACACGGCTGCTGTCCACAGCGGGTAATCCGGGGCGGGAACCAGCATTTCGTCACCGCTGTTAAGCAGCGCCTGCATCGACTGAACGATCAGTTCAGAAACACCGTTACCAATATAAATATCTTCAACGGTCACTTCGCGCATACCGCGCGCCTGATAGTACTGCATGATCGCTTTGCGGGCTGAATAAAGCCCTTTGGAATCGCAATAACCTTGCGCGCTTGGCAGGTTACGAATCACATCGACCAGAATTTCATCCGGCGCTTCGAAGCCGAATGGTGCGGGGTTGCCGATGTTAAGTTTAAGAACTTTATTGCCTTCTTCTTCCAGACGCTTTGCTTCTTTCAGAACCGGGCCACGGATGTCGTAACAGACATTGTCTAATTTGCTGGATTTTTCGATGGAGGACATGAATCTTTGACCTTTTAGCTATGTGAGCCACTGCCTGCCGTGGAAGTGAGCACGGAACAATGTACTCCCACGCCCGCCAGTTTAGAAGGGTTAGCAGAAGAAGATTTTGCGGTAACTTTCGCATTGGTTAACGTTTTTTTAACTATTTTCTTTTATTTTTATGTTGTTATTAAACTATCTTTACGTTAATTTTAAGTTTTTAATATCATAAATACATAATAATTTGTAATTTATCGCTAATAAAAGTCGTTTGCTTAGTGCGGGTTTAAAAAAGAAATATGCAAACCGACTGAGAATTCTTCGCAAAATCTGGATGATGGCAAGATGGGATCATTCATTTGCCAGAGGAGTATGTTTGTGCTGTAAACACAATGTTAAACATTATTAATAGTTAGAACGATTGTCAATTAATAGCTGGTTAATATTGAGAATGGGAACTATGTTCTTCTCTAATATTATAATGAAAGGTCGGGCATGATGACAATTGCGGTTTAAGATTACTCGCAATAATGCTTATAAATATAAAGGTTTTAGGTTAAACTCGGATGGCAAGAAATGGTGCTGATGCGAAAAGCCATACTTTAGTTAAGGGCTATTTCTTGATTTTAGTTGCTTATTATTCGCTTTTACTTCAGTCCGGTTATATAGCCTTATGGTATATGACACATGCGCTATATATAGCCAGTGATGTGCATAAACAGATTCTTTTCTTAAAAGCATTCGCAAGATTTATCATAGTTTATATATCCAGAAGGAATGGAGCATGCGAAATAAAGCCAACAGGTTCAGCTTGCATTAGACAGTGAACTATAAACACGAGAACTTACAGTCAGGCTTTGATGAGTCATGACGTTGCTGGATGCACTTTTTAAATGGAATTACTTAATCTTACGAGCACAGCATAAACCCGGGTCACTCTGCGTGAGCAACCCGTAAGTGAAAAAATATGATAAATGCAAATCGTCCGATACTGAATCTCGACCTCGATCTGCTGAGAACTTTCGTTGCGGTCGCTGATCTGAACACCTTTGCTGCGGCTGCGGCTGCAGTATGTCGCACCCAGTCTGCCGTAAGCCAGCAAATGCAGCGGCTGGAACAGTTGGTGGGAAAAGAACTTTTTGCCCGTCATGGCCGTAATAAACTTTTAACTGAGCACGGTATTCAACTACTGGGTTATGCGCGAAAGATCTTACGTTTTAATGATGAAGCTTGTACATCGCTGATGTTTAGCAATTTGCAGGGCGTCTTAACTATTGGCGCTTCTGACGAATCAACCGATACCATTTTGCCTTTCTTGCTTAATCGTATTAGCTCGGTGTATCCGAAGCTGGCGCTTGATGTGCGCGTAAAGCGCAACCCGTTATCTGGCGATCGTCTTCAGGATCATGACCTCGACTTGGTGGTGACAACGCATCGCTACGGGCAGTTTGATTGCCTGACGTTACGTACATCCCCAACGCACTGGTACTGTTCGGCTGAATATATTCTGCAGAAAGGAGAGGCCATTCCACTTGTGTTGCTGGATGAACCCAGCCCGTTTCGCGACATGGTGATTAATGCGCTCAATAGTGTCGATATTCCATGGCGCATGGCTTATGTGGCTTCAACACTTTCGGCCGTGAAAGCGGCAGTGAAAGCCGGGCTGGGTGTCACCGCTCGCCCTGTTGAAATGATGAGTCCGGATTTGCGGGTATTAAGCCGCGCCGACGGCCTGCCGCTGTTACCTGATACGGAATATCTATTGGGCTATAATCCCCTCAGCCAGAATGAACTGGCACAGGTTATTTTTCAGGCCATGGAACATTACCAGAACCCCTGGCATTACGGGAATCCAGGGTCTGAAGAAGGCGGGGATCCGCTCATCGCTGAAGGGGATTTTGGCTAACATTTTGCACCAAAACTGGTAACAAAATGTAAGTGCAAAAATGAACCGTTGGCAGTGAAATCGCTGCCACTGGTTTGTTTTATATCGGAACATTTTCTTGATGAATTATTGATCCTCTAAATCATATTCCCTTTCAAGAAGTTAATGCTCCTCACAGCAAAATACCCCTTTATCAACTATAGTCTTTCATGCTTTAAGCTCATGTTAAAAATCAAGCGGGATTGTTGCCGTTTTTTGCGATGAATTAACAAAAGCGTGTCTCAGATCAAGAAAATACTCCCAATGAGGGGGAGGAATCCGGACAAAATCCTGTCAAAATAAGCGGGTAATATCAGGAAAAGCTCACGACGGACACGATTCAACACCTGGTTTTTTGGCAGGTATGTTTGAGGCCGATGCAAGAAAACGGCACTAAATGTTAATGAATCGCTGCCGATGTAAACTAATGTGAGGAAACTTTTGTTAAGGTTGACAAAAGGTTATAGAAAGGAGTAAAACCCACATCGATTAGCTGTTTTCGCCTTTTTTTCACAGTTATTGTGTGGTTTTATTCCTCCCCGTGAATCGATGTGGCGTCATCTGCCAGCAAGAGCAGAGGTATTAACGCTACCTTTTGAGTAAAGCAATGCGTATGTCAACATCCACTGAAATCATCGCTCATCACTGGGCATTCGCTATCTTTCTTATTGTCGCCATAGGGCTTTGTTGCCTGATGCTGGTTGGCGGTCGTTTTTTAGGCGGCCGCGCACGCGCAAGGCACAAAAACGTTCCTTTCGAATCCGGTATCGATTCTGTCGGTTCCGCGCGCTTACGTCTCTCCGCCAAGTTCTACCTGGTGGCCATGTTCTTCGTCATCTTCGATGTGGAAGCGCTTTACCTCTATGCATGGTCAACCTCCATTCGCGAGAGTGGTTGGGTCGGTTTTGTCGAAGCTGCAATTTTTATTTTAGTGCTGTTAGCTGGTCTGGTTTATCTGGTGCGTATTGGCGCGCTGAATTGGACGCCCGTGCGTTCGCGCCGTGAGCATATCAACCCAGAGACTGGCAGCTACACTGATCGTCAACGCTAACCGCGAGGCAATAAGATGGATTATACGCTCACCCGCATAGATCCTAACGGTGAGAATGACCGTTACCCCCTGCAAAAACAGGAGATCGTAACCGACCCCCTGGAACAAGAAATCAACCGTAGCGTTTACATGGGCAAACTCGAAAATGCCTTGCACGATATGGTGAACTGGGGCCGTAAAAACTCAATTTGGCCATATAACTTTGGTCTATCGTGCTGCTATGTAGAGATGGTGACCTCCTTTACAGCTGTTCACGACGTCGCGCGTTTTGGTGCGGAAGTACTGCGTGCTTCTCCTCGTCAGGCGGACCTTATGGTCGTCGCCGGTACCTGCTTTACCAAAATGGCGCCTGTCATTCAGCGTCTTTATGACCAGATGCTGGAACCAAAGTGGGTTATCTCAATGGGAGCCTGCGCGAACTCTGGCGGTATGTACGATATTTACTCTGTCGTACAGGGCGTCGATAAATTTATCCCGGTGGATGTTTACATCCCTGGCTGTCCGCCGCGTCCTGAAGCGTATATGCAGGCGCTGATGTTGTTACAGGAATCGATTGGTAAAGAACGTCGTCCTCTCTCCTGGGTGGTTGGCGATCAGGGCGTTTACCGCGCCAATATGCAGTCGGAACGCGACCGTAAGCGTGGCGAACGCATTGCCGTTACCAATCTGCGTACGCCGGACGAGATTTAATGTGCGCCTGTGGGTAATGGAAAAAAACTTCGCATTTCAATAATCCAATAACGCGAAGCCATACCCGACAGTCACCACGGACCCTTTGCAATGGTGAACAATATGACCGATTTAACCGCGCAAGAAGCCGCATGGCAGACTCGGGATCATCTGGATGATCCGGTCATTGGCGAATTGCGCAACCGTTTTGGGCCGGATGCCTTTACTGTTCAGGCGACCCGCACCGGGGTACCCGTAGTTTGGGTGAAGCGTGAGCAATTGCTGGAAGTTGGCGATTTCCTGAAGAAGCTGCCGAAACCTTACGTCATGCTGTTCGATCTGCACGGCATGGACGAGCGTCTACGTACACACCGCGCCGGTTTACCCGCCGCGGATTTTTCCGTTTTCTATCACCTGATTTCGATCGATCGCAACCGCGACATCATGCTCAAGGTGGCGCTTTCTGAAAACGATCTGAACGTGCCGACATTTACCAAACTTTTCCCCAATGCCAACTGGTATGAGCGTGAAACCTGGGAAATGTTTGGCGTTACCTTTAACGGTCACCCGCACCTGACGCGCATTATGATGCCGCAGACCTGGACGGGACATCCGCTGCGTAAAGATTACCCGGCGCGCGCCACCGAATTCGATCCGTTTGAGCTGACCAAAGCCAAGCAGGATTTAGAAATGGAAGCGCTGACCTTTAAGCCGGAAGACTGGGGCATGAAGCGCGGCACTGACAATGAGGACTTTATGTTCCTCAACCTCGGTCCGAACCACCCGTCTGCGCACGGTGCTTTCCGCATTATTCTGCAACTCGACGGCGAAGAGATTGTCGACTGCGTACCTGATATCGGTTACCACCACCGCGGCGCGGAAAAAATGGGCGAGCGCCAATCCTGGCACAGCTACATTCCTTATACCGACCGTATTGAGTACCTGGGCGGCTGCGTTAACGAAATGCCGTATGTGCTGGCGGTAGAGAAACTGGCGGGGATCACCGTACCGGATCGCGTCAATGTGATCCGCGTGATGCTCTCTGAACTGTTCCGCATCAACAGCCACCTGCTTTATATCTCTACCTTTATTCAGGACGTGGGCGCGATGACCCCGGTGTTCTTCGCCTTTACCGATCGCCAGAAAATCTACGATCTGGTGGAAGCGATCACCGGTTTCCGTATGCACCCGGCGTGGTTCCGTATTGGCGGCGTGGCGCACGATCTGCCGCGTGGCTGGGATCGTTTGCTGCGTGAATTCCTCGACTGGATGCCGAAACGTCTGGCCTCTTATGAGAAAGCGGCGCTACGTAACACCATTCTGAAAGGCCGCTCGCAGGGTGTTGCCGCTTACGGCGCGAAAGAAGCGCTGGAGTGGGGCACCACCGGCGCGGGTCTGCGTGCTACCGGCATCAACTTTGACGTGCGTAAAGCGCGTCCATACTCCGGCTATGAAAACTTCGACTTTGAAATCCCGGTGGGCGGTGGCGTCAGCGATTGCTATACCCGCGTGATGCTGAAAGTCGAAGAGCTGCGCCAGAGCCTGCGTATTCTTGAGCAGTGTCTTAACAATATGCCGGAAGGCCCGTTCAAAGCGGATCATCCGCTGACGACGCCGCCGCCGAAAGAGCGCACGCTGCAACATATCGAAACCCTGATTACTCACTTCCTGCAGGTTTCGTGGGGCCCGGTAATGCCAGCCAACGAATCCTTCCAGATGATTGAGGCAACCAAGGGTATTAACAGTTACTACCTGACCAGCGACGGCAGCACCATGAGCTACCGCACTCGCGTTCGTACACCGAGCTTTGCGCATTTGCAGCAAATCCCGTCGGCGATCCGCGGCAGCCTGGTATCCGACCTGATCGTCTATCTGGGTAGTATCGATTTTGTTATGTCAGATGTGGACCGCTAATTATGCACGAGAATCAACAACCACAAACCGAGGCTTTTGAGCTGAGTGCGGCAGAGCGTGAGGCAATTGAGCACGAAAAGCACCACTACGAAGACCCGCGTGCGGCGTCCATTGAAGCGCTGAAGATTGTTCAGAAGCAGCGTGGCTGGGTGCCGGACGGCGCGATTTACGCGATTGCTGATGTTCTGGGGATCCCGGCAAGCGATGTCGAAGGTGTGGCAACGTTCTACAGCCAGATCTTCCGCCAACCAGTCGGTCGCCACGTGATCCGCTATTGCGACAGTGTGGTTTGCCATATCAACGGTTATCAGGGCATTCAGTCGGCGATTGAAAGCCACCTGAAGATTAAGCCGGGTCAGACCACTTTCGACGGCCGCTTTACGCTGCTGCCGACCTGCTGTCTGGGCAACTGCGATAAAGGGCCGAACATGATGATCGATGAGGACACTCATGCGCATCTGACTCCGGAAGGCATTCCCGAACTGCTGGAGCGGTATAAATGAAAACAGTTATCCGTACTCCCGAAACACATCCGCTGACCTGGCGGCTGCGTGACGATAAGCAGCCGGTCTGGCTGGATGAATACCAGAGTAAAAATGGTTATGCCGGTGCGCGTAAAGCGCTCTCTGGCATGGCACCGGACGACATCGTCAACGCGGTAAAAGATTCCGGCTTGAAAGGTCGTGGTGGCGCTGGCTTTTCTACGGGGCTGAAGTGGAGCCTGATGCCGAAAGACGAATCCATGAACATCCGTTACCTGCTGTGTAACGCTGATGAAATGGAGCCGGGCACCTATAAAGACCGTCTGTTGATGGAGCAGTTGCCGCACCTGCTGGTGGAAGGCATGCTGATTTCCGCCTTTGCGCTGAAAGCTTACCGTGGCTACATCTTCCTGCGTGGCGAATATATAGAAGCAGCGGTACATTTACGTCGCGCCATTGCTGAAGCGACCGAAGCGGGTTTGCTGGGTAAAAATATCCTCGGCAGCGGTTTTGATTTTGAACTGTTTGTTCACACCGGGGCCGGACGCTATATCTGCGGTGAAGAGACCGCGCTGATTAACTCGCTGGAAGGTCGCCGCGCGAACCCGCGCTCCAAGCCGCCGTTCCCGGCAAGCTCCGGCGCATGGGGTAAACCGACTTGCGTCAACAACGTCGAAACCCTGTGCAATGTGCCAGCCATTCTGGCTAACGGCGTTGAATGGTATCAGAACATTTCGACCAGCAAAGATGCGGGCACCAAGTTGATGGGCTTCTCCGGGCGCGTGAAAAACCCGGGCCTGTGGGAACTGCCGTTCGGTACGACCGCGCGTGAAATCCTCGAAGATTATGCCGGTGGCATGCGCGATGGCCTGAAATTCAAAGCCTGGCAGCCAGGTGGCGCAGGTACAGACTTCCTGACCGAAGCGCACCTCGATCTGCCAATGGAATTCGAAAGTATCGGCAAAGCGGGCAGCCGTCTGGGAACGGCGCTGGCCATGGCCGTCGATCATGAGATTGGGATGGTGTCGTTGGTGCGCAATCTGGAAGAGTTTTTCGCCCGCGAATCCTGCGGCTGGTGTACGCCATGCCGTGATGGCCTGCCGTGGAGTGTAAAAATTCTGCGTGCGCTGGAGCGTGGTGAAGGCCAGCCTGGGGACATCGAGACACTTGAGCAACTGTGTCGACAACTTGGGCCGGGTAAAACCTTCTGCGCGCATGCGCCGGGTGCGGTTGAACCCTTACAGAGCGCGATTAAATATTTCCGCGAAGAATTTGAAGCGGGCATTAAACAGCAATTCAGCAATACCCATGAGATTGGCGGTATCCAGCCAAACTTGCTGAAAGCGCGCTGGTAATTGGGGTTACTCGCCTGGGCGAGGCCGGAAAAATTTTGATTAATACCTGAGAAAGACCCGCAATCTTCGCGATGTAACAACGTTGATACAGCACGAAGGACAAAGGTTATTCAGGCCAACTGGAAGCATGCTAATGGCTACTATTCATGTAGACGGCAAAGAATACGAGGTAAACGGAGCAGACAACCTTCTTGAGGCTTGTCTCTCCTTAGGCCTTGATATTCCTTATTTTTGCTGGCATCCGGCGCTTGGGAGCGTGGGTGCGTGCCGCCAGTGTGCGGTGAAGCAATATCAAAACGCGGAAGACACGCGTGGCCGCCTGGTGATGTCCTGTATGACACCGGCATCCGACGGTACTTTTATTTCCATCGATGACGATGAAGCGAAGCAGTTCCGTGAAAGCGTTGTGGAGTGGTTAATGACCAACCACCCGCACGATTGCCCGGTCTGCGAAGAGGGCGGCAACTGCCACCTGCAAGATATGACCGTCATGACAGGTCATAGCTTCCGTCGCTATCGTTTTACTAAACGTACTCACCGTAATCAGGATCTTGGCCCGTTCATCTCACACGAAATGAACCGCTGCATCGCCTGCTACCGTTGCGTGCGTTATTACAAAGACTACGCAGATGGCACGGATCTTGGCGTGTATGGCGCGCACGATAACGTCTACTTTGGTCGTCCGGAAGATGGCACGCTGGAAAGCGAGTTCTCCGGCAACCTGGTGGAAATCTGCCCAACCGGCGTCTTCACCGACAAAACGCACTCTGAGCGTTACAACCGTAAGTGGGATATGCAGTTTGCGCCGAGCATCTGCCAGCAGTGCTCACTGGGTTGCAATACCAGCCCGGGTGAACGTTACGGCGAACTGCGCCGCATCGAAAACCGTTACAACGGTACCGTTAACCACTACTTCCTTTGCGACCGTGGCCGTTTCGGTTACGGCTATGTCAACCTGAAAGACAGACCACGTCAGCCGGTACAGCGCCGTGGTGACGATCTGATCACCCTGAATGCCGAGCAGGCGATGCAGGGTGCGGCGGACATTCTGCGTCAGTCGAAGAAAGTAATAGGCATCGGTTCTCCGCGTGCCAGCGTGGAGAGTAATTTTGCCCTGCGCGCGCTGGTCGGAGCGGATAACTTCTACACTGGCATTGCCAAAGGCGAGCAGGAGCGTCTGGAACTGGCGCTGAAAGTGCTGCGCGAAGGCGGTATCCGTACCCCGGCGCTGCGCGAAATCGAATCTTACGATGCGGTGCTGATCCTCGGTGAAGACATCACGCAGACTGGTGCGCGCGTTGCGCTGGCGGTGCGTCAGGCCGTGAAAGGCAAAGCCCGCGAAATGGCGGCGGCGCAGAAAGTCTCCGACTGGCAGATTGCGGCGATCATGAATATCGGTCAGCGCGCCAAACATCCGCTGTTTGTTACCAACGTCGACAGCACCCGTCTGGACGATGTCGCTGCGTGGACCTATTGCGCACCGGTCGAAGATCAGGCGCGTTTAGGTTTCGCCATCGCCCACGCGCTGGATGAGACGGCGCCAGCAGTTGACGGTCTGAGCAGCGACCTGAAAAACAAAATCGATGTGATTGTCCAGGCGTTGGCTGGCGCGAAGAAACCGTTGATTATTTCCGGGACGAACGCCGGTAGCGCGGAAGTGATTCAGGCAGCTGCCAACGTGGCAAAAGCGCTGAAAGGGCGCGGTGCTGATGTCGGCATCACCATGATTGCCCGTTCGGTGAACAGCATGGGCCTCGGCCTGATTGGCGGCGGCAGCCTTGATGACGCGCTTGCGGAGTTGGAACACGGCCACGCTGATGCTGTTGTGGTGCTGGAAAATGATCTGCACCGCCATGCTTCTGCTGCACGCGTAGATGCCGCGCTGGCGAAAGCACCGCTGGTATTGGTGATTGATCATCAGCATACGGCAATCATGGAGCAGGCTCATCTGGTGCTCTCCGCTGCCAGCTTTGCAGAAAGCGACGGCACGGTAATCAATAACGAAGGTCGCGCGCAGCGTTTCTTCCAGGTTTACGATCCGACCTACTACGACAGCAAAACCATTATGCTGGAGAGCTGGCGCTGGCTGCATTCGCTGCACAGCACCGTTGAAAACCGCGAAGTGGACTGGACGCAGCTCGACCATGTAATTGACGCCGCCGTTGAAGCGTTGCCGCAACTGGCAGGAATTAAAGAAGCGGCGCCGGACGCCAGCTTCCGCATCCGCGGTCAGAAACTGGCCCGTGAACCGCATCGCTACAGTGGACGTACCGCCATGCGCGCCAATATCAGCGTGCACGAACCGCGTCAGCCGCAGGATAAAGACACCATGTTCGCCTTTTCGATGGAAGGAAACAACCAGCCGTCCGCTCCGCGTTCGCAAATTCCGTTTGCGTGGGCGCCGGGCTGGAACTCCCCGCAGGCATGGAACAAATTCCAGGCTGAAGTGGGTGGTCACCTGCGTCACGGCGATCCGGGCGTTCGTCTGATTGAGGCCAGCGAAGGTGGGCTGGAATACTTCACATCCATTCCGGGAACCTTCGAAGCGCAAGAGGGTAAATGGCGTATTGCGCCGTACTACCACTTGTTCGGTAGCGATGAAATGTCGCAGCGTGCTCCGGTATTCCAGAGCCGTATGCCACAACCGTACATCAAGCTGAACCCGGCCGATGCCGCCAAGCTTGGCGTTAACGCGGGCGCGCATATTTCCTTCACCTGGGAAGGTCAGACCATCAGCCTGCCATTGCAGGTTTCCGAAAGTCTGGCAGCAGGGCTGGTTGGTCTGCCGATGGGGATGCAGGGTATCGCGCCGGTGCTGGCCGGAGCACGTCTTGAAAATCTGCGGGAGGCGCAAGCATGAGCTGGTTAACACCGGGTGTTATCGACATTCTGCTGAGCATCCTGAAAGCCGTTGTTATTCTGCTGGTGGTGGTCACCTGCGGTGCGTTCATGAGCTTTGGCGAACGTCGCCTGCTCGGTCTGTTCCAGAACCGTTACGGACCGAACCGCGTTGGTTGGGGTGGTTCACTCCAACTGGTCGCGGACATGATCAAAATGTTCTTTAAAGAGGACTGGATCCCGCGCTTCTCCGATCGTGTGATCTTCACCCTCGCGCCGATGATCGCCTTCACCTCGCTGCTGTTAGCGTTCGCCATTGTGCCGGTCAGCCCGACCTGGGTCGTGGCGGATCTGAACATCGGCATCCTGTTCTTCTTAATGATGGCAGGGCTGGCGGTTTATGCAGTGCTATTCGCTGGCTGGTCGAGCAACAACAAATACTCGCTGCTCGGTGCGATGCGTGCTTCTGCGCAAACTCTGAGCTATGAAGTGTTCCTTGGGCTTTCCCTGATGGGCGTGGTGGCGCAGGCCGGTTCATTCAACATGACAGATATCGTCAATAACCAGGCGGGTTTGTGGAACGTCATTCCGCAGTTCTTCGGTTTTCTGACCTTTGCTATCGCAGGCGTGGCGGTGTGTCACCGTCACCCGTTTGACCAGCCGGAAGCTGAGCAGGAACTGGCGGATGGTTACCACATTGAATATTCCGGGATGAAATTCGGTCTGTTCTTCGTCGGCGAATATATCGGTATCGTCACCATTTCCGCGCTGATGGTCACACTGTTCTTCGGTGGCTGGCAGGGGCCGTTGTTACCGCCTTTCATCTGGTTCGCGCTGAAAACCGCGTTCTTTATGATGATGTTCATTTTGATTCGCGCTGCACTGCCGCGTCCTCGTTATGATCAGGTGATGTCGTTCGGCTGGAAAATCTGTCTGCCGTTGACGCTACTCAACTTGCTGGGAACAGCGGCTGTCATTCTCTGGCAGGCGCAATAAGGGGTGAAAAGACCATGACTTTAAAAGAATTACTCGTGGGCTTCGGCACCCAGGTCCGTAGTATCTGGATGATTGGCCTGCATGCTTTCGCGAAGCGCGAAACCCGTATGTACCCTGAAGAGCCGGTTTATCTGCCGCCGCGTTACCGTGGTCGTATCGTGCTGACGCGCGACCCGGACGGTTCCGAGCGTTGCGTTGCCTGTAATCTGTGTGCGGTAGCGTGCCCGGTAGGCTGTATCTCTCTGCAAAAAGCGGAGATGCAGGACGGTCGCTGGTATCCGGAGTTTTTCCGTATCAACTTCTCACGCTGCATTTTCTGCGGTCTGTGCGAAGAGGCGTGCCCGACAACGGCGATTCAGCTCACCCCGGATTTCGAAATGGGTGAATACAAACGTCAGGACCTGGTGTACGAAAAAGAGGATCTGCTGATCTCCGGTCCGGGCAAATACCCGGAATATAACTTCTACCGGATGGCAGGTATGGCAATCGACGGCAAAGATAAAGGTGAAGCGGAAAACGAAGCCAAACCTATCGACGTCAAGAGCCTGTTACCGTAAGGAGAGGGGCAATGGAGTTCGCTTTTTATATCTGTGGCCTGGTCGCCATCCTGACGACGGTACGCGTAATAACGCATACCAACCCGGTGCACGCCTTGCTGTATCTGATAGTGTCGCTGCTGGCCATTGCCGGGGTCTTCTTTTCACTCGGCGCTTACTTCGCCGGTGCACTGGAGATCATCGTTTACGCCGGGGCCATCATGGTGCTGTTCGTGTTTGTTGTGATGATGCTGAACCTTGGCAATACCGTGGTCGAGCAGGAGCGCAACTGGCTGTCGCCGCAAATCTGGATCGGCCCGGCGTTGCTCTCTGCGGTGCTGCTGGGGGTGATGATTTACGCCATTCTGGGCGTCAACGATCAGGGTATCGACGGGACGGCGATTAGCGCGAAAGCGGTCGGTATTACGCTGTTTGGCCCTTATGTTCTGGCCGTGGAGCTGGCCTCTATGCTGCTGTTGGCGGGGCTGGTTGTAGCCTTCCATCTGGGGCGTGAAGACAGGGCCGGTGAAGTGCTGAGCAATCGCACCGATGATCGCGCGAAAAGAAAAACGGAGGAGCAAGTATGATCCCCTTACAACATGGACTGATCCTCGCAGCGATTTTGTTTGTTTTGGGTCTGACCGGTCTGGTTATCCGCCGCAACCTGCTGTTTATGCTGATTGGGCTGGAAATCATGATTAACGCTGCTGCGCTGGCCTTCGTGGTTGCTGGCAGCTACTGGGGACAGACCGACGGGCAGGTGATGTATATTCTCGCCATTAGCCTCGCGGCTGCGGAAGCGAGTATTGGCCTGGCGTTGCTGCTGCAACTCCATCGTCGCCGCCAGAATCTGAATATCGATTCAGTAAGTGAGATGCGTGGATGAACATGCTCGCCTTAACCATTATTCTGCCTTTTATTGGCTTTGTCTTACTGGCCTTTTCCCGCGGGCGCTGGTCAGAGAATCTTTCTGCAACCGTTGGTGTTGGCTCGATTGGCCTCGCGGCGCTGGTGACCGCCCTTGTCGGCGTTGATTTCTTCAACAACGATCAGCAGGCGTTTTCGCAACCGCTGTGGACGTGGATGGCGGTCGGTGATTTCAACATTGGTTTCAACCTGGTGCTGGACGGCCTGTCGCTGACCATGCTTTCGGTCGTCACCGGAGTGGGTTTCCTGATCCATATGTTCGCTTCCTGGTATATGCGCGGAGAAGAGGGATACTCCCGTTTCTTCGCCTACACCAACCTGTTTATCGCCAGCATGGTGGTTCTGGTGCTGGCGGATAACCTGCTGCTGATGTACCTCGGCTGGGAAGGCGTGGGCCTGTGTTCCTATCTGCTGATCGGCTTCTACTACACCGATCCGAAGAATGGCGCTGCGGCGATGAAAGCGTTCGTCGTTACCCGTGTGGGTGACGTATTCCTCGCTTTCGCGCTGTTCATCCTTTACAACGAGCTGGGCACGCTGAACTTCCGCGAAATGGTTGAGCTGGCACCTCAGCACTTTGCCAACGGCAATAACATGCTGATGTGGGCGACGCTGATGCTGCTGGGTGGTGCGGTCGGTAAATCCGCGCAACTGCCGTTGCAAACATGGCTGGCGGACGCGATGGCTGGCCCGACGCCTGTTTCCGCGCTGATCCACGCTGCCACCATGGTGACCGCCGGTGTTTATCTGATTGCCCGTACGCATGGGCTGTTCCTGCTGACCCCGGAAGTGCTGCATCTGGTCGGTATCGTCGGTGCGGTAACGCTGCTGATGGCAGGTTTCGCCGCGCTGGTGCAGACGGATATCAAACGCGTACTTGCCTACTCAACCATGAGCCAGATCGGTTACATGTTCCTGGCGCTTGGCGTGCAGGCCTGGGACGCGGCGATTTTCCACCTGATGACGCATGCATTCTTTAAAGCGCTACTGTTCCTGTCGTCCGGTTCTGTGATCCTCGCCTGCCATCATGAGCAGAACATTTTTAAAATGGGTGGCCTGCGTAAGTCGATTCCGCTGGTATACGCTTGCTTCCTGGTCGGTGGCGCGGCGCTGTCGGCGCTGCCATTGCTGACCGCAGGCTTCTTCAGTAAGGACGAAATCCTTGCAGGTGCGGTAGCAAACGGTCATGTCAATCTGATGATTGCCGGTCTGGTTGGCGCGTTTATGACATCACTGTACACCTTCCGCCTGATTTTCATTGTCTTCCACGGGAAAGAACAGATTCACGCTCACGCAGGGAAGGGGATCACCCATCATCTACCGCTGATTGTGCTGTTGGTGCTCTCCACCTTTATTGGCGCAATGATTGTGCCACCGCTGAGAGGCGTTCTGCCAGAAACCACCGAGCTGGCACACAGCAGCGTGGTCATGCTGGAAGTGGCGTCCGGTGCGGTTGCCGTCATCGGTATTCTGCTGGCGGCCTGGCTGTGGCTGGGTAAACGTACGCTGGTGCACTCGATTGCCAACAGCGCGACAGGTCGTTTCTTCGGGACCTGGTGGTTCAATGCCTGGGGCTTCGATGAGCTGTACGACCGCATCTTCGTGAAGCCGTATCTTGGCATTGCCTGGCTGCTAAAGAGCGATCCGCTGAATGCACTAATGAACATTCCGGCGATCCTTTCGCGCTTTGCAGGCAAAGGGCTGCTGTTTAGCGAGAACGGATATCTGCGCTGGTATGTCGCGTCGATGAGCATTGGCGCAGTCGTGGTGCTGACGCTGCTGATGGTATTGCGCTGAGTTTGTGGGTCGGCAGGCGCTACGCTTATCCGGCCTTCAGACTAAATTTGTGTGATTTGTGGGGCGAGAAGATCCGTCTCCGGTGAAAACATATTTTAGGTAAGTATTCCTGACAGACAGGCGTTATCGGCGAAGTCAGAGTGGACACCGCCTGTGCAGAGCAACCGGAGCGTACTGGAGTACGTGAGGATTGCGAGCACAGCCGGGGTTCGTTATGACGAGCGAGATAGCCTGAACAGGAATTAATATAAGGGACATACACCGCCATGTTATTACCCTGGCTAATACTAATCCCCTTTATCGGCGGCTTTCTTTGCTGGCAGACCGAACGCTTCGGCGTGAAGGTGCCGCGCTGGATCGCCCTGATCACCATGGGACTGACGCTGGCGCTTTCCCTGCAACTCTGGATGCAGGGCGGCTACTCTCTGACGCAATCCACCGGTCTGCCTGCCTGGCAGGAAGAGTTTAAACTGGCGTGGATCCCACGCTTCGGCATCAATATTCATCTGGCTATGGACGGTTTGTCGTTGCTGATGGTAGTGCTGACCGGTTTCCTCGGCGTTCTGGCGGTACTCTGTTCCTGGCGTGAAATCGCAAAATATCAGGGCTTCTTCCACCTCAACCTGATGTGGATTCTGGGCGGCGTTATCGGCGTGTTCCTTGCCATCGACATGTTCCTGTTCTTCTTCTTCTGGGAAATGATGCTGGTGCCGATGTACTTCCTGATTGCACTGTGGGGCCACAAAGCCTCCGATGGGAAGACGCGTATTACGGCTGCGACCAAGTTCTTCATCTATACCCAGGCCAGTGGTCTGGTGATGTTGATTGCCATCCTGGCGCTGGTAGTGGTGCACTATAACGCAACCGGTGTCTGGACTTTCGACTATGAAGACCTGCTGAAAACGCCGATGTCCGACCACGTCGAATATCTGCTGATGCTGGGCTTCTTCATCGCCTTTGCGGTGAAAATGCCGGTGGTGCCGCTGCACGGTTGGTTACCGGATGCGCACTCGCAGGCACCGACCGCAGGTTCCGTTGACCTGGCGGGGATCCTGCTGAAAACCGCGGCCTACGGTTTGCTGCGTTTCTCGCTGCCGCTGTTCCCGAATGCTTCCGCAGAGTTTGCACCCATCGCCATGTGGTTGGGCGTCATCGGTATTTTCTACGGTGCGTGGATGGCGTTCACCCAGACGGATATCAAACGTCTGATTGCGTACACCTCGGTGTCCCACATGGGCTTCGTGCTGATTGCTATCTACACCGGCAGCCAACTGGCCTACCAGGGCGCGGTTATCCAGATGATTGCGCACGGTCTCTCTGCGGCGGGTCTGTTTATTCTGTGCGGTCAGTTGTACGAACGCCTGCATACCCGCGATATGCGTATGATGGGCGGGCTGTGGAGCAAGATTAAATGGTTGCCAGCGCTGTCGATGTTCTTCGCTGTCGCCACGTTGGGTATGCCGGGTACCGGTAACTTCGTCGGTGAATTCATGATCCTCTTCGGCAGCTACCAGGTTGTGCCGATGATCACGGTGATTTCCACCTTCGGTCTGGTTTTCGCATCGGTTTACTCACTGGCAATGCTGCATCGCGCCTACTTCGGTAAAGCGAAAAGCGAACTGGCCAGCAAGGAACTGCCGGGGCTGTCACTGCGCGAGCTGTTTATAATCTTGATCCTGGTTGTGCTTCTGGTACTGCTTGGCTTCTATCCGCAGCCGATTCTGGATACTTCGCATGCCGCGATGGGTAATATCCAGCAGTGGTTTGTTAACTCTATTACTACTACAAGGCCGTAAATCGCCATGACAATTACTCCACAACACCTGATTGCGCTGCTGCCGCTGCTGATCGTCGGATTGACGGTGGTGGTTGTGATGCTATCCATTGCGTGGCGACGCAACCATTTCCTCAATGCCACGCTATCGGTCATCGGCCTGAACGTCGCGCTGCTCTCCCTGTGGTTTGTCGGGCAGGCGGGAGCAATGGATGTGACGCCGCTGATGCGCGTCGATGGTTACGCCATGCTCTACACCGGGCTGGTGCTACTGGCGAGCCTCGCCACCTGCACCTTCGCCTACCCGTGGCTGGAAGGGTATAGCGACAACAAAGAAGAGTTTTATCTGCTGGTACTGATTGCCGCAATGGGTGGCATTCTGTTGGCTAACGCCAACCATATGGCGGCGTTGTTCCTTGGTATTGAACTGATCTCCCTGCCGCTGTTTGGGCTGGTGGGTTATGCCTTCCGCCAGAAACGTTCGCTGGAAGCCAGTATCAAGTACACCATTCTGTCTGCCGCAGCTTCTTCTTTCCTGCTGTTCGGTATCGCACTGGTGTACGCGCAAACCGGGAATCTGGCATTTGTTGCTATCGGTAAGAGCCTCGGTGAAGGCATGCTGCAGGAGCCGCTGTTGCTGGCGGGGCTGGGCCTGATGATTGTCGGTCTCGGTTTCAAACTCTCGCTGGTGCCGTTCCACCTGTGGACGCCTGACGTTTATCAGGGCGCTCCTGCGCCAGTCTCCACCTTCCTGGCGACCGCCAGCAAAATCGCCATCTTTGGCGTGCTGATGCGTTTGTTCCTCTATGCGCCGGTTAGCGACAGTGAGGCCGTTCGTGTGGTACTGGGCCTTATTGCCTTTGCTTCCATCATCTTCGGTAACCTGATGGCGCTGAGCCAGACCAACATCAAGCGTCTGCTTGGCTTCTCCTCCATCTCGCACCTCGGCTATTTACTGGTGGCGCTGATTGCGTTGCAGAACGGCCAGATGTCGATGGAAACCGTTGGCGTTTATCTGGCCGGTTACCTGTTCAGCAGCCTCGGCGCGTTTGGTGTGGTGAGTCTGATGTCCAGCCCATATCGCGGCCCGGATGCAGAATCGCTTTACTCCTATCGCGGGCTGTTCTGGCACCGTCCGATTCTCTCGGCGGTTCTGACGGTGATGATGCTGTCACTGGCAGGTATCCCGATGACCTTAGGATTTATCGGTAAGTTCTACATTCTTGCCGTTGGCGTTGAAGCGCACCTGTGGTGGTTGACGGGCGCGGTGGTGGTCGGTTCGGCGATTGGTTTGTATTACTACTTGCGCGTGGCGGTGAGCCTCTATCTGAGTGCTCCGCAGCAACTGAACCGCGATGCGCCCTCCGACTGGGCCTACAGTGCTGGCGGGATTGTGGTGCTGATCTCTGCGTTGCTGGTATTACTGTTGGGTATTTACCCGCAGCCGCTGATCAGTATCGTACAGTTGGCGCTGCCGATGATGTAATTGTGCAGAGCGCATAAAGAAAAACCGCCGGGCTGCAAACCCGGCGGTTTTTTTATGGTGCAGAAATTACTTCGCCAGTAACGGCTGTGAAGCAATCTGGTGGTGGCTGATCAGCGGGCCGCGGATGTTATTGGCGGCACGGTCAAGCACTTCCTGAATCACTGACGAAAGCTCGTTGATTTCGAACTTCGCAACATAGCCATCGGCCTGCACTTTACGTACGTGATCTTCGTTCGCGCTACCGGAAAGTGACGAGTGAATTACCACCGGAATGTTTTTCAGGCGCGGATCGGTTTTAATCAGACGCGTTAAAGTAAAGCCGTCCATTTCCGGCATTTCAAGATCAGTCAGTACCATGGCGATCTTATCGCTAACCGGTACACCTTCACTGTCGGCCTGCTGCGCCAGACGCTGGATTTTCTCCCACGCATCTTTGCCGGTGATATGCATGTCGGTCGGGATTTCCATCGAGTTGAGGCCTTTTTCCAGCATGGCGCGCGCCACTTTGGAATCTTCTGCCACAATCGCCACCGAGCCCGGTTTCAGATGGAATTTCTTGTCCGGCACATGATCGCCATGAACGTCGTGATCCGCAGGCACAATGTCATACAGGATCTGCTCAACATCCAGCACCATCGCTAGATTGTTGGTGTCCTTATCGTCATCCAGGCAGGCAATGCTGGTGATATAACGACCGTTGATCGCTTTCTCAGCCGTATGCACTTGTTTCCAGTCCAGGCGAATGATGTTATCTACCGACTCCACTGCAAAGGCCTGTACGCTACGGGCATATTCTGTGATCAACAAAATATTGAGGCCGGTCGTGGGCTTGCAGCCCGCAACCGCCGACAGGTCAATTACAGGGATCACCTGGTCGCGGATATTGACCATCCCCATTAAGGGCGGCTTCATTCCGGCAGGGCGAGTGAAGGTGGGCATCGGCACAATTTCGCGCAATTTAAACACGTTGATGCCAAACAGCTCTGATTTCGTTGAATCCAACGATGTGCCGAGACGAAACAGCAACAGCTCAAACCGGTTCGACAGAGTTAGATTCGCCCTGTCATCGATGTCTTTCTGGAAATTATCCATCATGCCCTCAATAGAAAATGCCTGCGTATATCTATTATCGGCATGCGGGAAAAAAAATAGAGTGCCTAAATGAAAATCAAATGTGAACCAGCGCAAAATCCTCAGCCAGAGTTGTTTGCGCAAAGAGTGCCTGGCACTCAGCCAGAACTGCCTGGCTACCTTTCTCGTCATAGCGTGAACTGAGGTGTGTAATCACCAGCCTGCCTGCGCCCGCGTTCAGTGCCAGTTGCGCGGCCTGCCGCGTTGAACTGTGACCGCGGCTATTTGCTTTCTCCTCCATCGCACTTTCCAGCGTGGCTTCATGTACCAGCACATCCACACCACGCGCCAGTTCAAGAGATGCAGGGCAGGGAGAGGTATCGCCAAAAATCGCCAACTTTTTACCCGGCTCTGCCGGAGCAAGATAATCAGTACCGCGCAGCGTGCGGCCATCTTCCAGCGTCACCGTTTCACCCGCTTTTAATTTCTGAAACAGCGGCCCTGGCGCTACGCCTGCGGCGACCAGCGCGGCCGCATCCAGTGTGCCGGGCTTATCATGCTCTTCAATACGATAACCGTAACACTCCACCGGGTGCGCCAGCGGGTAAGCCGTAACTTTACGCAGACCGTCATCCACTACCAGACCGGCCGTTATTTCATGGATTGTCAGTGGATAGTCGGTCCATGAACCGCTCAGCCGTAAGGTTGTTTCCACAAACTCGCGAATGCCTTGCGGGCCATAAATATCCAGCGGCTGAACATTCCCGGCCATCGAGCGGCTGCACAGCAACCCCGGCAAACCAAACAGATGATCGCCATGCAGATGAGTGATAAAAATTTTGTCCAGCTTACCAGGATGGAACGCCGTGCGCAGCATCTGGTGCTGCGTGCCTTCACCGCAATCAAACAACCAAAGCCCTGCGCGGGTTGGGTGCTGTAAATTCAACAGCATCGCGGTTACGTTACGTGCGCGTGTCGGGACACCAGCGGAGGTGCCAAGGAAAATCAGTTCCAAAGTTATGCTCTGCCCAAATCACAAAAAAATGAGTATAACGGGATGATAACAAATAAGGAGCAAGAGATGATCCGCTGGCAAGACCTGCACCATTCTGAACTCACCGTTGCTGAACTCTACGCCGCGCTGAAGCTGCGCTGCGAAGTGTTTGTTGTGGAGCAAACCTGCCCCTATCTGGATGTGGATGGCGATGATCTGACAGGAGAAAACCGACATATCCTCGGCTGGAAAGGGGATCAACTGGTGGCGTATGCGAGGATTCTGAAAAGTGATGATGATCTATCGCCCGTGGTGATTGGCCGGGTGATTGTCAGTGCTCAGGTCAGAGGGGAAAAACTGGGCTACCAGCTAATGGAACGCGCCGTGGATTCCTGTGAGCAACATTGGCCGCAGCGGGCGCTGTACTTGGGAGCGCAGGCACATCTGCAATCTTTTTATGCACACTTTGGCTTTCAGCCAGTGACGGATATCTATGATGAAGACGGCATTGCGCATATCGGAATGGCGCGGGAGATCCTGCAGACCAGAAGTATATCGAACTAAAAGCCCGCGCCGGGCAGGGGCTACATGATGTGAAGAACCGCGTCAGTAGCACGTCGGATACCTACTACTATCGGGCGAAAAAGCGGTGTATCGCGCCTTATCTGCAAAAATTTACGGGCAGGGGCTGTACAATGTTTACACCCTGAGCTTTCACCGCATATTATTCCCTGTGAAGACCACCACGGATGATTACACAAGGAATGTTTCACGATGACCGCACTACAGCTCCCCTGCACTATATTTAAAACCCAAAAATGGATGGATGACTACAGCGCCAGTGATATGCGCTGCGGCGATCTGACCGAAGCGCAGTTAAAATCACAGTACCGTCTGGATTATATTTCTGACCGGGTTGATCCCTGGACACTTACCCGGCGTTCCTCAATGGATCGTCCTCAGTCTATGTTCTGTTGTAATCTGCGCAGCCTGAGTGAAAAGATTACCCGCCAGCAGTGTGCCGCAATGCTGTTTGATGAATTCCGCTCATTATCCCGTAAGTTTTCTCTTTATGGGCCATACCGCCACCTGATCGAAAAGATGATCACCCACATGCAGAACGGTAATGGTACCCCCTTCCGTGATGTGTCGCTGGACAGGGCGTTAAAAGAGCAGATTATCAGAGATACATCCAGCGAAAACAGCTCGCGTCTTTTATTAAAGAAAGCATTTAAAGATAATATAAAATGGGAAAATAATACCTATCCGGCAGAAATGAAAGATGAATTACGCAAAGCAATAGCATTCGGGAAACTACCTAAATTTGACAGGTTTCAGGATAATTATAACGGTATGGGGATTACCGTTCATGATACCTGGGCAACACATATCACTATAAAATCACTGCACATCGATAATAATCATTACCGGGCAGTGGTGCATTACAAGGTGCAGGATCACTTTGGCCTCGACAGCGACGATATACTGAAAACAAAATTCAGCCAGTTCCATTTCTTCCGCATCTGGTTTGTGCTCCAGCGATACAATCAGTTTGGTTTTAAGCCGTTCATGACCAATATGAAAGCCATCGTAGAGATTTCCGGGGGGGCGTAATGAAATTCAAAAATAAAAAAGGGCTTTGTGCGTTATTACTGATTAGTTGCGCCCTGCTCGGTTACTTTCTCATATTATCGTTCCGCCCGGTAGAGATTGTCGCGGTGCATGAAGAGGGTAACTACAGCTCAGTTTTAGTAAAAAACTTTCCGATTACGGATAAGGGGAAAATAGACTGGTGGTTAAAGAATAAAGATACACTAAAACTACAATATGATATTCCCAAACCAGCCCCCTATGGGAACTTCACCACTATAATTTGGTCGTTTGGAGATGGTTATATAGAGGAAGGTAAATATGACAGACTGTGCTTTGTTGATATGAAACCGCCTGTAAATTGCATTGAAAAGGATAGATTGTTTTCAATCAGTTACAGCAAGAACAGAGGCACTATATTTACAGTAAGTGATGGCGAATACCGTATGGAAAAAAACGGTGAAATAATAAAACTTGAAGATGAATAGAACCGATCTCCCTCGCGTGGGAACAGTAATAAAATCATCTGCTCTACCCAACCTTGCGCCTGCCTTAACCTCTTTCAGTAAGGCGATTGTGTGGATGGCGAACGTAGCAGATGAGTGATTTTATCGCTCTCTTTGATTATTACACTCTGCCGATGGCAACCAAATTCAGTGCATTAGTGCTGGCGTCGGATACCTACTACTATCGGGCGAAAAAGCGGTGTATCGCGCCTTATCTGCAAAAATTTACGGGCAGGGGCTGTACAATGTTTACACCCTGAGCTTTCACCGCATATTATTCCCTGTGAAGACCACCACGGATGATTACACACGGATGATTACACAAGGAATGTATAATGATGGCCGCACTACAGTTTCCCAGCACGATATTCAAAACCCAAAAATGGATGGACGACTACAGCGCCAGTGATATGCGCTGCGGCGATCTGACCGAAGCGCAGTTAAAATCACAGTACCGGCTGGATTACATTTCTGACCGGGTTGATCCCTGGACACTTACCTGGCGTTCCTCAATGGATCGTCCTCAGTCCATGTTCTGTTGTAATCTGCGCTGCCAGGGTGAAAAGATTACTCGCCAGCAGTGTGCCGCAATGCTGTTTGATGAATTCCGCTCATTATCCCGTAAGTTTTCTCTTTATGGACCATACCGCCACCTGATCGAAAAGATGATCACCCACATGCAGAACGGTAATGGTACCCCCTTCCGTGATGTGTCGCTGGACAGGGCGTTAAAAGAGCAGATTCTTAGGGATAACTCAGAGGAAAATAGTACACGTCTGTTATTGAAAAGGGCTTTGAGCAGAAATATAAACTGGGATAATAAATATTACCCATCTGTGAAAAAAGAAAAATTATACGAAGTCATATCTTTTGGAAAACTACCTAAATTTGACAGGTTACAGGATAATTATAACGGTATGGGGATTACCGTTCATGATACCTGGGCAACACATATCACTATAAAATCACTGCACATCGATAATAATCATTACCGGGCAGTGGTGCATTACAAGGTGCAGGATCACTTTGGCCTCGACAGCGACGATATACTGAAAACAAAATTCAGCCAGTTCCATTTCTTCCGCATCTGGTTTGTGCTCCAGCGATACAATCAGTTTGATTTTAAGCCGTTCATGACCAATATGGAAGCCATCGTAGAGATTTCCGGGGGCCGTAGTGAAAGCTAACCTTAAAAAAATCGTGCTGTTTCTCGCCATTGTTGGTGGTACTTTGACAGGCTATTTTTTGTGGTTGGCCTTACACCCGGTTGAAATTGTTGCAGTTCACCACAGAAGTAGCGGCTTCAGCGCTGTTTTAGTAAAAAACTTCCCTTTAACCGATAAAGGGAAAATTAACTGGTGGTTGGAAAACAGAAAAAGTATTGAGGAAAAATATCAAATCCCCACACCTGATCAGGACGGCTCTTTTTATCTAACTTTTTGGTTGTTTGGAGAGGGTTATAAAGAAGAGGGGAAATATGACAGATTATGTTTTAAAGACATGCAACCGCCCATCAATTGCATTGAAAAAAACAGGGTGTTTTCTGTAGAAACAGGTCGAAACGGCAATATAATCTTTACTGTAGGAGATGAAATATATCGTATGGATAAAGATGGGAAAATAATAAAACTTAAAGATGAATAGAACCGCGCTCCCTCGCGTGGGAACAGTAATAAAATCATCCGCTCTACCCAACCTTGCACCCGTAAAGCGGAAGTAGCGAAATGCTCAGGAGGTAGGCTATCTCGACGGAGAGAAAAACGGCAACACCTTACGCCTGCCTCAACCTCTTTCGGTAAGGCGATTGCGTGGATGGCAAACGTAGCAGATGCGTGATTTTATCGCGTTCTTTGATTATTACACTCTACCGATGGCGAGCAAACTCAGTGCATTAGTGCTGGAGAACACGAGAACAGGGAAGGTATACCGTGATTATCTCGCCGATTTCGATACGTGTCGTTCGGATGTTCATGAAAAACCGTGGCAGGGCATTGGGCCGGCGCGGTTGTTGGTCTGGTGCTCGGTCTGCTACTGGCCCGCCGATAACGTTTCACTTCCCTCCCTGGAAGGGGGTACTGTTATTACGTTAAGTACCCCGTATACTATGTGGTTTTTAACAGGGAGGGGCTCGCGTGCTTTCCATTTCCTCTGCGCTTGGCGATCTGTATCGTCGCTTGACCGAGCGTTTTCCCCGGTCGCCTGGTTTTCACTTTTTTGATGCGCCTTTCCCGTTAAACGACGCTTTCGATCCGCTGGCATGGCTTGCCAGTCAGTCTGTCTGGCCGCAATTTTACTGGCAGCAGCGTAGCGGCAACGAGGAAACTGCCGCGCTTGGCGCACTCTGCCGCTTCTCATCGTTGCCTTTCGCTCAACAATTTTTACACTCCCTGCCAGAGGATGTGCGTATCTGGGGGCTTAATGCTTTCGATCCTTCGCAGGGATCGCTGTTTTTGCCGCGTCTTGAGTGGCGTCGTGAAGGTGGACGAGCGATATTACGGCTTTACCTCTACAGCGAGACCTCACTGTATGACGATGCTGAGTGCGCCGCTGAGTTTTTGCAGGCACTCTCGCCTTTTACCCCGCTTGCCAGCCTGAAACAGCAACCATGTCTTGCGCAGCACCACTATCCGGAGCGTGACGCGTGGAAGAGCCTGATTATGCAGGCGCTGGAGACGCTCGAAAGCGCGGCGCTGGATAAAGTAGTGCTCGCCCGGGCGACCGACTATTGCTATGCAAATGCCGTGGATGCGGCTTCGCTGATGGCTGCCAGCCGTCGAGTTAATTATTACTGCTTCCACTTTATGATGGCCTTTGATGTGCAGAACGCCTTTTTAGGATCTTCGCCGGAACGCCTGTGGCGGCGACGCGGCAATGCACTGCGTACCGAAGCGCTGGCCGGAACGGTGGCTGGTCATGATGACGATTTGCAGGCGCAGCGCCTGGCCGCCTGGCTGATGGGCGACGATAAAAATCAGCGGGAAAATATGCTGGTGGTGGAAGATATCTGCCAGCGCTTGCAGCAGCAGACCGTGGCCCTCGATGTGTTGCCGCCGCAGATCGTCAGGCTGCGTAATGTTCAGCACCTGCGGCGTTGTATCTGGAGCGATTTACAAACGCCCGACGACGCATTATGCCTGCAACTGTTACAGCCGACAGCCGCCGTCGCCGGCTTACCGCGCCGCGCCGCGTGGGACTTTATTCAGCACCACGAACCGTTTGCTCGTGAATGGTATGCCGGTTCGGCGGGATATTTATCCCGTCAGCAGAGTGAATTCTGCGTCGCGTTACGCTCAGCAAAAGTCAGCGGCAGTACCGTTCGATTGTACGCCGGAGCTGGCATTGTGCCTGGATCGGACGCCGAGCAAGAGTGGCAGGAAATCGACAATAAAGCGGCTGGCCTGCGATCTTTATTAGAACTTACGCACGCATAACCGATTCATATCAAAATTAAATTTTTTCTGATTATTTATACTGAACAGCAATATTGATACCGGACAAACTCATGTCAATCAGTTCATTTAACCGACGCTGGGCGACGGTGATCCTTGAGGCCCTTACCCGTCATGGTGTCAGGCATGTTTGTATCGCCCCCGGCTCGCGTTCCACCCCCTTAACGCTGGCGGCAGCGGGAAATAGCGCTTTTATTCACCATACGCACTTTGATGAGCGTGGTTTAGGCCATCTTGCGCTGGGGCTGGCGAAAGCGAGCAAAGAGACCGTCGCGGTTATCGTGACGTCCGGCACGGCGGTGGCAAATCTCTATCCCGCGCTGATCGAAGCCGGTCTGACTGGCGAAAAGCTGGTGCTGCTCACCGCCGATCGTCCGCCAGAACTGATTGATTGTGGGGCAAATCAGGCTATCCGCCAGCCGGGGATGTTTGCCTCGCATCCCGCCCAATCGCTCGCGTTGCCGCGCCCGTCGCAGGATATTCCGGCCCGCTGGCTGGTGTCGGCTATTGATAACGCGCTCGGCTCGCTACATGGCGGGGCGGTACACATAAACTGTCCGTTCGCTGAACCCCTGTATGGCGAAATGGATGAAAGCGGTCTCGCCTGGCAACTGGCGCTGGGCGACTGGTGGCAGAATAATAAACCGTGGCTGCAAACACCGAATAAAATCAGTACCGAAAAGCAGTGTGACTGGTTTTTCTGGCGGCAAAAACGCGGCATCATTGTGGCCGGTCGCATGAGTGCGAGCGAAGGTAAGCTGCTGGCCGAATGGGCGAAAACGCTTGGTTGGCCATTAATGGGTGATGTTTTATCCCAGACTGGCCAGCCGTTGCCGTGCGCCGATCTGTGGCTCGGCAACAGCCGTGCGACAGAAGAACTGGCTCAGGCGCAAATTGTGTTGCAGTTTGGCAGTAGCCTGACCAGTAAACGGTTACTACAGTGGCAGGCGACCTGCGAACCGCAAGAATACTGGCTGATTGATAATCTACAGGGGCGGCTGGATCCGTCGCACCATCGCGGACGTCGGCTGGTTTCGGATGTCGCCAGTTGGCTGGCGCTACATCCAGCTGAGCCGCGCGCGCCCTGGTGCGTGGAACTGCCTCAGCTCTCCGCGCAGGCGTGGGCCAGGGTCGCGGCGCAGCGTGAAACCTTTGGCGAAGCGCAGCTTGCGCACCGCATTGCCGATTATTTACCGGAACAGGGGCAGCTTTTTCTCGGCAACAGCCTGGTGGTACGGCTGGTGGATGCGCTTGGGCAGATCCCGGCAGGTTATCCCGTATTCAGCAACCGCGGCGCCAGCGGCATCGACGGTTTGTTATCAACTTCAGCCGGCGTGCAGCGCGCCAGCACCCGTCCGACGTTGGCAATGGTTGGCGATCTTTCTGCCCTCTACGATCTGAATGCGCTGGCGTTGTTGCGCCAGGTTCCTGCACCTTTTGTCCTACTGGTGGTGAACAACAACGGTGGGCAAATCTTTTCTCTGCTGCCAACACCGCCTGCCGAGCGCGAGCAGTTCTATTTGATGCCGCAGAACGTGCATTTTGACCACGCGGCAGCAATGTTCGGTCTTGATTACCATCGCCCGGAAAGCTGGGAAGCGCTGGAGCAGGCGTTATCCGGTGCCTGGCACAAACCGGGCGCTACGTTGATTGAACTGGTGGTCAATGACACGGATGGTGCGCAGACGTTGCAAACGCTGCTGGCGCAGGTGAGCCAGTTGTGACGCTGCACGGGCTCGCTATCTCCGCCGACAGGCCGCAACCGTGGCTGGTATTTTTGCACGGCTTTTCCGGCGATAACCACGAGTGGCAAGCAGTCAGTGAAACGCTAACGGCATTCCCCCGGCTTCTGCTCGATCTGCCCGGACATGGCGGTTCCGCCGATCTCTCTGTGACCTCGTTCGATGAGATGGACGCGCTGCTGCGGGCAACGCTTGTTCGTTACAACATCCAAAATTACTGGCTGGTGGGTTATTCGCTGGGCGGGCGGATTTCGATGTATCACGCCTGCCAGCATCCTGCCGGTTTGTGCGGTGTCGTGGTGGAAGGTGGGCACCCAGGTCTGGCTAATGAAACCAGCCGCCACGAACGTCTGGTATCGGACAGACAATGGGCGGCGCGTTTTCGTCGGCAGCCGCTGGAGGCTGTCTTTGATGCCTGGTACCGGCAGCCGGTTTTTGCCGCGCTCAGCGAGACACAGCGCTCGGCGCTGGTTGCATTGCGCAGCCGGAACAATGGCACAACGCTTGCCGCCATGCTGGAAGCAACATCGCTGGCGCAGCAGCCCGACCTTCTTAGCGCATTACGGGCGCTTTCCATTCCTGTTCATTATTTATACGGTGAATATGACAGTAAGTTCCTGGCTCTGGCGACGCAAGTCACCGGCCACTGTCACGCCATTCCTGCCGCCGGGCACAACGCGCACCGGGAAAATCCCGCAGCCGTTGCTGACATCCTGGCGCGAATTCTGCGTCTTGAGATAAAGGGCACACTATGATCTATCCAGATGAAAGCATGCTTTACGCGCCGGTTGAGTGGCGTGACTGTTCCGAAGGCTACACCGACATTCGTTACCAGAAGTCTGCCGACGGGATTGCCAAAATCACCATCAATCGTCCGCAGGTACGCAATGCGTTCCGTCCGCTGACGGTGAAAGAGATGATCCAGGCGCTGGCCGATGCGCGTTATGACGACAGCATTGGCGTTATCATTCTGACCGGCGAAGGTGACAAAGCATTTTGCTCCGGTGGCGATCAGAAAGTGCGCGGTGATTACGGCGGCTACCAGGATGACTCCGGTGTTCATCATCTTAACGTGCTCGATTTCCAGCGCCAGATCCGTACCTGCCCGAAACCGGTGGTGGCGATGGTGGCTGGCTATTCTATTGGCGGCGGCCATGTGCTGCACATGATGTGCGATCTGACCATTGCAGCAGAAAACGCTATTTTCGGTCAGACCGGCCCGAAAGTCGGCTCCTTTGATGGCGGCTGGGGCGCGTCTTATATGGCGCGCATTGTCGGGCAGAAAAAGGCCCGCGAAATCTGGTTCCTTTGCCGTCAGTATGACGCGCAACAGGCGCTGGATATGGGGTTGGTGAACACGGTGGTGCCGGTGACGGAGTTGGAGAAAGAGACCGTGCGCTGGTGCCGTGAAATGTTGCAAAACAGCCCAATGGCGCTGCGTTGCCTGAAAGCGGCGCTGAATGCTGACTGCGACGGCCAGTCGGGTCTGCAAGAACTGGCGGGTAATGCCACCATGTTGTTCTATATGACCGAAGAGGGCCAGGAAGGACGCAACGCCTTTAACCAGAAACGTCAGCCCGATTTCAGCAAATTCAAACGGAACCCATAATGCGACAGGCGCAACTTTACCGTTGGCAAATCCCGCTTGATGCGGGCGTCGTGCTGCGTGAGCGTCGTCTGAAGACCCGCGACGGCTTATTTGTCCATTTGCAGGTCGGCGGGCGCGAAGGGTGGGGAGAGATCTCCCCGCTGCCGGGCTTTAGCCATGAAACACTGGACGAGGCGCAACAGGCGGCAATCAGCTGGCTGCGCGGCTGGCGTGAAGATAAAACGTTATCGCTGCCCGAACAGCCGTCGGTGGCGTTTGGTTTGAGCTGCGCGCTGGCGGAACTGCGCGGCGAGTTACCGCAACAGGCGGACTATCGCGCCGCCATGCTGTGTACTGGCGATCCGGACGATCTCTTTGCTGCGCTGGCTGCTTTACCGGGTGAGAAAGTGGCGAAAGTGAAGGTCGGGTTATACGAAGCGGTGCGTGATGGCATGGTGGTTAACCTGCTGCTGGAGTCGATCCCTGATTTGTGCCTGCGCCTGGACGCCAACCGCGCCTGGACACCGCTGAAAGCGCAACAGTTCGCCAAATATATAAACCCGGAATATCGCTCGCGCATCGCCTTTCTCGAAGAGCCGTGCAAAACCCCCGCAGAGTCTCTGGCCTTTGCCCGCGAAAGCGGGATCACTATCGCCTGGGATGAAAGCCTGCGCGATGATGATTTTCAGCTTACGCCGCAGCAAGGATTGGGCGCGGTGGTGATCAAACCTACGCTGACCGGCAGTTTGCAGCGGGTACAACAGCAGGTCGCAGCAGCAAAAGCGCTCGGGCTGACAGTGGTGATCAGTTCGTCCATTGAATCCAGTCTTGGCCTTACGCAACTCGCGCGTATCGCCGCCTGGCTGACGCCTGGCACCATTCCCGGGCTGGATACCTTACAACTGATGCAGTGCCAGCTCCTGCGCCGTTGGCCAGAAAGCGATTTACCCTGTTTACAGGCAGAGGTACTGGAACCACTACTATGACCTTTACGGACTGGCCCTGGCGGCACTGGCGGCAAGTACGCGGCGATCAGATTGCAGTCCGCCTTGAACAACAGGCCCTGAACTGGCGTGAACTGTGCGCACGTATTGATGCGCTGGCCAGTGGTTTTGCGTGCCAGGGGGTGAACGCCGGTGATGGCGTGATGCTGCGGGCGCGTAATCATCCGCATACGCTGCTGGCGTGGCTGGCACTGTTGCAGTGCGGCGCACGAGTCTTGCCGGTTAACCCGCAACTGCCTTCTGTGTTGCTGGATGCACTCTTACCGCAATTGACGTTGCGCTTTGCGTTGGATTTAGATGCTGGCGGCGACTGGCCTGCTCTGGAGGCGCTGGCGCTTCATGAACTGTCTGGCGAGCATGCCGTGGCATGGCAGCCGCATCGTCTGGCGTCGATGACCTTGACTTCTGGTTCAACCGGGCTGCCGAAAGCGGCCGCTCACACGTTTCATGCTCACATCGCCAGCGCCCAGGGGGTACTGGCGTTGATTCCCTATGCTGACAATGATGACTGGCTGCTGTCGCTGCCGATGTTTCATGTCTCCGGGCAGGGGATTTTTTGGCGCTGGCTGCTGTCCGGGGCGCGGATCGCCATACAGCCTGCATTACCTTTAGCACAGGCGCTGGTCGGTTGCACGCATGCTTCGTTGGTGCCGACGCAGTTGTGGCGATTACTCAACGACAACGCGTCGGTATCGTTGAAAGCGGTACTGCTGGGTGGCGCGGCGATCCCGGTGGCGCTGACGCAGCAGGCGCATGAACGTGGTATTCGCTGCTTTTGTGGCTATGGTCTGACAGAGTTTGCCTCGACGGTTTGCGCCAAAGAAGCTGACGGCTCGCCTGATGTCGGTTACGCCCTGCGCGGACGCGAAGTGAAAATTGTTGATGAAGAGGTCTGGCTGCGGGCGGAGAGCATGGCGTCAGGGTACTGGCGTGACGGCGAGCTTCTGCCGCTGGTGAACAGTGAGGGCTGGTTTGCCACCCGCGATCGCGGGATGCTCCACGGCGGTTGCCTCACTATCCGTGGTCGGCTGGATAACCTTTTCTTCAGCGGCGGGGAAGGGATTCAGCCGGAAGAGGTGGAACGCGTGATCGCGCGCCATCCACAGGTTCAGCAGGTTATGGTTGTGCCGGTTGATGATGCCGAGTTCGGCCAGCGCCCGGTGGCGGTGGTGGAGTGTGAAGGCGGCGTTGATGCGGCTGCACTGTCAGCGTGGGTGAGCGATAAACTGGCTCGTTTTCAGCAGCCGCGGCACTGGCTGGCGATGCCTGCTGAGCTGAAAAAGGGCGGGATCAAAATCTCGCGGCGCACGGTGCTTCAGTGGGCGAATGCCGTCGTTAATGGCGCGGTGCAGTAGCCTTTTCCAACGACCTCTCCCGAGTTGCTGAATTATCTGTTTCAGGCCAGCCGTTGAGGTTTACAGCAATCTTTTCAGGGTGAGTGTCCTGCGCGTGGCGTCGTTGAGATCGTAACGATGCAGGTCCGCAGGCTTCACCCACGCAAAATCCTGAAACTCGTCATTGATGCTGACTTCACGGTTGGCGCTGATGCAGTCAAAAATCAGGTAAATCATGTAGATCTGCTCTTTGGTGCCGTCGGGGTAGGTTTTCATCCGCGTATCATCGCGAAAGGTCCATGGCGTTATCTGGCTTAACACCAGTTTATCGCCCAACTCTTCGCGGATCTCTCTGCGCAGCGCTTCTTCAATCCGCTCGCCTGCTTCCACACCGCCACCCGACAAAGCCCACTGACCTGGAAAGACGCCACGGTCATCGGCCATTTTACATAACAGGTATGCGCCGTCATTTTGAATCAGCGGGCAGACAATTGTCCGTTGTCGCATCGATATCTCCTTGATAATAATGAAAAGTCAGCACAACGTTATAGCACACCGATGCGCTAAAAAAGTGAGCGGTTTAGCGCATCATCCCTTTTTTATTGATTATGCGAAAAGAAAATAAGCATATAATCAGCAGCTTTGGGAAATTGGCTTGAAATGTGCGGATATCAAAAATGAAAAAAGTGGCTTTATTAGGGTTAGCTAGTCTGCTGCTGGCATCTGCCGGCGCACAGGCTGTGAGTTTGAATGGTCAGCTTGGTAAAAATTACAGCAACTTAGGTTTCGGTCTTGGTACTGAAACCAGCGGTATTGCTGTAACTGGCAACTGGGCGCACAGCGAAGATGATGGTGAAGTCGCCGGTCTGGGTCTGGGCTATAACCTGCCACTGGGGCCGTTCCTGGCGACGGTCGGCGGTAAAGGCCTTTACATCAGCCCGGATTCTGGCAGCGATGGTTACGCTATCGCGGTCGGCGGTGGCCTGCAATGGAAAATCGCCAGCAGCTTCAGCCTGTTCGGCGAATATTATTACTCGCCGGATTCGCTCTCCAGCGGTGTGAAAGCGTACCAGGAAGCGAACGCTGGTGCGCGTTACACCATTATGCGCCCACTGACAGTTGAAGCCGGTTATCGCTATATCGATATGACCGGTAAAGAAGGTCATCGTGATAACGCCGTGGCCGATGGCCCATACGTCGGCGTAAGCGCTAGCTTCTGATTCCCCGGCGCGGCGTCGTCCGCGCCAGTTTATTGCCTTTTTTACCCCGCACATGCGTTATAGTGTTTCAACCTCGATTGCTGGAGATAACAATGTTAAATGTGGAGATGCTGTCCACCGGCGATGAAGTGCTGCATGGTCAGATTGTGGATACCAACGCGGCATGGCTGGCGGACTTTTTCTTTAATCAGGGACTGCCGTTAACGCGCCGCAACACTGTCGGCGATAATCTCAATGATCTGGTTGCTATTCTGCGTGAACGCAGCGAACACGCTGATGTGCTGATTGTAAACGGCGGTCTTGGGCCAACCAGCGATGATCTTAGTGCGCTGGCGGCGGCAACGGCCAAAGGTGAAGCGCTGGTGCTGCACGAAGCCTGGCTGGCACAAATGGAGCGTTTCTTCAGTGAACGTGGTCGCGTGATGGCGCCCAGCAACCGCAAGCAGGCGGAAATCCCGGCCAGCGCGGAACTGGTGGATAACCCGGTCGGCACTGCATGCGGCTTTGCCGTACAGCTCAACCGTTGTCTGATGTTCTTTACCCCCGGCGTGCCGTCTGAGTTCAAAGTGATGGTCGAGCATGAAATCTTGCCGCGTTTGCGGGCGCGCTTTACTCTGCCAGAGCCGCCGATTTGTCTGCGTCTGACTACCTTTGGCCGCTCAGAAAGCGATCTGGCGCAAAGCCTGGTGCACCTCGAATTGCCTGAAGGCGTGGTGATGGGGTACCGCTCATCGATGCCTATTATTGAACTGAAACTGACCGGTCCGGCGGAGCATCGTGCGGCAATGGAAGCCGTATGGACGCAAGTGAAATGTGTTGCCGGAGAGAGCCTGATTTTTGAAGGCACCATCGGCTTACCGGCACTGCTTGCCGCGCGGCTGCGCGATCGTCAGCTCAGCCTGACCCTGAGCGAGCAGTTCACCGGTGGTCTGGTCGCGCTGCAACTTTCCCGGGCCGGTGCGCCGCTGCTGGCCAGCGAAGTATTGCCGTCGCAGGCGGAAGCCCTGGCGCAAAGCGCACGCTGGACGACCGAACTGCGCAACCGTCATCTTGCCGGGCTGGCGCTGACCGTCACTGGTCTGGAAGAGGATCACCTCAACTTTGCGCTTGCCACGCCGGAAGGGACGCAGGCGCTGCGGGTGAAATTCAACACCAATCGCCATGGTCTGGTTGTGCGTCAGGAAGTGTGCGCGATGATGGCGCTCAATATCCTGCGCCGCTGGCTGGAAGGTAAAGATCTGGCCAGCGATCACGGCTGGATAAATGTCGTCGAAACCCTGTCGGTGTAATTCCGAAAGAAAGGGTAACGGCTCGCCGTTACCCTAATGCTTGCGCCAGCAGCGTGATGGGGTGTTCGCAGCGCTTGCTGGTGGACATCTCAATTTGCCATTTACAGGTTTCGCAATCCGTCACCACCAGGTCGGCACCGCTGGCCTCGATCTGGGCAAACAGTGGCGCACCGATGGCCTGCGAAGTCGTGTAATTCTCGCTTTTAAAACCGTACGTGCCGGCGATACCGCAACAGCGGGAGTCCAGCACCGTCAGTTCCAGCCCTGGAATGCGCCGCAGCAGCTCCAGCGTATAGTGCGTCCAGCCCATTTTTTCCATATGACATGGGGTGTGATAGACCACCTTCAGCGGTGTCTCGCGCAGCGTCAGCTTTTTCCCTTCATCCAGCATGCGCCAGATCCAGCGCGTCGCCAGATCGATGTGTGAGCGCACATGGCTGTTATCCACATCCAGTAGATGCGGATACTCATCGCGCAGGGTGAAAGCGCAGGTGGAAGAGGTGGCGATCACCGGTAAGCCTTGCTCGCCAATGGCCTGCGTCAGCGACTGCACATTGAATTGCGCCTGTTTTTTCGCTTTTGCGAAGAAGCCATTGGCAATCAGCGGCACGCCGCAACATTTCTCCCGCTGTAATAACTGTACGCCAATCCCCATGTCATTCAGCAGGCGGATTAGATCTTTGCCCAACTGCGGATGGTTGTAATTGACATAGCAGCCGTGAAAAAACGCCACCTGTTGAGGAAATGCCTGCTGTTGCGCGGAGATGCTACGATACCAGCGGCGAAACGTGCCGTGAGAGTATTTGGGCAGCGCGCGGTGGTGATCGATTTTCAGCGTCTTATCAAGTAACTGACGTACCGGTTTTAACGCCGTAGCGGTGTTGACGAGCGGAGCAAAGGGCGTTGACAGCGAGCCCATCAAATCCGTATGGCTGAGGATGGCATTACGCAGCGAGAACGGTTTTGCCGCGTACTGGACACGGGCGCGCTGAATAATGTCGCCAATCTTCACCCCGGAAGGACAGGCGGTTTCACAGCGTTTACAGTTGGTGCAATACTTCAGTGCATCGTCATACAGCGCGGCATCTTTCAGACGCAGCCGTTCGCCATCGGGACCGGCTTGTTTCGGGCCTGGATAATTGGGGTTGACCCGGCTGACCGGGCATGCGGTGGTGCATGCGGTGCATTTAATACAGCTTTCGAACTGCGTACTGTTCATTGTTCACCTCCCTGCGCAATAATCTGCTGCGCGGCATGCAGCGCCGTTACGGCGCAAACCCCGCCGCCGCATCCTTGAGCGACGGCATCGAATCCACCCAGCACCGAACCAATAACATAAAGATTATCCACGACAGCGCCCTGACACAGGCCGTGCAGTTGCGCATCGGTCCGGACGCCAAATTGCTGCCATGGCTGGCTGTCAAACACATCGTCGCGATACCAGTCGCTGCGCTTGTCGCTCTGCATGACATCAAGATCAAAAACCGTCTCCCGCACGCGATCACGCCCGGCTATCAGGCCATTGCTGAAGAAGCTGCCACTGGCCAGCACCACATGGCTCGCGCGCAGCGGAATATCTTCATGCTTACGGGTCCAGAGCTGTGTGACATGGTTGTGACTAATGTCGGCACGCAGCACATCATCGCCCGGCATCCAACTCCCGCCTTGTTGAATAAAACGCTGCTGCAACAATAACTGCATGCGCATTCCCGGTACGGATGGCGGCAGCGTTGGCAGCAGGCGCAGCGGGCAGGCTAGTTGTTTATTCAGTTGTGTAAATACATGGTTGTCCGCCAGGCCGAAGCAGGCGGGTAGCCAGAGCATCCCGTATTGCTGGCTGAGCGGAAGCAGTGCGTCATACAGTTCGTTATAGTGCTCCGGCGCATCCAGCAGACGGGCAATATTCACCGCGCGAAACTCGCTGGGGTTATCGCGCAGCCTGTCCAGCGCTGGCAGTTCAATCTCTTCGGCGTGGGCATCGATGCCGCGTTTACGCAACGCGCCTGCTGCCAGTTGCGGCTGAAAATCAAGAAACCCACTAATACCGACCACCGCAGTTCGCTGTTGCGCATCTGTTTTGCGCGGCACTTCTTGCGGGCTAAGCCAGGCTCGGCGAAATGTGCCCAGCGGCGTCACGCGTTGATGCGGTGTCTCGATCTCCCCCAGCAACGCCAGCTTACAGTCGGCGAGCAGGGTTTGCGCCTGCTGCGCATAGCGACGCACCGCTTTCGCACCCAGCAGCGCGTAAGGATGTGCGCCGTGCTGTTGCTCCAGCAAGGCAATAGCGCTGTCGATGTCGGTAACGGGTTGTCCGTCCGGTAGAAAGGAGAACAGATCCAGCGAACCGGAAGAGAAACTCAGAGCACTCTGGCCCCGGCTGATAATCGCGCAGCGCTGCCCGCTTTCACTCAGGCGAATGCCGCACAGCAATCCTGCCAGCCCGCCGCCTATGATGACCGTATCAAATCTCATCTTCTGCCTCCTTTTCCAGACCACATAATCCCTGGTAAACCCAACGAGTGAACTCGCTTTCGCGCAGGGCATCGCCCCAGGCTACCGGTTTCACGCCTTTCCAGCGCTCATTAAGGAAATCACTCAACTGGCTGAGAGACTCGGTTTCGCTGGTAACATGCAGACGGTTTAACAACCCGGCGGCGCGACAGGCGCATAACTCACCCTGGCAGGTGCCCATGCCGACGCGTGTGCGGCGGCGCAAATCGAGCAGCGAATGGACATTCAGGTTTTCCACTGCGTACTGCACTTCGCCCGCCGTCACGGCTTCACATTCGCAGACCAGGCTGCGGTTGTGGCGATCGCTGCCGAGCCAGTCAGGCGTGCGATCGCCGTGACGATAAACCGCAGAACCGCGCAGCGGCGTTGGCAGTGAGATGATTTTTTTCAGCGTCTGCTCGGTTGATTCCCGGGAGCCTGGCAGCGGTGTGGATGCGGTGGTGCAGGTCGCGCTGTGGTTCAGTTTTCGGCAGACAGTGTCCGTTGCCCATTCGGCCATCAGGCGGTAGGTCATCAGTTTACCGCCAGTAATGGTGATAAACCCTTCCAGCCCGTCGCGCTGTGCGTGATCCAGCAGCACGATGCCCCGGCTGACATTGCGACCACTCGGATCGTCGTCGCTGGCTACCAGTGGACGCACGCCCGCATAGGCGCGCAGAATACGCGTTTGCGCCATTACCGGCGCCAGTTTTTCCCCTTCGCGCAGTAAAATATCCACCTCTTCTGGCGTCACGCGAACGTTATCGATATCGGCGTAATCAATGTGTGTGGATGTGGTACCAATCAGCGAAATGGTATCGCCAGGCACCAGAATATCGGCATCGGCGGGTTTGCGGCAGCGGTTAATAACCCGCTGATTGATTCGGTGATCGAGAATTAATAGCGCACCTTTGGCCGGGAACATGCGAATGTGCAGATCGGCATATTCCGCGATGCGCTGGCCCCAAATCCCGGCAGCGTTCACCACTACCGGTGCGTAAAGTTGCAGGTTTTCACCGCTGGCCGGATGCCAGAGATTAACCCCGCTCACGCGATCGCCATGGCGAATCAACCCGCACACTTCGTGGCCGGTAAGTATTTTTGCTCCGTGCTCACGCGCATCCAGCATATTGCTGGCTGTCAGGCGAAAAGGATCAACCGTCCCATCCGGCACACGCACGGCGCCGAGCAGCGTTGGGTTAACGCTCGGTTCTAACCGTAGCGCTTCCTGCGGCGAAATCGCCTGCGCCGGAATGCCTGCCTGCTGGCAGCAATCGATAAACTGGCGTTGATAGACCAAATCATCTTCCGGCAGTGTAATGAACATACCATCGGTGGGTTCAACGCAGTGGCGGGCAATGCGTTTGAGAATTTGGTTCTCTGCGATGCATTCGCGCGCAGATTCATTATCGGTGACCGCATAGCGTGCGCCGCTATGCAGCAGCCCATGGTTGCGGCCGGTTGCGCCGGTGGCGATATCGTGACGTTCTATCAGTACCGCGCGCAGTCCGCGCAGGGCGCAATCACGGGCTATCCCGGCACCGGTGGCTCCGCCGCCAATAATGATCACATCGTAATCAGGAGAGTTAAGCATCTTGGCGTCCCTGTGGTCGACTTTCAGATACAAACATTTAGCCACACTATAAGTATGGTTTGTTTGATATCGCGCATATTCGAGCAAATAACGAAAGTAAAACGCACTTCTATGCGTGAAAGTAGACTCCTGTCATATTTCTGTAACATTTATTGTGACAACACGTTTTCTCTACGCAAAACTTTCTCTACAATCCGCCGCGAATAACTTTTGTCATGTTCGTTTTCACTCATTACTGAACGAAATGAATCTCACCGCGCCACGGAGGCCGCTATGTTGAGTATTTTTAAACCCGCACCCCATCTTTCGCGTCTGCCGGACGCGAAAATCGACCCGCTTTACCGGCGGCTGCGCTGGCAAATTTTCCTTGGCATTTTTTTTGGTTACGCTGCCTACTATCTGGTGCGTAAAAACTTTGCCCTGGCCATGCCATACCTCGTTGAGCAGGGGTTCTCCCGTGGCGATCTGGGGTTCGCGTTGTCGGGTATCTCGATTGCCTATGGCTTTTCAAAATTCATCATGGGCTCGGTATCGGATCGTTCGAATCCGCGCATGTTTCTGCCTACCGGGCTGATCCTTGCTGCTGCCGTGATGCTATTTATGGGCTTTGTACCCTGGGCAACCTCCAGCATTATGACCATGTTTGTGCTGCTCTTTTTATGCGGCTGGTTCCAGGGGATGGGGTGGCCACCGTGCGGACGTACGATGGTGCACTGGTGGTCGCAGAAGGAACGTGGCGGCGTTGTTTCTGTGTGGAACTGTGCGCATAACGTTGGCGGCGGTATTCCGCCACTGCTGTTTTTGTTGGGGATGGCCTGGTTTAACGACTGGCATGCGGCGCTGTATATGCCTGCCTTTGGCGCCATTCTGGTGGCGATTATCGCCTTTGCTCTGATGCGTGATACCCCGCAATCCTGTGGTTTGCCACCGATTGAAGAGTACAAAAACGACTACCCGGACGATTACAGTGACAAGCACGAAGAAGAGCTGTCGGCGAAGCAGATTTTTATGCAGTACATTCTGCCGAACAAGCTGCTGTGGTACATTGCCGTGGCTAATGTGTTCGTATACCTGTTGCGCTACGGCATTCTCGACTGGTCACCCACTTACCTGAAAGAAGTGAAGCACTTCGCGCTGGATAAATCCTCGTGGGCCTATTTTCTGTATGAGTACGCGGGTATTCCCGGCACGCTGCTCTGCGGCTGGATGTCGGACAAAGTGTTCCGTGGCAATCGCGGCGCGACTGGCGTGTTCTTTATGACTTTGGTGACGATCGCGACTATCGTTTACTGGCTGAACCCGGCGGGCAATCCGACGGTAGATATGGTTTGTATGATTGTCATTGGCTTCCTGATTTATGGCCCGGTGATGCTGATTGGCCTGCATGCGCTGGAGCTGGCACCGAAAAAAGCGGCGGGTACGGCAGCCGGGTTTACCGGATTGTTTGGCTACCTCGGCGGTTCTGTCGCCGCCAGCGCCATTGTCGGTTATACCGTTGATTTCTTCGGCTGGGATGGTGGTTTTATGGTGATGATCGGCGGCAGTATTCTCGCCGTTTTGTTGCTGATTATCGTGATGCTGGGCGAAAAACGTCACCATGCTGAGATACTGGCGCGCCGTCAGTAAGTGAAAGGGAAAGCAGATGAAAACCACCTTTACCCGTATCACAACCGGCCTGTTGCTGGCCGGTTTATTTGCCAGCCAGGCGCTGGCGGTAGAGAAAATCGTGATTGCCCATCGCGGCGCAAGTGGCTATCTGCCGGAGCACACATTACCGGCCAAAGCGATGGCCTATGCGCAGGGCGCTGATTATCTCGAGCAGGATCTGGTGATGACCAAAGACGACCAGTTGGTTGTCCTGCACGATCACTATCTGGATCGCGTGACCGATGTGGCGGAGCGTTTTCCGCAGCGCGCCCGTAAAGATGGCCGCTTTTACGCCATCGACTTTACGCTGGACGAAATTCGTTCGCTGAAGTTTACCGAAGGCTTCGATGTGGAAAACGGCAAGAAAGTGCAGCTCTTTCCGGGGCGTTTCCCGATGGGCAAATCGGAATTTCGCATTCATACCTTTACCGAGGAGATTGAGTTTGTGCAGGGGTTGAACCACTCCACCGGCAAAAATGTCGGTATCTACCCTGAAATCAAAGCGCCGTGGTTTCATCATCAGGAAGGCAAGGACATTGCCGCGAAGACGCTGGAAGTACTGAAAAAGTACGGTTACACCAGCAAAAAAGACAAAGTCTACCTGCAATGTTTTGATGCCGACGAGCTGAAACGTATTAAACATGAGCTGGAGCCGAAGATGGGGATGGATCTCAATCTGGTGCAACTGATTGCCTACACTAAATGGCATGAAACCCAGCAAAAACAGCCGGATGGTAAATGGGTGAATTACAACTATGACTGGATGCTGCAACCCGGTGCGATGCGGCAGATTGCGCAGTATGCCGACGGGATTGGCCCGGATTACCACATGCTGGTGGCCGACGGCTCTACTACGGGCAACGTGAAGCTAACGCAGATGGTAAAAGAGGCGCATGAAAATCATTTGCAGGTGCATCCGTTTACCGTCCGTGCGGATCAGCTTCCGCCGTACGCCAGCGACGTTAATCAGCTCTATAACGTGTTGTACAAACAGGCAGATGTGGATGGTCTGTTCACCGATTTCCCGGATAAAGCGGTGCAGTTTTTGAGGAAAAAATAAAACAGTTAGCAGTCTGAAAGGGCCTGTGAAGGCCCTTTTTTACATCTCAATCTCAATATCGCCTTTCGCCCGGCAGCAGCAGGGCAAAATTTCCCCTTCGTTAACGAAGGCCAGTGGCCTGGCAATCCAGTCAACCTGGCCTGCTACCAGACGACAGCGGCAGGAACCGCAGTAGCCTTCGCGGCACTGGTACTCCACCTCCACCTGCTGTGACTCCAGCGCCACCAGCAGGGAAGGGTGCTCATCCCGGCACATCACCTCGGTGCCGGAAAGGCGCAGCGTTACACGGCTCATCAAAGCTGGAAGCTGCTCAGATCGTCGGTATCGACTTCAGAATCGATCTGACCGACCAGGTAGGAGCTGACTTCCACTTCCTGCGGTGCCACCTGCACGTTATCGGAAACCAGCCAGGTGTTGATCCACGGAATCGGGTTTGAACGCGTCTGGAACGGCAGATCGAGGCCAACCGCCTGCATGCGAATGTTAGTGATGTACTCGATGTACTGGCAGAGAATGTCTTTGTTCAGGCCGATCATTGAACCGCCCTGGAACAGGTATTCCGCCCACTCTTTCTCCTGCAATGCCGCCTGCACGAACAGGTCATAGCATGCCTGTTTGCACTCTTCGGCAATCTCTGCCATTTCCGGATCGTCAGCGCCAGAGCGCAGCAGGTTCAGCATATGCTGAGTGCCGGTCAGGTGCAGCGCTTCATCGCGGGCAATCAGGCGGATGATTTTGGCGTTGCCTTCCATCAGTTCGCGCTCGGCAAAGGCAAAGGAGCAGGCAAAGCTGACATAGAAGCGAATCGCTTCCAGCGCGTTAACGCTCATCAGGCACAGGTAGAGTTTCTTTTTCAGCTCGCGCAGGTTCACGGTAACGGTTTTGCCGTTCACGGTGTGTGTGCCTTCGCCCAGCAGGTGCCAGTAGCTGGTCATCTCAATCAGTTCGTCATAGAAATGCGAGATGCCTTCCGCACGCTTGAGGATCTGCTCGTTGGTGACGATATCGTCAAACACCACCGCCGGATCGTTAACGATGTTGCGGATGATGTGGGTGTAAGAGCGCGAGTGGATGGTTTCGGAAAACGCCCACGTCTCGACCCAGGTTTCCAGTTCCGGAATGGAGATCAGTGGCAGCAGCGCGACGTTCGGGCTGCGGCCCTGGATGGAATCCAGTAGCGTCTGGTATTTCAGGTTGCTGATAAAAATATGTTTTTCGTGTTCCGGCAGCGCCTGGAAATCGATACGGTCGCGGGAAACATCAACTTCTTCTGGACGCCAGAAGAAGGAGAGTTGTTTTTCAATCAGCTTTTCAAAGATGTCATATTTTTGCTGATCGTAGCGCGCCACGTTAACCGGCTGGCCAAAGAACATCGGCTCCAGTAGCTGATTGTTTTTCGTCTGTGAAAAAGTGGTGTAAGCCATGAAAGTGTCCTGTCTTGCGAAAGAAAAGGGCGGGTTTCCCCGCCCCTTCGTTAGATCTTACATGCGCCGCTTTCGCAGCCATCGTCCTGGATGGAAGGCACCAGGTCATCCTGGGCATCTTCCGCGCCATCGCGGGTGTTTTGATAGTACAGCGTTTTCACACCAAATTTGTACGCGGTGAGCAAGTCTTTCAGTAATTGCTGCATCGGCACTTTGCCCGACGGGAAACGGCTCGGATCGTAATTAGTGTTCGCCGAAATCGACTGATCAATAAACTTCTGCATAATGCCGACCAGCTGCAGGTAGCCGTCATTGTTCGGCATTTCCCACAGTAACTCGTAAGCGGTGCTCAGTTTTTCGTAGTCCGGCACCACCTGGCGCAGGATACCATCTTTCGATGCCTTGATGCTCACATGGCCGCGCGGCGGTTCGATACCGTTGGTGGCGTTGGAGATCTGCGATGACGTTTCAGACGGCATCAGCGCGGACAGCGTGGAGTTACGCAGACCGTACGTTTTGATGGATTCACGAAGTGCTTCCCAGTCGTAATGCAGCGGCTCGTTGGTAATACTGTCGAGATCTTTCTTGTAAGTGTCGATTGGCAAAATACCCTGCGAATAGGTGGTTTCGTTGAACCACGGGCATGCGCCTTGCTCTTTCGCCAACTCGTTAGAGGCTTTCAGCAGCCAGTACTGAATGGCTTCGAAGGTCTGGTGCGTCAGGTTATTGGCGCTGCCGTCGGAGTAACGTTTGCCGTTCTTCGCCAGCCAGTAAGCAAAGTTGATCACACCGATACCCAGCGTACGGCGACCCATGGCGCCACGTTTTGCTGCCGGGATCGGGTAATCCTGGTAATCCAGCAGCGCGTCGAGAGCGCGTACCGCAAGCGTTGCCAACTCTTCCAACTCGTCGAGGTTTTTGATGGCGCCGAGGTTGAAAGCAGACAGCGTACAGAGTGCGATTTCACCGCTTTCATCATTAACGTCTTCCAGCGGCTTGGTCGGCAGAGCGATTTCCAGGCACAGGTTGGACTGACGCACCGGCGCGACTTTCGGGTCGAACGGGCTGTGAGTGTTGCAGTGGTCGACGTTCTGGATGTAGATACGGCCCGTTGAGGCACGTTCCTGCATCATCAGAGAGAACAACTCAACTGCTTTGATACGCTGCTTACGGATGCTGTCGTCTTTCTCATATTGAGTGTACAGACGTTCGAACTCGTCCTGATTGGCGAAGAACGCGTCGTACAAACCTGGGACATCGGACGGGCTGAACAGGGTGATCTCTTCACCTTTCAGTAGACGGGTGTACATCAGTTTGTTGATCTGTACGCCGTAGTCCATGTGGCGCACACGGTTACCTTCCACGCCACGGTTGTTTTTCAGTACCAGCAGGCTTTCGACTTCCAGGTGCCACATCGGGTAGAACAGGGTGGCTGCGCCACCGCGTACGCCGCCCTGCGAGCAGGATTTTACCGCCGTCTGGAAATGTTTGTAGAACGGAATACAGCCGGTGTGGAACGCTTCACCGCCACGGATCGGGCTGCCCAGCGCACGAATGCGACCAGCGTTGATGCCGATACCGGCACGCTGGGAAACGTATTTCACAATCGCGCTGGAGGTGGCATTGATGGAATCCAGGCTGTCGCCGCACTCAATCAGCACACAGGAGCTGAACTGACGCGTTGGGGTACGCACACCGGACATGATCGGCGTCGGCAGCGAAATTTTGAACGTGGATACCGCATCATAGAAACGCTTCACGTAGTCCAGACGCGTTTCACGTGGGTAGTTCGAGAACAGACAGGCAGCAACCAGAATATAGAGGAACTGCGCACTCTCGTAGATTTCGCCGGTAACGCGGTTCTGTACCAGGTATTTCCCTTCCAGCTGCTTCACGGCGGCATAGGAGAAGTTCATATCACGCCAGTGATCGATAAAACCGTCCATCTGCTTGAACTCTTCTTCCGTGTAGTCTTCCAGCAGATGATGATCATATTTGCCCAGTTCGATCATTTTTTTTACGTGGTCGTACAGCGCTGGCGGTTCAAACTGACCGTAAGCTTTTTTACGCAGGTGGAAAATCGCCAGGCGCGCGGCCAGGTACTGGTAGTCCGGCGCTTCGCGGGAGATTAAATCCGCTGCGGCCTTAATGATGGTTTCATGGATGTCGGAGGTTTTGATCCCGTCGTAAAACTGAATATGTGAACGCAGTTCAACCTGAGAGATAGAGACGTTACTCAGCCCCTCTGCCGCCCAATCCAGCACTCGATGGATTTTGTCGAGATTGATGCGCTCAGTGCCACCATCACGTTTTGTCACCAGCAGACTCTGATTCATGTGATTACCTGTCCGTGAAATAAAAGTATCCCCCCATTATCCACAGTTCGTCGCTGTGACTAACTCTGTGGATAAATACTATATGTAGGGGGTTTTCGATAAGAGAAACGCTATATGGTGATTATTCTAGTAAGGATTCTTTTCAGTACAAGAGTTGATTTTGAGGTTAAATTGAGGTTGCGAAAGCGTAATAAACGCTAAGTCCTCATGCTGTAAGGCCTGGCGGGGATGTCAACGTTTTGCAAAAAAAAATGAATTTTTGATCGAGTGCTGATTTCTTCATCGGGAAAGGCAAATGCGCAGCTTGATACTGCGCAATGTTTATAACTTTAACTAATGACCTTAGTTATTTTTTGCTGTTGTATATAACATATAATTAACATCCACTCCTGACCCTAAGGTAAATTTATTCAGCAGCGGATTATAATGCAGCCCGATGATATGACGTTCCTGAAGCACTGTCTCATCGATCCAGGTTAATAATTCAGCGGGTTTAATGAATTTCTTCACGTCGTGCGTGCCTTTCGGCACCATGCGCAGCACATATTCTGCGCCGACGACAGCCATCAGCCAGGATTTGCCATTGCGGTTAATTGTCGAGAAGAAAACGTGGCCGCCCGGTTTAACCAACTGTGCGCACGCTTTTACCACCGATTGCGGATCGGGTACGTGCTCCAGCATCTCCATGCAGGTCACAACGTCGTACTGCTGGGCGTGTTTTGCGGCATGTTCTTCGACGGTTTCCTGAACATAATCGACCTGCACGCCGGATTCCAGTGCATGCAGACGCGCGACCTGCAGCGGTTCAAAGCCCATATCCAGACCGGTCACCGTTGCGCCTTCCTGTACCATGCTTTCCGCCAGGATGCCGCCGCCGCAGCCGACATCGAGCACCTTTTTACCGAACAGACCGCCAGCATGTTCGCCAATGTAGCCCAGACGCAGCGGGTTAATACGGTGCAGGGGTTTAAACTCACCCTCTTTATCCCACCAGCGTGAAGCGACAGCTTCGAATTTGGCGATTTCAGCGTGGTCAACGTTCTGAGCGGCCGGTGTTGTTTCGGCATTCATGGGCGCATTTACTCCTCTCTCAATAAGACGTGTGAGTATATCAGGCCGACGGGATGAATAAACCTTTGCGAGGGAGTTATAGATTTACCCGTATCACAGCGGTTGTGTTATAATTTGCGACCTTTGAATCCGGGACACAGTAGAGGGATAGCGGTTAGATGAGCGACCTTGCGAGAGAAATTACACCGGTTAACATCGAGGAAGAGCTGAAAAGCTCCTATCTGGACTATGCGATGTCGGTCATTGTTGGCCGTGCGCTGCCGGATGTCCGAGATGGCCTGAAACCGGTTCACCGTCGCGTACTTTACGCCATGAACGTATTGGGCAATGACTGGAACAAAGCCTATAAAAAATCTGCCCGTGTCGTTGGTGACGTAATCGGTAAATATCACCCTCATGGTGATACTGCCGTATATGACACCATTGTCCGCATGGCGCAGCCATTCTCCCTGCGTTACATGCTGGTAGATGGTCAGGGTAACTTTGGTTCGGTCGACGGCGACTCCGCTGCTGCGATGCGTTATACGGAAATCCGTATGTCGAAGATCGCCCATGAGCTGATGGCCGACCTCGAAAAAGAGACGGTGGATTTCGTCGATAACTACGACGGCACCGAAAAAATTCCTGATGTGATGCCGACCAAAATCCCGAACCTGTTAGTCAACGGTTCGTCCGGTATCGCGGTAGGTATGGCGACGAATATTCCGCCGCACAACCTGACCGAAGTGATTAACGGCTGTCTGGCCTACGTTGAAAACGAAGACATCAGCATTGAAGGGCTGATGGAGCACATTCCAGGCCCGGACTTCCCGACCGCCGCGATCATCAACGGTCGCCGCGGCATTGAAGAGGCCTATCGTACTGGTCGCGGTAAAGTGTACATTCGCGCGCGTGCGGAAGTGGAAGCTGACGCGAAAACCGGTCGCGAAACCATCATCGTGCATGAAATTCCGTATCAGGTGAACAAAGCGCGCCTGATTGAGAAAATCGCTGAACTGGTCAAAGACAAACGCGTTGAAGGCATCAGCGCGCTGCGCGACGAGTCTGATAAAGACGGCATGCGCATCGTGATTGAAGTGAAGCGCGATGCGGTAGGCGAGGTCGTTCTTAACAACCTCTATTCACAGACTCAGCTCCAGGTTTCCTTCGGTATCAACATGGTTGCCCTGCACCATGGCCAGCCGAAGATCATGAACCTGAAAGACATTATTGCTGCATTCGTGCGCCACCGCCGCGAAGTGGTGACCCGTCGTACAATTTTTGAACTTCGTAAAGCCCGCGATCGTGCGCACATCCTCGAAGCGCTTGCCGTGGCGCTGGCGAACATCGATCCGATTATCGAACTCATTCGCCGCGCGCCAACGCCAGCAGAAGCGAAAGCAGGCTTAATCGCCCGTTCATGGGAACTGGGCAACGTTTCCGCGATGCTGGAACGCGCTGGTGATGATGCCGCCCGTCCGGAATGGCTGGAGCCTCAGTTCGGCGTACGCGACGGCCAGTACTACCTGACCGAACAGCAGGCGCAGGCGATTCTGGATCTGCGTTTGCAGAAGCTGACCGGCCTTGAGCATGAAAAACTGCTCGATGAATACAAAGAGCTGCTGGAACAGATTGCAGAACTGCTGCACATTCTGGGCAGCGCCGATCGCCTGATGGAAGTGATTCGTGAAGAGCTTGAACTGATTCGCGAACAGTTTGGTGATGAGCGTCGTACTGAAATTACCGCGAACACTGCCGATATCAATATCGAAGACCTGATCAATCAGGAAGATGTTGTGGTTACGTTGTCGCATCAGGGCTATGTGAAGTATCAGCCGCTGACCGACTACGAAGCCCAGCGCCGTGGCGGTAAAGGTAAATCTGCTGCGCGTATTAAAGAAGAAGACTTTATCGACCGTCTGCTGGTGGCCAACACTCACGATACGATCCTCTGTTTCTCCAGCCGGGGCCGTCTCTACTGGATGAAGGTTTACCAGCTGCCGGAGGCGAGCCGTGGCGCACGCGGTCGTCCGATCGTTAACCTGCTGCCGCTGGAGCCGAATGAACGTATCACGGCTATTCTGCCAGTTCGTGAATACGAAGAGGGCGTTAACGTCTTTATGGCGACCGCCAGCGGTACCGTGAAGAAAACCGCGCTTACCGAGTTCAGCCGTCCGCGCTCTGCCGGTATTATTGCCGTTAACCTGAATGAAGGCGACGAACTGATTGGCGTCGATCTGACTTCCGGGAACGACGAAGTGATGCTGTTCTCTGCCGCTGGTAAAGTAGTGCGCTTTAAAGAGGGGGCGGTGCGCGCGATGGGTCGTACGGCAACCGGCGTACGCGGTATCAAGCTGGCGGAAAAAGACAGCGTAGTATCGCTGATTGTTCCGCGCGGTGAAGGCGCCATCCTGACTGTCACGCAGAACGGTTATGGTAAACGTACCGCTGAAACCGAGTACCCGACCAAATCTCGTGGTACGCAGGGCGTTATCTCCATTAAGGTCACCGAGCGTAATGGTTCCGTGGTCGGTGCGGTGCAGGTAGATGATTGCGACCAGATCATGATGATCACCGATGCCGGTACGTTGGTGCGTACCCGCGTGTCCGAAATCAGCGTGGTGGGCCGTAATACCCAGGGCGTAATCCTGATCCGTACCGCGGAAGATGAAAACGTCGTGGGTTTGCAACGCGTCGCCGAACCGGTGGATGACGAAGAGCTGGACTCCATCGACGGCAGCGTGGCGGAAGGCGATGACGACATCGCGCCGGAAGTTGACACTGACGACGATACGGCGGATGACGCCGACGAGTAATGCGTCACAAAGGGCCGGTTTCCCGGCCCTTTTTCATTGCCATTGCGGCATTCGCGATTTATCGCTACCTTAACGACACTCTTTTTTAACTTCCTTGTGGCGGAGTTTCTCCAGGTTGAAATACCTCGTCTCTTTTCGCAGTACCCTGAAAGTTTCCCGCTATTTATTCAGAGCGCTGGCGCTATTGCTGTGGCTGTTAATTGCCTGTTTTTCAGTGTTTTACATCGTCAATGCGTTGCACGACAAAGAGTCAGAAATTCGTCAGGAATTCAACCTCAGTTCCGATCAGGCGCAGCGTTACATTCAGCGCACCTCGGATGTGATGAAAGAGTTAAAGTATATTGCCGAAAATCGTCTGACGGCGGAAAACGGCATCCTCACCTCGCACAGCCGCGATGATAAAACCGATGTGCCGGCGTTTTTACCGCTGTTCCCCGATTCTGACTGCTCTGCGATGAGTAGCTCGTGGCGCGGTTCGCTGGAGTCGCTGGCATGGTTTATGCGCTACTGGCGCGACAATTTTTCAGCCGCCTACGATCTCAACCGCGTATTTCTGATTGGCAGCGACAATCTGTGTATGGCGGATTTCGGCCTGCACGAACTGCCGGTTGAGCGTGACGATACATTAAAAAGCTTGCATGAGCGGATTGTAAAATACCGCAATGCGCCGCAGGATGAGCGCAGCAATAACCTCTACTGGATGAGCCAGGGGCCGCGACCAGGAATCGGTTACTTTTACGCGCTGACGCCAGTTTATCTTGGTAATCGTCTTCAGGTGTTGCTGGGCACCGAGCAGTCAATCCGCATGGAGAATTTTTTTACGCCGGGTAGCCTGCCGATGGGCGTCACCATTCTGGATGAGAGCGGACACTCGCTGATTTCGCTGACCAGCCAGGACAGCGGTATTGTTGCCGATCCGCGCTGGATGCAGGAACGTTCGTGGTTCGGTTACACCGCTGGTTTCCGCGAGCTGATCCTGAAAAAGAGCTTACCGCCATCCTCATTGAGTGTGGTCTATTCCATGCCTGTCGATATGGTACTGGAACGCATCCGCATGCTGATCCTCAATGCTGTGCTCCTGAATGTGCTGGTTGGCGTGGCGCTGTTTACCCTGGCGCGCATGTATGAGCGGCGCATCTTTATCCCGGCGGAAAACGATGCGCAGCGACTGGAAGAGCATGAACAGTTCAACCGTAAAATTGTCGCTTCTGCACCTGTGGGGATCTGTATTCTGCGCACCCAGGACGGGACGAATATTCTCAGTAACGAACTGGCGCATAATTACCTGAATATGCTCACGCATGAAGATCGGCAGCGGCTGACGCAGATCATCTGTGGCCAGCAGGTCAATTTTGTTGATGTGTTGACCAGCAATAATACTAATCTGCAAATCAGCTTTGTTCATTCGCGCTATCGCAATGAAAACGTGGCGATTTGTGTGCTGGTAGATGTCTCCGCACGCGTCAAAATGGAAGAGTCGTTACAGGAAATGGCACAGGCGGCAGAACAGGCCAGCCAGTCGAAATCCATGTTTCTGGCGACCGTCAGCCATGAGTTACGCACGCCGCTGTACGGCATTATCGGTAACCTCGATCTACTGCAAACCAAAGAGCTGCCGAAGGGCGTCGACCGACTGGTGACGGCGATGAATAACTCTTCCAGCCTGCTGCTGAAAATTATCAGCGATATTCTCGACTTCTCGAAAATTGAGTCTGAGCAGTTAAAAATCGAGCCGCGGGAGTTTTCCCCACGCGAGGTGATGAGCCATATCACCGCCAACTATCTGCCGCTGGTGGTGCGTAAACAACTGGGGCTGTACTGTTTTATCGAGCCGGATGTGCCAGTGGTTCTCAACGGCGATCCGATGCGTTTGCAGCAGGTGATCTCAAACCTGCTGAGCAATGCGATTAAATTCACCGACATCGGCTGTATTGTGCTGCATGTACAGCGTGATGCGGATTATCTCAGCATACGTGTGCGCGATACAGGTGTGGGGATCCCCGGTAAAGAAGTGGTGCGGTTGTTTGATCCTTTCTTCCAGGTCGGGACCGGGGTGCAGCGTAATTTCCAGGGTACGGGCCTGGGGCTGGCGATTTGCGAGAAGCTGATTAACATGATGGACGGCGATATCGAAGTGGATACCGAACCGGGAATGGGTAGCCAGTTTACCATTCGTATACCGCTTTACCATGCGGCCGTACCGGTGAGTGCTGACATCGATGGGCTGTCGGAGACCTGCTGCTGGCTGGCGGTGCGTAACGCCTCATTGTCGGCCTATTTGCAGAACTTGCTGAACTGGAATGGCATCCGTACGAAGCAGTACGACGGGCGCGTGCTCGGTCATCAGGATACGTTGATTACCGACGATGAGCTGGAGCATCCTTCGGGTGCGCGGGCGGTGATTGTTTTCTGCCGCCGCCATATCGGTATTCCGCTGGAGCGCGCGCCGGGCGAGTGGTTACACAGCATCGCCGCGCCGCACGATTTGCCAGCGTTGCTGGGACGCATTTACCGCGTACAGGTGGTGGAATCGCAGGCGACCACGACGCAGGCCGTAGAGGACAATGAGGTATCGCGCAACGACGATATGATGATCCTGGTGGTTGATGATCACCCGATTAACCGGCGATTACTTGCCGATCAACTGGGATCGCTGGGCTATCAATGCAAAACAGCTAATGATGGGGTGGATGCATTAAACGTGTTAAGCAAGAACCACATTGATATTGTGCTCAGCGACGTCAACATGCCGAATATGGACGGTTATCGTCTGACGCAGCGGATTCGCCAGTTGGGCCTGACACTGCCGGTGATTGGCGTAACGGCTAACGCGCTGGCGGAAGAGAAACAGCGCTGCCTTGAATCCGGTATGGATAGCTGCCTGTCGAAACCAGTGACACTGGATGTGCTGAAGCAAACGCTGGCCGCATATGCCGCGCGGGTCAGAAACAGCAGGGGATAAAAAAGAACCCCGGCGAAAGCCGGGGTTGGGGGATTACTCTTTTTCTGTCTGGGTCAGCGTGACCGAGGAGAGGTAGTTCAGCAGGGCGATGTCGTTATCGACGCCCAGTTTCATCATCGCAGATTTCTTCTGGCTACTGATGGTCTTGATACTGCGGTTCAGCTTTTTAGCGATTTCCGTTACCAGGAAACCTTCTGCAAACAGACGCAGCACTTCGCTCTCTTTTGGTGACAGGCGTTTGTCGCCGTAGCCGCCAGCGCTGATTTTTTCCAGCAGGCGAGAAACGCTTTCAGGAGTAAATTTCTTACCTTTCTGCAGTGCGGCCAGAGCTTTCGGCAGGTCGGTTGGCGCGCCTTGTTTCAATACGATACCTTCAATATCCAGATCCAGCACCGCACTCAGAATTGCCGGGTTATTGTTCATGGTAAGAACAATAATCGACAACGCAGGGAAATGGCGTTTAATGTATTTGATCAGTGTAATACCATCGCCGTATTTATCGCCTGGCATTGACAGGTCGGTGATCAGAACATTTGCCTCAAGTTTTGGCAGATTATTAATGAGCGCTGTAGAGTCTTCAAATTCACCGACTACGTTAACCCATTCGATTTGTTCCAGTGACTTGCGAATACCGAACAGTACAATCGGATGGTCATCGGCAATAATTACGTTCATATTGTTCATGTATTAGGCTACCTTGCTACAGCAAGCTCTTGACGTAAGCGTCAATGTCGCTGATGTAATTTTCTATGCCTGGAGCATCGCTTTCACGAATTAATTGCTCCAGCGTTTCGCACAACTGCTTACCAGGTACCAGATTTAGCATAGCAAACACACCTTTCAGGCGGTGCGCTGTCTGCGCCAGCGCAGCGAAATCGCGTAACGCTGATTCAGTATACAGCCTCTTAACATCATCGGGTACTGTGTCAACAAACAGTGCATAATAGCCGCTGGCATGGAGTTCCGCGTTTTCATCGCCTCCCAATGGCGATTCCGGTACATCTTCCTGCGCCAGTTGCTCTTCTATAAGCTGCAATATTGCTCCCTGCATTGCATTACTCATATTAAAGTTAACGCGCAATTGACCTGGGCCAATTTTCCGCACACCGGCCTCATCATCGCTTAAAAGCAAGCCTGAGGCTGTAAGATTAGACGGATTATCTGTCAAAAAGAGATCATATTCTTGACTTGAAAGACGCTCATCCGGGGAAATACAGCTTGCACCCCAATTTTCCAACTGGCGAACTACGATATTGCGGATTTCATTCGAGGTGATGTCAATCATCGCGACAACATCATCAAGCAATTTCTCTTCGCTTTCAACCTGCGATGAGCGGGCAGCCATCCTAACATGCAAAGAGTAGCGGGTACCCAGATCTTCCCTGGCCTTAATATTCAAATGCCCACCGAGTTTTCTGGCTAGCTGATCGCACAGCCAGAAGGTGAGGGCGTTCGCTTTTCCGTATTGATCGCTCTGTGTATCGTTAAGGAACGGGAAGTGCAGATTGTCAATTTCGCTGGTATTTACGCCTGTGCCAGTATCAAGAATACGGAAGGTCAGACGATCCTCTGCTGATTCATCCATATTCACGTCAAGGGTAATTTTACCCATTTGCGTGGTTGTCACTGCGTACTGAATCAAAAGCAGTAAGATCCGACGTAACGCGTCACGATCACCGTGTCGCCCCTCGTTAGCCGGAAGCGGGTTGTTGATCAACAATTGCAGGCCTTTACGCTTGATCATTGGCAGAACTTCCGGCACCACTTCATCAATCAGGTCTTGAATGGAGAACACGGTAGGCGAACCTTTCCAGCTATCGCTTTCCAGCATATTGGCCAGCTGAATTTCATCCACCAGTTGTACCAGTCTGTCGGCGTGATCGGCGACGAGATTGCCCTCTTTGTTTTCTAGAGCGGCAGCTTCGGCAGCGAGGGCTTTTACCGGCTGTTTCAGCGAGTCAGCCAGGTTATTCATAAAGGTGGCGCGACCTTGTTGATTCTTCTCATACAGACGCTGCGCTTGCTTCAGCTTCTTATTGACCAGCACTTCGCGGTCCTGGTCGCGAATAATAAAGATCTGCGTACGTGAAGCCACCTGGCTGCGGAACTGGCGTATTTCATACAGTTCATTATTTATGGTGGCCTGGATGACGCCCTGGTGTTGATCCGCCATGGCGGTGATATTTTGCAGATTCAAGTGCGGCAGCAGATGATCGGCTATTTTGTTGCTCAGTACCGTGCGGTTAGCTTCCTGATCGTGTACCAGTAAGCCAAGCGGCAGTAGTGAGACAATCTCTTCGTTGAAAGCTCGCAGCACGCGCAGCTCGTTGTTTGCTCCTGGCGCAGCCAGGCTATCCGTCTTACGCCCTGGTTGCTGACGGAAGGTGGTGTAGCCAAACAGCGCCAGCGCCAGCAGCCCAATATTCAGCAACAGCGGTAAAAGAATGTTTTGTAGCGTGTCGAGCAGCAGCGTACCGAAAGGAACCTGCCACACCAGGCGCAGCCCGGTGCCGTTCAACGCAGAAGCGATCTCAATACGCGAGCTATTAAAGTTAACGGTCACATTATCTGTGGTCTCTTTATCCTGCCCGCGAGTGGTATTTTGCGTGCTATCAGGGTCGAGACGGAAACTGTCCAGTGACATGCCCGGCGGGATCAGATCGTTAATCGGCAAGTCAAACGCAACCACTGTCGCCAGGTGACCCGGCTGGTTAAAAGTGGTACGCAGCGTAAAGTAGTGGCCATTCTGCCAGGCCAGGCGGCGCAAGGAGGAAAAACTTTCGCGCTCATCAAGGGCGTTAGCCTGCTGCAACATTTCTGCGCGTCGGGAATCGACGATATTGCTGATGGTGGAATCTTTAAAACCCGAGGTCAGATCTTTAAGAGGTAACGTAGAAACCAGGATCATGCTGTTATCCTGGCCATTCAGATAGTACATCGACCATGGAACGGTTTCTGCGCCCCACAGTGTATCGAGATACGCTGAGATGCGCTGTGTCATCTCCAGCGTGGAACTGTCGTGTGAACCGAAAATTAGCGCTTCCGTTTTGCGCTGCGGTTTCTCGAGGTAATAGACGTCTTGTTTCAGGCGCGTTTCCTGTAAACCTTCGCTCGCCGTGGTTGCCGGAGCCGCAGCGATATTGTCATAGATCTGCCATGTGGCATATCGCCAGGTGTCAATACGCTTATGGATGGCATGCGTAATATCGACGATTTGATAGCTCTTATCTTTCAGCCAGGCGTTGACCGCGCTTTGGATCATCACCCCCATCGTTACCAGCAGGACAATAATCAATAAGAGGAAGAAACGGGTAATGTTGCCCGGTATCAGGGAAAATTTGCCTGGGATCATTGTGTCAGATTGACTCATTCTTGTGTGTAACCCGTTATGACAACACTGCAGGTGACGCTCAGCATCCGCTGAAACAATGTTGCTGCCATGCCGTAACTACCGCCTGTCGCGCGCGGACTGCAAATAGATGTGTTGCAGAGCAGTGTACAGCAGGCAGTATATCGGTTAATGAGTGAATTTCCAGACTCTCTTTTCAGCCATTATCCGCAGGATGCGGGTTGTTGTCCTCATCTAAACGAAACGGCAAAAATGTACAAAACATGGAGGTTGTACAAATATCTCTCAGTGCTGAATAAAAAGAACGCAATAAATAACAAGAAATTAATTAAGGTGTTAAGTCAATGAGATGATTCTGGCACGCTTGTTGATTAATTAATAGTCGTTACAAATAGTTATTATATGTATGTTATTATTCAAGTTAAGTAAGTAAAAGGTAAAAAAAAACCGAATGCAGGGCATTCGGTCATAAGAGGGGTAAACAGACATTCAGATTCGAATGACGGTAATAAATAAAGTTAATGATGATAGCGTGGTGTATTTTAGTGGCGATTTTTTATTTGGTTTTTGCATTCAGTGCTATCATTTATTTTTTATTTATCTCTTTGTTTTTATTGGTTTTTTTAATTTTATTTGATTATTTGTGCGATATATATGAACTATTCGTGCTATAAAAAGTTCCCTTGTTTTTACAAAATGAAACATCTATCATTATGTATGAAACATCTTCAAAGTTTTAGTATCATATTCCCGATGGATTATTTTTCTATTTTAAGGACAATGAATTTGCCAGCTGATTAGAGGGTTAATCAGTACGCAGTGGCAAATAAAAATTCATATAACAGAGGGTTAATAAAATGAAAGTTAAAGTACTGTCCCTCCTGGTGCCGGCTCTGCTGGTAGCAGGCGCAGCGAATGCGGCTGAAGTTTACAACAAAGATGGCAACAAATTAGATCTGTACGGCAAAGTAGATGGTCTGCACTATTTCTCTGACAACAAAAGCCTCGATGGCGATCAAACTTACGTGCGTTTCGGCTTTAAAGGCGAAACTCAGGTAAACGATCAGGTTACTGGCTACGGTCAGTGGGAATATAACGTTCAGGCTAACAATACTGAAACTTCAAGCGATCAGGCATGGACCCGTCTGGCATTCGCAGGTATCCGCGTTGCTGATGCGGGTTCTTTCGACTATGGTCGTAACTACGGCGTAATTTACGACGTAACCTCCTGGACCGACGTTCTGCCGGAGTTCGGTGGCGACACTTACGGTGCAGATAACTTCCTGCAATCCCGTGCTAACGGCGTTGCCACCTACCGTAACACCGATTTCTTCGGTCTGGTTGATGGCCTGAACTTTGCTCTGCAGTATCAGGGTAAAAACAGCAGTGGTGAAAATAACTCTGCTGGTCGTAGCCTGGTTAAAGAAAATGGCGACGGCTACGGCGCGTCTGTGACCTACGCTCTGGGCGCAGGCTTCAGCGTCGGCGGTGCAATGTCCTCTTCCAAACGCACTGCTGACCAGAATGCAATCAGCGACGGTCTGTACGGCGAAGGCGATCATGCTGAAGTGTACAGCGGCGGCCTGAAATACGATGCCAACAATATCTATTTGGCGGCGCAGTACTCTCAGACCTATAACGCAACTCGTTTTGGTTCTTCTTCTGATGCGGTCTACGGTTTTGCTAACAAAGCGCAAAACTTTGAAGTGGTTGCACAGTACCAGTTCGACTTCGGTCTGCGTCCGTCCATCGCTTACCTGCAATCTAAAGGTAAGGATATCTCCAACAATACCGGTACCGTTAACTATGGTGACCAGGATATCCTGAAATACATTGATGTTGGCGCGACTTACTACTTCAACAAAAACATGTCTACCTATGTTGATTACAAAATCAACCTGCTGGACGACAACAACTTCACCCGTTCTGCCGGTATCAACACCGACAATGTCGTTGCGCTGGGCCTGGTTTACCAGTTCTAAGTTCACAACGACAATTGCTAAGGCGCCGCAAGGCGCCTTTTTTTTTGCCCGGTTTTTGATGTACGCTTGCCGCCATCAAGGAGATAACAGGTAATGACAATGACTATTTTCCGCAGCTTTGTGGCCGCTGTGCTACTGCTATTGGTTGGCTGCGATCGCAGCGAACAGGCACAATCAACCGTGCTGGAAGGTAAAACGATGGGCACTTTCTGGCGTGTCAGTCTGGTCGACATGGATGCGCAGCGGGCGCAGGCGCTACAGCAAAAAATTCAGGCGCAACTGGATGCTGACGATCGTTTAATGTCAACGTGGAAGAGCGATTCTGCGCTTATGCGCTTTAATCACACTGCCAGTACCGCGCCCTGGCCAGTCAGCGCTGCAATGGCGGATCTTGTGACCATCTCTTTGCGGGTCGGGGAAAAAACCGATGGCGCAATGGATATTACCGTTGGGCCGCTGGTGAATCTGTGGGGATTTGGTCCGGATAAACAACCGGTAGTCAGCCCAACTCAAGCGCAAATTGATGCGGCAAAAGCCCGTACCGGCTTGCAGCATCTGACGGTGATTAATCGTGCCGGGGAACAATTCCTGCAAAAAGATCTGCCAGATCTGTTTGTCGATTTATCGACAGTCGGTGAAGGCTATGCGGCGGATCATCTGGCGCAGCTTATGGAGCACGAAGGTATTGCCCGCTATCTGGTTTCCGTCGGTGGCGCGCTTGCCAGCCGGGGCATGAATGCGCAGGGCCAGCCGTGGCGAGTGGCGATCCAGAAACCGACCGATCGTGAAAATGTTGCGCAAGCCGTGGTCGATATTAACGGTCATGGGATCAGCACCTCCGGAAGTTATCGCAACTATTACGAACTGGATGGCAAACGTATTTCGCATATTATCGATCCACGCACCGGGCGTCCCATCGATCACCGCCTGGTTTCGGTCACTGTGATTGCACCAACGGCGCTGGAAGCGGATGCCTGGGACACTGGCTTAATGGTGCTGGGTACCGATAAAGCCAAAAAAGTGGTGATGCGTGAAGGATTGGCGGTATTTATGATTATGAAAGAGGGAGATGGTTTTACCACCTGGATGTCGCCGCAATTCTCCTCGTTCCTGGTCAGCGAAAAAAATTAAAACGCAAGATTGCGGGTGTCGGGTTCTGCGCGAGCGTGCACAGTAGGGCTAAGCTTAAATAAGGGGCCTGATATGAACGAGACTTTACTTGATGAACAGCGCTGGCAGGCGGTGCTGGCGCGCAACCCGCAGGCTGATGGTCAGTTTGTTTTTGCGGTACTGACCACAGGCATATTCTGTCGCCCGTCCTGTCGCGCGCGCCACGCCCTGCGTCAGAATGTGCGTTTTTTCCCCGATGCCGATAGCGCTGTTGCTGCTGGTTTTCGCCCATGCAAACGTTGCCAGCCCGATAAAGCGCATCCGCAACAGCAGCGGCTGGATAAAGTGGCTACCGCTTGTCGATTGCTGGAACAGGATACGACTGTCACCCTCGATCAACTGGCGGCCAGTGTAGGCATCAGCCCGTATCATTTTCATCGTCTGTTTAAATCCGTGACCGGGATGACTCCGAAAGCCTGGCAACAAGCCTTCCGCGCCCGGCGTCTGCGCAACACGCTGGCAGAGAGCGACACGGTGACCGATGCTGTACTGGCAGCGGGGTTCCCCGACAGTAGCAGTTACTATCGCCAGGCGGATGCCGCGCTGGGAATGACGGCACGTCAGTTTCGCCGTGGTGGTGACGATGCTGATATTCGTTACGCCCTGAGCGACTGTTCGCTGGGGCGCTGCCTGGTGGCCGAGAGCGAACGGGGCATCTGCGCCATTTTACTGGCTGACAGCGATGAACAATTGTTGGCAGAATTGAATACGATTTTTCCTCATGCCCGAAATGTGCAGGGCGATGAGGCGATGCTTGCACGGGTCGCGCAAGTGATTCGCCGTCTTGATCGGGCGGATGCGCCATTTACATTGCCGCTGGATTTGCGCGGCACGGCTTTCCAGCTTCAGGTATGGCAGGCGCTGCGCGAGATCCCCGCAGGCGCAACGATCAGCTATCAGCGTCTTGCGCAGCAAATTGGCAAACCGGGTGCGGTGAGGGCGGTGGCCAGCGCTTGCGCAGCGAATAAACTGGCGATTATTATCCCTTGCCATCGCGTGGTACGCGGCGATGGCGCACTCTCCGGTTATCGCTGGGGAATCGTGCGCAAAGCGCAACTGCTGCAACGAGAAGCGAAAAAAGAGGAGGGTTAATGCTTGATCTGTTTGCCGATGAAGAACCCTGGCAGGAGCAGCTGGCTCCAGGCGCGGTGGTGCTCCGCCGTTTTGCGCTGCCACATGTGGCAGCGCTGATGCGTGGCATTGCCCTGGTGGTCAGCCAGTCACCGCTGCGCCATATGATCACGCCGGGTGGATATACCATGTCCGTGGCAATGACCAATTGCGGTGGGCTAGGCTGGACGACTAATCAGCACGGTTATCTCTACGCGCCTGTCGATCCGCAAACGACTCAACCGTGGCCGGAAATGCCAGCTGTGTTCACGGCGTTATGTCATAAAGCCAGTATCGCGGCGGGTTACCCTGAGTTTCGCCCGGATGCCTGCTTGATTAACCGTTACGCACCAGGGGCGAAGTTATCGCTGCATCAGGATAAAGACGAACCTGATTTGCGCGCGCCGATTGTCTCTGTCTCGCTGGGCTTACCAGCTATTTTCCAGTTTGGTGGGCTGAAGCGTAGCGATCCACTGCAACGATTGATGCTGGAACATGGCGATATTGTTGTGTGGGGCGGTGAATCACGGCTCTTTTATCATGGCATAGCGCCGCTGAAAGCGGGCTATCATCCGGTGACCGGAGAGTGTCGTTACAACCTGACTTTCCGCCAGGCTGGCAACAGCGAATAAAAATAAGAATTATTCTTGATGTAAAGCAGTGGCCGTTTAAACTGCTGGCTGTTTTTGTTGACCGGGCCGTTGTTATGGAACTCCTTCTCCTTGCCTGACGGCAGTATCGCTGGCCATTCGTGGCGGTACTGGTGCTCACCCTTGCCAGCGCCGCATTGGGTATCGGGCTGATCGCTTTTATTAACCAGCGTCTGATCGAAACCGTCGATATGTCATTGACCGTGCTGCCGGAAGCACTGTCTGAGCAATGCGTCTGGATATTCGCTCCTTTTTTCGCCAAACACACCACCGTTTATTATTTTTTACAAAAGCTGCCGCTATGCTTAAGGCTATTCGGCCCCGGTTTCAGGGCGCTTAGCATTCAGGGAACGGCCAATGTCATTAAGCAAAAAAAACAGCGTCAAACTGCGCGACGAGGAGCGTGCGCGCCTGATTTGGTTGCTGATCACCCATAAACCACTTACTGCCTCGCTACTCGGACAACTCACCCTCGCCGAGCAGGTTGACAGCGCCGCGCTGGAGCAGGATCTGGCGGAGGTTAACACGCTGGTCTCCCATTTGCCGCCGCCGGATCTCGCCGATACGCTGGAGGCTTTGCCAGTGGATGAACGGCACGCATTATGGCGGTTGGTGAGCGATGATAAACGCGGCAAAGTGCTGCTTGAAGCGTCGGAAAATGTCTGGGATGACCTGATCGATGAGATGAGCGATCGCGCACTGCTCGATGCGCTGCAAACGCTGGATATCGACGATCAAATCTGGTTGGTGCAGCATCTGCCGCGTAACCTGACCGGACGCTTAATGGCGACGTTACCGCGTGCAGAGCGTAACCGCATGCGGGAAGTGATGCGCTACGGCAAAAATTGTGTCGGTGCGATCATGGAGTTCGAGGTGATCACCGTGCGCTCTGAAGTGACGCTGGCGGCGGTTCAGCGCTATCTGCGACGGCTCGGCAAAATGCCGGACAACACCGACAAACTGTTTGTTATCGGTCGCGATAACCGACTGATGGGTGAACTGGCGTTGCAAACCATTTTGCTCAATGCCGCCGGAAGTCGGGTCAGCGAAGTGATGGATGAGGATCCGGTGACTTTCTCTCCGGAAGAGGACGCGGAAAAAGTGGCGCGAACCTTCGAGCGTGACAACCTGCTTAGTGCGGCAGTGGTCGATGATAACGGAATGTTGATGGGCCGTCTGACCATTGATGAGATCGTCAATGTGGTCTATGAAGAGACCGACAATGATTTGCGCCAGATGGGCGGTTTGAGCGCCGAAGAAGACGTGTTTGCTCCAGTAAGTAAAGCGGTAAAAACCCGCTGGGCGTGGCTGGCTATCAACTTATGTACGGCGTTTATCGCCTCGCGCGTGATCGACGGTTTTGAACACACCATTTCGCAACTGGTGGCGCTGGCGTCGCTGATGCCGATTGTCGCCGGGATTGGCGGCAATACCGGCAACCAAACTATTACCATGATTGTACGTGCGCTGGCGCTACAAAACATTCAACCGGGCAACCTTGCTTTCCTGATTATACGTGAACTTGGCGTCGCGTTGATTAACGGCCTGGTGTGGGGCGGCATTATGGGCTGCATCACATGGTGGTTGTACGACGATGCGGCGCTGGGCGGCGTCATGACGCTGGCGATGATGCTGAACTTGCTGATGGCGGCGTTGATGGGAGTGTTGATCCCGATGATCATGACCCGACTGGGACGCGACCCGGCGGTTGGCTCCAGCGTGATGATTACCGCGATCACGGATACTGGCGGCTTCTTTATTTTCCTTGGGCTGGCGACGCTGTTTTTGCTGTAACTTTTGCTGCCTTACGCCACTTCGGCGGCGTAAGCATCAGCGTGATCGACACCACCGCATGAGGAATAAACACATCAGTCGTGCCATACCCGTCAGGCTGAAGAAAATTTGAATCGCCCCCGCCAGTAAAACTGCCGGAAGAATGTATTCCAGGTCGTGTTGGTTAACCTTGATATCGATAACCAGAGCGACTGACCCCGCTGCCGCCGTTACCATAGCCGGGCATTCCTCAAAAAAGCATGCTCAGGCACAACACGACCAAGGCAATCAGGCTCACTTTCGGCTCGACACCAGCAATCATCGGGAAAGGGATCCCTTTCGGCATCAGCGCGTTTGGCAAAGCGCAAAAGAATAACAGATTTTAACCGTTGTGGGTCAACAATAAGTGTTAAATCTAATCTTGAAAATCAACTTATTAGTAACATTTATACAATGAATATTTAATGTTTAAACATTATTTAAATCTCGCTTCTTAAGTGCTACGTTAGGAGGGTTAACTACTTTACCCTCAATAAATGCGAATAAAACAGCACTAAAAGTAAGGCATTAATACCATGAAAAAAATGACTGCCAGGCTGTTTTCGATGGCTGTCGGGCTAAATGCTGTCTCAAAGGCAGCGAAAGCGTCCGCATCGAAAGAGCAGGAAACAGATGTGCTTTTAATCGGTGGTGGGATTATGAGTGCCACATTGGGTACCTGGCTTCAGGATCTCGAACCCGACTGGTCGATTACGATGGTGGAACGGCTGGATGCCCTGGCAGAAGAGAGCTCAAACGGCTGGAATAACGCCGGTACGGGCCATGCTGCTTTAATGGAACTGAACTACACGCCGCGCGCGGCTGACGGCAGCGTCAGCATAAAAAAAGCGATTGAAATCAACGAAGCGTTCCGCATATCTCGCCAGTTCTGGGCTCATCAGGTCAAAACTGGTGTGCTGCGCGAACCGCGTTCATTTATCAACACCGTACCGCATATGAGCCTCGTCTGGGGCGATGACAATGTGAACTTTCTGCGTGCCCGTTACAAAGCATTGCAGCAGTGTTCACTGTTCCGCGGTATGCGCTATTCCGAAGACCCCGAGCAGATCAAACAGTGGGCGCCGCTGGTGATGGAAGGGCGCGATGCGAAGCAAAAAATCGCTGCTACTCGTACCGAGATTGGTACCGACGTTAACTTCGGTGAACTGACGCGTCAGATGATTGGTTCATTACAGAAAAAAGAGAACTTCTCTTTGCAACTGAGCACGGAAGTTCGCAGCCTAAAACGCAATGCCGATAATAGCTGGAGCGTGGCGCTCAGCAACCTGCAAGGCGGCGGCGAGCGCGTGGTAAAAGCGAAATTTATCTTTATTGGCGCAGGCGGCGCGGCGCTGAAATTGTTGCAGGAATCCGGTATTCCAGAAGCGGCAGACTATGCCGGTTTCCCGGTTGGCGGCCAGTTCCTGGTGGCGGAGAACCCGGATGTAGTCAATCACCATCTGGCAAAAGTCTACGGTCAGGCGACCGTTGGCGCACCGCCGATGTCGGTTCCGCATATTGATACCCGCATTATTGATGGTAAACGTGTGCTGTTGTTCGGACCGTTCGCGACCTTCTCGACACGTTTCCTGAAGAACGGTTCTCTGTGGGATCTGCTGCGTTCGACCAACTCATCCAATATTCTGCCGATGCTGACGGTGGGGATGACCAACTTCAGCCTGGTAAAATATCTGGTCAGCCAGGTACTGCAAAACGAAGATGACCGCTTCGACGCGCTGCGGGAATACTATCCGCTGGCGATGAAAGAGGACTGGCGTCTGTGGCAGGCGGGCCAGCGTGTACAGATCATCAAACGTGAAGCCGGGAAGGGCGGTGTACTGCGCCTCGGCACTGAAGTGGTGAGTGATAAAGAAGGTACCATTGCTGCGCTTCTGGGAGCCTCGCCGGGTGCGTCTACTGCGGCGCCGATTATGCTTAAACTGATGGAAAAAGTGTTTACTGAACGCTTTGCTTCCACAGCCTGGCAGGCGAAGTTGAAAGAGATCATCCCCTCTTTTGGTATGCAACTTAACGGCAATATTGAAGCCGCCGATGCAGAGCTGCGCTACACCAGCGAGATCCTTGGGTTGAAATGCGACGAGTCTCTGGTGGCAGATGCCACGCCACCGGTGCAGAGGCCAACGACCCAGCCGCACAACGACGGCGAGACGGTTGCGGATATTGCGCTGTAATTGCCTTTCCCGAAAAAATAAAACCGTAACGGATGCGTTGCGGTTTTTTTTACCTGCCAGTTGGTGAATGCCCAACATTTGGCAAAACTGCGCTTATAGATACCATGGGTTACGGTAACGTAATCAATTGCACCGTGGTCGATGCGCGGTGATGTAAAACGTCAGGGGGGTTTACCTTCATTTTACCTTGAGCAAATCCCAAAAAAACCAACCGCAATGGGTTGGTTTTTTTGGGAGAATTTGGTCGGCACGAGAGGATTTGAACCTCCGACCCCTGACACCCCATGACAGTGCGCTACCAGGCTGCGCTACGTGCCGACACGTTGGCGCTAATAGTACCCTTTTCGTTGCTGATTGCAAGCCGTGGGGCACCTAAGTGATTCATAATTAATCAATCAGTTAGCAATAAAACGTTTTTCATCCGTTAACACTTGCAGCAACAAACTGAGCTGCGGTTTCTGATCGCGGATCTTCTCGCCCTGTGCATTCCAGGTATGGTAATTGCCGTTAGGACTCAGTACCAGTGTCATCTCCGGCGTGGTTATCGCCAGCGTGTCGCCGCCCGCAGCGGTGACCCAATTATGGCGGCGCGGCGCGTTAAACAAATCCTGCCCCTGTGACCAGGCATTGGCAGGCGTGCTGACATGCAGTAGCCGCTGCATCAGCGTAGTCATCACATCTTTATGATCCGTCAACGTATTGATGCGCTGCGCCGGAGTACCCGGCCAGTGGATGACCAGCGGAACATGCAGCCTGCTACGCGACCATTCGAAACTATCGTCAGCTTTGCCTTCAGGAACGCCGTGACCAGCGGTGATAATTACCACCGTATCGTCCAGCTTGCCACTCTCGCGTAGCACATCCAGCACGCGCCCGATTTGCGCATCAACATCTGCTGCCGCGCGGTTGTACTTGCCTGGCTGTGAACTGTCCAGAGATGCTGTGCCATTCAGCGAAATCCACGAGAACCAGCGGTTATCATCCTGCGAATAATGTTTAAGCCAGTTGATCCACTGCGAGGCGGTTTTCTCGTCACTTTGCGTTTGCGCAGCTGGCAATGAAAAATCGGAGAGCAGCGCCTGGCGGTAGAGCGGGCTGCTGAAGCCGTCCGAAGAGAACAAGCCAAGCTGATAGCCCTGCTGGTTAAAGGCAGTGATCAGCGCAGCCGGAATACGCGCCGACAGCACACCGTCCATGTAACCCGGCGAGATGCCGTAGAACAAGCCAAAATAGCCATTGTCGGCGGTGTTGCCGGAACTCATATGCTGCGTAAAGTTGACGTTCTGCTGCGCAAAGCTGGCCAGTTGCGGCATCTGTTTTTCATAACGCGAATAGTTGAGGCCATCAACGGTAATCAGCAACACATTCTGACCAGAACCCATATCAGCGTAGCGCAGATCGCTTAAGGGATACTGTACGGAGACAGCTTCAGGGTTGCCTTGTTCCACCAGTCGGCGCTGATAATCCTGCGCATCCAGCAAACCATGTTTTTCCAGAAAACGGCGCGCGGTCATAGGATAAGAGAGCGGCAGGTTAGCGCGCTGCATGGTAATCGGGCGATAGAAATTGGCGTCGGCCCAAATATACATCATGTGCGTGGCGATAAAGGCGACAAAGAAAAAGGTGGCCAGCGGCTTGGCATAGTGGCGACGGCGCGTCAGGCTGCGCAGCTTCTGCCAGCTCCAGGTGGCGAATAACATCTCAATCAGCAGGATCACAGGCACACTGATAAACATGAGTTGCCAGTCCCGCGCTATTTCGTTCTGGTCCGGGTTAATCACCAGTTCCCAGACAACGGGATTAAGATGCAGGTGGAAACGGGTAAATACTTCGCTGTCGATCAGCAGCAGTGTCATGCCCGCCGTCGCAAGGAGCGCGGACAGCACGCGCATCAGGCGCTGCGACATAACAATAAACGTCAGCGGGAAGAGCACAAGCAAGTAGGTGGCGAACACCAGAAAGCTGAAATGCCCAACCACGCTGAGATAAGAATAGATACGCCCGGAGAGGGTAGTCGGCCAGTCGGCGACAAACAGATAACGGCTACCGAGAACGATGGACAACAAAATGTTGAACAACGCAAACCAGTGCCCCCAGCTTACCATCTGGGAGACTTTTTCACGGTAGCGCTGACGATTGGTCACCATAGACTGTCGATATTTTCCTTAATGCGCTTTGTCGTCGCCAATCGACGATTGTAACGCCTGAGCGAACGACTTCGCGATCGCCTGACGTTGTGCAGGGGCAATGCTGGTGTTGATCAGGTTCGTCACCATATTGCCCAGCACCATCAGGGAGAGATCGGTCGGGGCTTTGTGTTTTTCCAGTACGTTTGCCAGCTCACTGAGCAGCTGTTCAACGTGTTCATCACTGTAACGGGAGATTTGTGGCATAAATCGGAATCTGTTTTATTCATGAAAGGGCAACATATTACCGTAGCAATCGCATTTTTTCTGCTTTTTTATCAGCAGTTGCACAGTCGCGTTGGTGGTGGTTGAATACCGCCGTCTAAAAGGAGAGTTTATCATGAGTCTGGACATCAACCAGATTGCACTGCACCAGCTTATCAAGCGTGATGAGCAAACCCTTGAACTGGTGCTGCGCGATTCTTTGCTGGAACCGACCGCGCCTGTCGAAGAGATGGTGGCGGAACTGCATCGGGTATACAGCGCCAAAAATAAAGCCTACGGTCTGTTTAACGAAGAGAGCGAGCTGGCGCAGGCGCTGCGTCTTCAGCGTCAGGGCGAGGAAGAGTTCCTTGCTTTTAGCCGCGCGGCAACCGGGCGCTTGCGTGATGAACTGGCGAAATATCCGTTTGCCGATGGCGGTATTGTGCTGTTTTGCCACTACCGTTACCTGGCGGTGGAGTACCTGCTGGTGGCGGTGCTGAACAACTTAAGCAGCATGCGCGTCAATGAAAATCTCGACATCAGCTCGACACATTATCTCGATATTAATCATGCTGATATCGTGGCGCGCATTGATTTAACCGAGTGGGAGACCAATCCGGAATCAACCCGCTATCTGACCTTCCTGAAAGGGCGGGTAGGGCGCAAGGTCGCGGACTTCTTTATGGATTTCCTCGGCGCCAGTGAAGGGTTGAACGCGAAAGCGCAAAACCGTGGGCTGTTGCAGGCGGTAGACGACTTTACCGCGCAGGCCGAACTGGATAAATCAGAACGCCAGACAGTGCGCCAGCAGGTTTATACCTACTGCAATGAGCAGTTGCAGGCGGGCGAAGAGATTGAACTGGCATCGCTCTCTAAAGAGCTGGCAGGCGTCAGCGACGTAAGCTTCGAAGAATTTACCGCAGGCCAGGGCTACGAGCTGGAAGAGAGTTTCCCGGCGGATCGCAGCACCCTGCGGCAACTGACCAAATATGCGGGCAGCGGCGGTGGCCTGACGATCAATTTCGATGCCTTGCTGCTGGGCGAACGCATCTTCTGGGATCCGGCTACGGATACGCTGACCATCAAAGGCACACCGCCGAATTTGCGTGATCAACTGCAACGTCGATTCACCGGCGGTAAGTAATCGGCTAAAACCTGCTCATGGGTAGGTTTTCTTTGTACGTACGACCGGAGCCGCCCGTATGACTCCGCGTCCGCGTATCGGTCAGCCGTTTATCGACGTTGATAAGGCATAAAAAAACCCCGCCAGAGCGTAATGCTTGTCAGTTAAGCTTTTGAAGGTAGCCGTAACGCATAGCGTTGCGGCTTCTTTTTTACTGCTCTTGGGTAGTGCCGTGGTCGTCGTCCCGGCAACACGAAGCTTGATGCCATCGCCATTA
>Ga0316615_10020_pt1 | contig 80545 bp, 81 predicted proteins | sample Kosokonia_enrich_2_FD_207733 | JGI IMG/M metagenome (GOLD analysis project Ga0316615, IMG submission 207733) | Wetland soil microbial communities from Old Woman Creek delta, Ohio, United States - Kosokonia_enrich_dilutions | ecosystem: Environmental > Terrestrial > Soil > Wetlands | place: USA... | reverse complement strand
GTAAAACTGGAGAGTATTTTAGCCCAACTCGCCAGCACCTACCGAAATATGGTTCTGGTTTATTAGGGCTGATTTTGTGGGGATCCCTCAGCCTAAAGGGCCGCCGCAAGCGGCGTTCAAAATGCCATAACATTTTGTGTGAGCACTGCCCTGGACCAAAATGGCAAATAAAATAGCCTACTGGGATAGGCTCTTAACCCTGCGTTCAGTATGCCTTTCATTTGAAACAAACCAGGATTTATCAATATTTTGTTTTGTGCAAAATAACAGCAAGTTTATTCCCAATTTGACATTCCGCATGATAAACATTCGATTACGTATTATTTTGCTGCCTGCTAGTGGCCTCCACAATGATTTCGTTTACACTGCGTTGTCTACGAATCTCCCGGGAAAAGATTATGTTGCGATATTTAAATAAGTGCTCACGTGGGCGCGGAGCCTGGCTTCTTATGGCACTCACTGCGTTTGCACTTGAAATGGTCGCGCTGTGGTTCCAGCATGTGATGCTGCTGAAACCCTGCGTGCTTTGTATTTATGAACGTTGTGCGCTATTTGGCGTGATGGGGGCAGGTATTGTTGGTGCAATTGCACCTAAAACACCGCTCCGCTATGTCGCTCTGGTTATCTGGATTTACAGCGCTATTCGCGGTATCCAGCTCACCTGGGAGCATACGATGATTCAGTTACACCCTTCGCCTTTTTTGACCTGCGATTTCGCCGCGCGTTTTCCTGCGTGGCTGCCGCTCGATAAATGGCTGCCGCAAGTGTTTGTTGCTACTGGTGATTGTTCACAACGCCAGTGGGAGTTTCTGACGCTGGACATGCCGCAATGGCTGCTGGGTATTTTTGCTGCTTATCTGATTGTTGCGCTGCTGGTACTGATTGCCCAGCCGTTCAAACCGAAAAAACGCGATCTGTTCGGTCGCTAGGAAAACGCTCCTTCGGGAGCGTTTTTTATCTCTCATATACCGAGTGCAAACCCCTGGTAGTTCAGTTATTAACGTCAGCCATGAAAAAACGACGGCGAACAGTTTGCAATTTAGTATGAAAATTAGCTGTTGCGCGCGGGCAGTCAATGTGCCCATTCTGATTTCAGTCCCTAACTGCATTCTTTGCCTTAACAGGGAAAGAACATCTGGCACTTCGCTTCAGATTTAATTGACTGCGCTCGCCATTAATGTCACTGAATACCGTTGGTGATATTTCAACGATATATAAAACGTGAAGGTGAAGAGTCGTTAATTGCTGTTCAATAAATTAACGCTCTATTATCGTGATAGAGGCTTCGGCAGATCAATCCGCCCATTCAGGTTTATTAAGGATATGGTCCTGCCAGTCCTGGACTTCCGACTCTTTCACGGCAATATGCCGGACAGAGATACGCTCCGCATGCATTGCTGCTTTCGAACCGGTACGCAACGGATGCCACAGCGGCAGCGATTTCCCTTCAGCCAGCAGGCGATAAGCGCAACTCGGCGGTAGCCATTCGAAGGTGGGCAGATTTTCGCGCGTCAGCTTAATGCAGTCGGGTTCATACTCAAAGCGTCGCTCGTAATTGCGGCACTGGCAGGTTTTGATATTCAACTGCCGGCAGGCAACATTGGTAAAGTAGATCTCGTCGGTGTCTTCATCCATCAGTTTATGCAAGCAGCACTGACCGCAGCCGTCGCACAGCGATTCCCACTCCGCGTCCGTCATTTGTTCGAGAGTTTTGCTTTGCCAGAAAGGAGTGTCGCTCATGATGAAATCCGCCATTGAAATCCAGGATGCACCTTATAACCAGTCTGGCATGCGGATGCAAGTTTTGCCGCCAGATTAAGGCGGCAAAATTGCCTTACAGAACGCGGGTCGACAGGGAAAAACCGTTGAAACTGACTTCCAGCTCGTCGCCGCTGTGCAGCGGGCCAACGCCATCCGGAGTACCGGTCAGGATCACATCTCCCGCTTTCAGCGTAAAGAAGCGGCTCATATAAGCGATTAGCGGCACGATTTTGTGGATCATATCCACCGTGTTGCCCTGCTGGCGAACTTCACCGTTAATTTTCAGCCCGAGAGGCGTATTTTGCGGATCGCTGGTAAATTCCGCCGCCGGAATGAAACCGGAGATCGGGCAGGAGTTATCAAAGCCTTTGGCTTTTTCCCACGGTTGCCCGGCTTTCTTCATTTTGCCTTGCAGATCGCGTAGCGTAAGATCGAGCGCAACGCCGTAGCCAGCAATCGCTTTTTTAACGTGCTCTTCCGTTGCCTGGCGCAATGTGGCGCCAATCAGCACAGCCAGTTCAACTTCGTGATGTACCGAGCCAAAATCCTGCGGCAGAGCCAGCGGCTGTCGGATATCGCACAGCGCGGTTTCCGGTTTAATAAACAACACCGGCTCTTCAGGGGTCGCGCTCCCCATCTCCTGAATATGTTTCGCATAGTTGCTGCCAACGCAAACCACTTTACTCACCGGGTAATCCAGCAGCGCGCCCTGCCAGTTATGATGTTGATACATGTATTTCCCCTAAGTAACACATTGAACATGAGCAAAAAAAAGACTATCCGCGCCGTCTGACAGTTTGTCAAATCTCAATATGTTACGGCTTTTGCAGCGAGGAAAATAAACAGCGGCAGAAAATTCTGCCGCTGTGGGAGATGAGATTATTGTTTGTCATTATCAGCAAGATGCTGCTTGAGTAAATTTTCCGGCGGCGGCGGTAATTGCAAATAATAGCCCTGAGTGGTCAGCGCCTCTTTTACTTTTTCCAAATCAGCGCCGACCAGTTTTTTACGTCCGTCGAGGGGTAAAATCATTGCCAGCTGCGGTTGACCAAAACTTTGCATTAAGGTCTCCGGCACACGGGAAAAATCGTCTCTTTTCTCGACATACAGATAAGTCTGATCGCGTCGGGTACTTCGGTAGATCACACAAAACATACTTTTACTCGGAATTAACGGGTGGTTACTTGCCTGAATATAATAGTGACTATAACATGCCTGATAGTCTTCGGAATATTGCTCCGTGTGCGAGCGATAATAGCAAAATGAGTAAGGTCAGGATGTCAAACACGCCCATCGAGCTAAAAGGCAGTAGTTTTACCTTATCAGTGGTTCACTTGCATGATGCAAAACCCGAGGTTATTCGTCAGGCGTTAGAAGACAAAATCGCTCAGGCTCCTGCTTTTTTACAACATGCCCCCGTGGTTGTTAATGTCTCTTCGCTGGAAGGCCCGGTTAACTGGCCCCAGTTACAAAAGACGATTGCTGCAAGCGGCCTGCGCGTTGTCGGCATCAGCGGTTGTAAAGATACCGAACTGAAAGCAGAAATAGAACGCGCCGGGCTTCCCTTACTGACAGAAGGCAAAGAGAAAGCACCGCGTCAGGTCAGCGCCCCGAAACCCGCGCAGGTTGTTACTCAGGTCACAAAAACACGCTTGATTGATATGCCAGTTCGTTCCGGTCAGCGCATTTATGCACCACACTGTGATCTGATTGTCACCAGCCACGTTAGCGCAGGCGCAGAGTTAATTGCCGACGGCAATATCCATGTCTACGGCATGATGCGCGGCCGCGCGCTGGCGGGTGCCAGCGGCGATAAAGAAGCACAAATATTTTGCACACATCTCACGCCGGAGTTGGTCTCCATCGCGGGAGAATACTGGCTGAGCGATAAAATCCCGGCCGAATTTTATGGCAAAGCAGCGCGTTTGCAGTTAATTAACGACGCTTTGACAATTCAACCCTTAAATTAAGCCCTTTTAACAAGGAACTCCTATGGCACGCATTATTGTTGTTACTTCGGGGAAAGGGGGCGTTGGCAAGACCACCTCCAGCGCGGCCATCGCTACTGGTTTGGCCCAGAAGGGCAAGAAGACCGTGGTTATCGATTTCGATATTGGTCTGCGTAACCTTGACCTGATCATGGGGTGCGAGCGCCGCGTCGTGTACGATTTCGTGAACGTCATTCAGGGCGATGCCACGCTGAACCAGGCGCTGATTAAGGATAAGCGCACGGAAAACCTTTATATTCTCCCTGCGTCGCAGACCCGCGACAAAGACGCTCTCACCCGCGACGGCGTGGATAAGGTGCTCGAGGATCTGAAGAAAATGGACTTCGATTTTATCGTCTGCGACTCCCCAGCTGGCATTGAAACCGGTGCGCTAATGGCGCTCTATTTCGCCGATGAAGCGATCATTACTACCAACCCGGAAGTCTCGTCTGTACGCGACTCTGACCGTATCCTCGGCATTCTGGCTTCCAAATCGCGCCGTGCGGAAAATAGTGAAGAGCCGATTAAAGAACATCTACTGCTGACCCGCTATAACCCCGGTCGTGTGAACCGTGGCGACATGTTGAGCATGGAAGATGTGCTGGAAATTCTGCGTATCAAACTGGTGGGCGTGATCCCGGAAGATCAATCCGTGCTGCGCGCGTCGAACCAGGGTGAGCCTGTGATTCTGGATACCAATGCTGACGCCGGTAAAGCGTATGCCGATGCCGTCGACCGTCTGCTGGGAGAAGAACGCCCTTTCCGCTTCATCGAAGAAGAGAAGAAAGGTTTCCTCAAACGCCTGTTCGGAGGATAAGTTATGGCATTACTCGACTTTTTTCTCTCCAGAAAAAAGAATACCGCCAGCATTGCGAAAGAGCGCCTGCAAATTATTGTTGCGGAACGTCGTCGTAGTGACGCTGAACCCCATTATTTACCGCAGCTCAAGCGGGATATTCTGGAAGTGATCTGCAAGTATGTGCAAATCGATCCAGAAATGGTAACAGTGCAGCTGGAACAAAAAGGGGACGATATTTCCATTCTGGAACTTAACGTTACCCTGCCGGAAACGGAAGAGACGAAATAACACTGCCGTTTTCCGGCCATGAAAAAAGGCAGAAGGAATTCTGCCTTTTTGTTTACTTCAGGTTAAATACTGTAATTATTCACAGCTATTAATTCGGGTATTCCACTAATAATGTTTTCAGTTGATCGGCCATCAATTTCCCACGCCAACCGCTGATTAATTCCGGCAAATTATTCTGCGTTTTTAGCTTCCAGTGCCAGTTCAGTAACTGATTAATCTGCCGACGGGAAGCCAGCAACTCAACGCTGATATTGTGGCTCTCGCTGATGGTCTGCACCAGTGCTTTGATCGCTTTGAATGCTTTACGATAACCCGGCATATCCACCAGGTTGAGCAGCGGCTCCGGCAATTCCTCTTCCGGCAGAGCCTGCGCCTGCGCGACCAGCGCCAGCAGCGTTTTCCCGTGGAAACGGATCTCACTGCCGGAAAGGCCGATACTGTCCAGTTCACCCATGCTGGAAGGCATATAGCGCGCCACCGCCCACAGGTTCTCTTCGCGCACTACAAAATTAACCGCCAGATCGCGTTCACGGGCTTTATGCAGACGCCAGTCTGCCAGCAGACGCAGGCAGGCCAACTGACGCGTACGCAGTTGCCAGCCGTTGCCAATCTCGCGCCATGCCTCTTCCGGAGCCAGCACTTCCTGGCGGCGCTGCATCATCAGGCGACACTCATCCAGCGCCGCATCCAGCCGCCCGGCCGCCCGGGTTTCCGCCATCAACTTATCGGCGATCGGCAGCAGATACCAGACGTCCGCGGCAGCATAGTCGCACTGGCGCTCCGTCAGCGGCCGCGCCAGCCAGTCGGTGCGGGATTCGCTTTTATCAATCGTCAGGCCAGTAAATTCTTCCACCATCGCGGCAAATCCCCATGACAGCGGACGGCCACAAAATGCGGCGAGGATTTGGGTATCAATCATCGGCTGCGGCTGTACACCGAATGCGTTGAGGAACACTTCCAGATCTTCACTACCGGCATGAAGATATTTGATTACCTGCGTGTTGATCAGCAGGTCGCGAAACGGCGTCCACTCGGTAATGCTCAGCGGATCGATCAGTGCCGTATGTTCGCCATCAAAAAGCTGTATCAGACCGAGTTGCGGATAGTAGGTGCGGGTACGGACAAATTCAGTATCCAGGGCAATGGCCGGGAACGCGCTGGCGGCTTCACACAGCATAGCCAACCCGTCATTCGTCGTTATCATCTGGTAATTCAAATCATCATCTCTTTAATTTGTGCCCATAAAAAACGCCGGCTTAACCGGCATTCAGGCGACTAACGCATAGCTCAGGCTGTATTGTCCACTTTGACACGCGCTTCGTCACGTAATTCTCGTCGCAGGATCTTGCCAATGTTCGATTTTGGCAGTTCATTGCGGAATTCGACCAGCTTCGGCACTTTATATCCGGTGAGCTGGCGACGGCAGAAGGCGATTAATGCATCTTCGCTCAGCGACGCATCTTTTTTCACCACGAAGAGCTTCACCGCTTCGCCGCTATTTTCGGAGGGAACCCCTACGGCGGCAACTTCCTGCACCCCGGCATGCTGCATGACAACATCTTCGATTTCATTCGGATAGACGTTAAAGCCGGAGACGAGGATCATATCTTTCTTACGATCAACAATGCGCAGGAATCCCTCTTCGTCCATCACCGCAATATCACCGGTATGCAACCAGCCGTCATGCATAATCTCATCTGTGGCATCCGGGCGTTGCCAGTAACCCAGCATCACCTGTGGCCCTTTTACGCACAGCTCACCAGGCTCGCCCGGCGGCACTTCGTTGTTGTTGTCATCGACCAGTTTGGCTTCAGTCGACGGCACCGGCAGGCCAATGCTGCCGCTGTGATAATCGATATCGTGTGGGTTGACGCTCACCAACGGCGCACATTCCGTCAGGCCGTAGCCTTCAAGCAGATACTGCCCTGTCAGTTTCACCCAACGTTCGGCAACCGCCTGTTGCACCGGCATACCGCCGCCTGCGGAAAGATGCAGCGAGGAGAAATCCAGCGTACGGAATTCTTCATTGTTCAGCAGCGCGTTAAATAATGTGTTCACACCGGTCATTGCGGTGAACGGATATTTGCTCAGCTCTTTGACCAAACCAGGAATGTCGCGCGGGTTGGTGATCAGCAGGTTTTGCCCGCCCAGTTCAATAAAAAGCAGGCAGTTCATGGTCAGCGCGAAAATGTGATACAGCGGTAGTGCTGTGACGACCAGCTCTTTGCCACGGTGCAAGAGCGGCCCGTAAGTTGCGTTGACCTGCTCCAGGTTCGCCAGCATGTTACGATGCGTGAGCATCGCCCCTTTCGCTACACCGGTTGTACCACCGGTATATTGCAGAAAAGCCAGATCCCCGGCCACAACTTCCGGCTTGACGTACTGCATGCGATAACCGGTTTGCAGCGCACGGCGGAAAGAGATAGCATCCGGCAGGTGATACTTCGGTACCAGACGTTTCACATATTTGACGACAAAGTTCACCAGTGTGCCTTTCGCCGGAGAGAGCTGATCGCCCATGCGAGTCAGAATGACGTGACGCACCTGCGTCTTCTCGACGATTTTTTCCAGGGTGTGCGCAAAGTTGGAGACAATCACAATCGCGGAAGAGCCACTGTCATTCAGTTGATGCTCAAGTTCACGCGGCGTGTAAAGCGGATTCACGTTCACCACAATCATGCCCGCGCGCAAAATGCCGAACAGCGCGATTGGATATTGCAGCAGGTTTGGCATCATCAACGCAACGCGATCGCCCTTTTTCAGCCCCAGACCTTGCTGTAAATAAGCGGCAAACGCCCGGCTACGCTCTTCCAGCTTGCGGAAGGTCATCACCTCGCCCATGTTGATGAAGGCGGGTTGATCTGCGTAACGCGCGACGGCGTGTTCAAAAAGTTCTACCAGGGATTGATAACGGTCGGGGTTGATCTCCGCCGGAACATCGGCGGGGTAACGGTTAAGCCAAACCTTCTTCAATGCATCACCTCTGAAATGAGTATTCCCGGTCATCACAACCCCATTCAATAAACAAGCCGTTAACATAATATTAACTCAGCGTACCAGTTTATTAATTAAGCGAATTGAAGGTTGCGAAGCCCGTCACTAATTATTTTTGTTATATACCCTAAATAATTCGAGTTGCAGGAAGGCGGCGACGCAGTGAATCCCCAGGAGCTTACTTCAGTAAGTGACTGGGGTGAGCGAGGATAGCCAACGCACATGCAGCTTGAAGTATGACGGGCATACACAGCTACAGACAGAAACAGCGGCTTAGCCGCTGTCTCATTTATTCAATAAAACAAGAGATTACTCTGTCACGATGGTCTCTACACGGGCGGGTTCTGGCGGGTACCAGCCCCAGCCGGGATAACCTGTTCGCCATCCGTGTCGGCCAGGCGGCCCCCAAAACCACGGATCTATCGGTTGAGGCGGCATCATCACTTGTTGGGTCAGATGCCAGCGTTTGTAGCCAGTCGCCTGCATCACCATAAATTTGTAAGGGGCGTTGCCGATTTTACCATCCGCAGTACCGGTAATCGGTCCAACCACTGTGACCAGTTGATTGCGGAAATCAACCGGATCGAGGAAGCCGTTTACCTCCGCATAAATTCGCCCGACCGACGGCTCACCCAGTACCGGGCGGGCACCGCTGTCGAGCGGTACGGAGGCGATCTCCAGACGGGTTTTCCCCTGCTGATTCTGGATATCAACGACTTTGCCGCCAAAGCGGGCTTCCTGGCCGACATACAGCGACGGTGCACTCATCACCCGGACTAAATCGTCCTGAGGCGTGGGACTGGTTCCTTTAATCGCGTCAGGCACAGAAACACAACCACTTAACACCGCCGTTGCCAGCCCTGCCAGCAACCAGCGCATAACTCTTTTTTGACCCGCCATGATGCGACTCCTTCACTCAGTTGTTATTACTGAGATTCATTCCCGGCCCGGAAGTTTCTTCCATGCCACTTCGTTACGTAAATAAACCGGTTCAGCGTGCTCCACGGCAACGGTCTTCTGTGCTGTGAATAATTGTTGCGCAAGCGGCAGCATATCTTCTGCGGTCGGGAGCAAGATTTCACCATCCGTCAGCGCCAGCGCATTACCGTTGCCCATCTCCGGCCATGCCGGCCAACCGGTACCGACCGTTGCCCATTGGCCTTCAAGTTGCTGAAGGCGTGCGCTCACCGCTTCCGGTTTGAGCACCGCTTCCGTCTCTTCGCCGTGCCAGACACCCTGCTCATCACGCTGGTATTCCGCCCAGTAGACTTCCCCCATACGTGCATCAATCGCGGCAAGTACACGAGTCGCGCCGGTTTTACGCCATGCGCCCTGCGCCATTGTTGCCAGCGTTGAAACGCCAATCATCGGCAGTTCAGCGCCCAGCGCAAGACCCTGCGCAATACCAATGCCAATGCGAACGCCAGTAAAACTTCCCGGCCCGCGGCCATAAGCCAGCGCATCAAGTTGCGTCAGTTTAAGATCGGCGTCACCCAGCACATCCCTGACCAGCGGAAGAATGCGTTGGGTATGTTCACGCGGGCAAAGTTCGAAATGAGCGAAGGTAGTACCATCGTTCCACAGAGCGACAGAACAGGCTTCTGTGGCGGTATCAATAGCCAGAATTCGCATGGGTATAGCGGTCCATGAAAAACAAAATGGCGCGCATCTTACCACAGTCCCCGGCAAATTACTGCGCCGGGCGCGCAGCAAGAAACTCAACGGCGCGGCGGATATCCCGAGTGCGCGGCGCAGGCGGCAGGCTGGCGAGGAATACCGCGCCGTAGGATCGCATCACCAGGCGGTTATCGCAAATCACCAGCACGCCGCGATCGTCGATGTCGCGGATCAGACGCCCGACACCCTGTTTCAACGTAATGACCGCATCCGGGAGTTGCACCTCATCGAACGGATCGCCGCCGCGCAGACGACAATCCTCCATACGCGCTTTTAACAACGGATCTTCCGGCGAGGTAAACGGCAGTTTATCGATGATTACCAGCGACAGCGTATCGCCACGCACATCCACTCCCTCCCAGAAACTGCTGGTTGCCACCAGCAGCGCGTTACCGGCGCTGACAAACTGTTGCAGCAACTGGCCTTTACTGGTTTCGCCCTGCAACAGCACCGGCAGGCTCATCGTGGCACGGAACTGCTCTGCCAGTTCACGCATCATCGCGTGTGAAGTACAGAGCATAAAACAACGGCCATTGTTGGCTTCGATCATTGGACGCAACATGGCCGCCAGTTGCCGGGCTGAGCCAGGCTGGTTGGTCTGCGGCAGATTGCGCGGCACGCACAGCAGCGCCTGATGTTGATAATCGAAAGGACTCGGCAGCAGCAGCGACTCCGCCTCGTCGATCCCGAGACGCGCCGTAAAATGATGCAGATCGTCATTCACGGAAAGTGTCGCCGAAGTGAAAATCCAGCTCCCCTTTTTCTGCGCCATCACCTCTTTGAACTTATCCGCCACCGTCAGCGGCGTCAGCGCAAGGGTGAAGTTGCGCGAGGTGCATTCATACCAGTAGCTGTAACCGGGTTGATTAATTTCTTTCAGACGCTTGAGCCGCGCGCGGTAAGTGGTCGCCCGCTCAAAAGCGGCATCAAGCAGCGCCGAGCGCCCAAGGGAGAGTTTCGCCACGTCGTAGCAAAGTTCCAGCGCATCATCGAGCAGCAGCAGCGCGCGCTGGATATTGGCATCGGCCAGCAATTCACGCAGGTTGCCGCGATAACCGGGCTCCCCAAGTTGCAGACGGAAATCCTGCGTGCTCTGCGCCAGCCGATCGGCGCATTTTTGCAGCTGCGCGGTATCTTTTAATTCGGTGCGATAAGCAATGATGAAATCTTTCGCCAGATCCAGTAACTGGCGGCTGGAGAGCGACTGGCCAAAATACTGGCTGGCGATGTCTGGAAGCTGGTGCGCTTCGTCGAAAATCATCACGTCAGCCTCCGGGATAAGCTCACCGAAGCCGCTCTCTTTCACCACCATATCGGCGAGAAACAGATGATGGTTCACCACCACCACGTCAGCATCCATCGCCTTTTTGCGCGCTTTAACCACAAAGCAATCTTTGTACATCGGGCAATCGCTGCCCAGACAGTTGTCGTTGGTGCTGGTGACCAGCGGCCAGGCCTGCGAATCCTCGGCTACGCTGACGCAGGTGCTGATATCACCATCGGTAGTCTGGTTTGACCAGGAGCGCAGAAGAATTACATCGCTCAGGGTTTGTACGGGCAGATCGCCGCCAGCCAGCGCCTGCTGTTCCAGGCGTTCAATACAGAGGTAGTTGGAGCGGCCTTTTAGCAGTGCAGTACGCCCGGTGAATTCCAGCGCGTTGGCTACCGTGGGCAGATCGCGGCTGTAGAGCTGATCCTGCAATGCCTTTGAACCGGTGGAGATAATGACTTTTTTACCGGCGCGTAAGGCGGGCGCGAGATAGGCGTAAGTTTTCCCGGTGCCGGTACCGGCTTCTACCACCAGCGGCTGGGTGTTGTCGATGGCCTGCATCACGGCGTGCGCCATCTGGCGCTGCGGTTCACGCGGTTTGAATCCCGGTATCGCTTTGGCCAGTTGGCCGTCTGTTGCAAAATCGTCCGTCACACTACCCCCTGGTTAAATCGACAGTGATTATGTCAGGGTGAGCGGATTTACGCCAGCCGGGTTTTTGTGGCACTCTTGCCCGCGACTGTATGGAAAATAAGAAGGTGTGTTATGACAATTGTGCGTATTGACGCGGCGGATCGCTGGTCTGATGTGGTGATCCACAACCAGACCCTTTATTACACCGGGGTGCCGGAAAATCTGGACGCCGATGCGTTTGAGCAGACAGCAAATACGCTGACGCAAATCGATGCCGTGCTGGCAAAGCAAGGCAGTGACAAATCACGCATTCTCGATGCCACTATTTTTCTGCCCGATGGAAACGACTTCGCCGCGATGAATAAAGCATGGGATGCGTGGGTTGTTGCGGGCCATGCGCCCGTGCGCTGCACCGTGCAGGCAAAGCTGATGAACTCGCGCTATAAAGTGGAAATCAAAATCATCGCCGCGCTGTAATTACTCGTCCTCTTCGTCTTCAAAGCGCGCCACAATCCGTTCGCCCGTGTGGCTGGCGCGCAACTCTTTTGCAACCTGCGTAATCGCCTGACCGCTGCTCATGCCGCCGGCCATTAACTCCTGGATACGCTCCACGGCTTTTTGCTGCTGCTCGTGGCTGAGGGAAGGTAAACCTGCAAACATCGTGAACTCCTGCTAAATTATTGGCGCTAATTATTTCATGCGTCCGCACAATTCACCAGATGAAGACGCAGATGAGGATCAATGAAGACGTTATCCCCCGCCGTTATTACGTTACCGTGGCGCCGCGACGCAGCCGAATACTACTTTGCGCCACTTAGCCAGCAGCCCTGGGCGATGTTGCTGCACTCCGGTCTCGCCGAGCACCCGCATAACCGTTTCGATATCCTGGTTGCCGATCCGCTAACCACGATCACGACCCGCGGTGAAATAACCTCGCTTAACAATATGCGTGAAAGCCGCAGCGATCCATTGCAACTGCTGCAACAACAGCTGGATGCGCACAAATTGCGCCCTGCGCACAACCCGGATTTGCCCTTTCAGGGCGGCGCGCTCGGCCTGTTTGGCTATGACTTAGGCCGCCGTTTCGAAAAACTGCCGCACCGGGCGCAGGCGGATATTACCTTACCTGATATGGCCGTTGGCATTTATGACTGGGCACTGGTCGTTGACCACCGGTTGCAGCGGGTTACGCTGCTGAGCCATGCTGATGTCAATGCCCGGCTGGCCTGGTTGCAGGCGCAGCGCGCGCCGCAGCAGGACGATTTCCGCCTGACGTCGCCGTGGCAGGCAAATATGAGCCGTGCCGAATACGGTGAAAAATTCCGCCAGGTGCAGGATTGGCTGCACAGCGGCGACTGTTACCAGGTTAACCTCGCTCAGCGCTTTCAGGCACGCTATACGGGCGATGAGTGGCAGGCATTTACCCGCCTTAACCGCGAAAACCGCGCGCCATTCAGTGCGTTTTTACGCCTGCCGCAGGGCGCCATATTGAGCCTTTCCCCGGAACGATTTATTCGTCTTGACGGTTCGCACATCGAGACGCGGCCGATCAAAGGTACGCTGCCAAGGCTGGCCGATCCGCAAGCGGATGCGCAACAGGCGCGGAAACTCGCCGCCTCGCCGAAAGATCGCGCCGAGAATCTGATGATTGTCGATTTGATGCGTAATGATATTGGCCGCGTGGCGACACCGGGTTCGGTGCGCGTGCCAGAGTTGTTTGTCGTCGAACCTTTCCCCGCCATCCATCACCTTGTCAGCACTGTCACGGCAGAACTGCCGGAGGGGCGCCACGCCAGCGATCTACTGCGGGCAGCGTTCCCTGGAGGCTCGATTACCGGTGCCCCCAAAGTTCGGGCCATGGAAATTATTGATACCCTGGAACCACAGCGACGTAATGCCTGGTGCGGCAGTATCGGTTATCTGAGCTTTTGCGGCAATATGGACACCAGCATTACCATCCGTACGTTAACCGCCTGTAGCGGGCAGATATACTGCTCTGCGGGCGGCGGGATTGTCGCCGACAGCCGGGAAGAAGCGGAGTATCAGGAAACCTTTGATAAAGTTAATCGTATCCTGCAACAACTGGAGAAATGATTCGTGGAGCAAGAGGCTTTAACTCTGGATGATTTTTTATCACGTTTTCAACTTTTACGCCCTCAGATCAATCCGGCGGTGATGAATACACGCCAGGCCGCCGTGTTGATACCGGTGGTGCGACGTCAGCAACCGGGCCTGCTACTGACGCAGCGCTCGCCGCTGCTGCGTAAACATGCCGGTCAGGTCGCTTTTCCCGGTGGCGCGGTCGACAGTACCGATGCATCGCTGATTGCCGCCGCGCTGCGGGAAGCGCAGGAAGAAGTGGCGATTCCTCCCGATGCGGTGGAAATCATCGGCGTCCTGCCGCCAGTCGATAGCGTCACTGGCTTTCAGGTCACACCAGTGGTGGGCATTATTCCGCCGGATGTTCACTATCATGCCAGCGAAGATGAAGTGGCGGCAGTTTTCGAAATGCCGCTGGCCGAAGCGCTACGGCTTGGCCGCTACCATCCGCTTGACATCCATCGCCACGGTAACGCGCATCGCGTATGGCTCTCCTGGTATCAGCATTATTTTGTCTGGGGCATGACGGCCGGAATTATTCGTTCGCTGGCGCTGCAAATTGGCCACAAGCCTTGACTATACTTTGCACATAACATTTTTGTGACAGTGTGCGCGCTATTAGTAATATCAGGGTTAGCCATTAGTTTAATTCATGTGAATAGTTAAGCTGACGACCGGCTTCCCTCTTACACTATGCGCAGTTATTACATCGTTACTGGAGCGCCAGTAGCCCTGTCAGGAGCGTTAATGTGATTAGTATATTCGACATGTTTAAGGTGGGGATTGGTCCCTCATCTTCCCACACTGTTGGCCCGATGAAGGCCGGTAAGCAGTTCGTCGATGACCTGGTCGAAAAAGGATTGCTGGAAAGCGTTACTCGCGTTGCGGTGGACGTTTACGGCTCACTCTCCCTCACCGGGAAAGGCCACCATACCGATATCGCCATCATTATGGGCCTCGCGGGTAATGAACCTGCCACCGTCGATATTGACGCTATCCCTACGTTTATCCGCGACGTAGAAACTCGCGGTCGTTTACTGCTGGCGCAAGGCCACCATGAAGTGGATTTTCCGCAGGATGACGGAATGCGTTTTCACAGTGATAACCTCTCGCTACATGAAAACGGTATGCGCATCTCAGCGTGGAATGGCGATAACGTGGTGTACAGCAAAACCTACTATTCCATTGGCGGCGGTTTTATCGTCGATGAAGAACATTTCGGTCAGGAGATGGTCAGCGCCGTCAATGTGCCCTGGCCCTTCAAATCCGCCACTCAGATGCTGGAGTATTGTAAAGAGACGGGCTTGTCCCTATCCGGTATGGTGATGCAGAACGAACTGGCGCTGCACTCGAAAAAAGAGATCGAAGACTATTTCGGCAACGTGTGGGCAACCATGCGCGCCTGTATCGATCGCGGCATGAACACCGAAGGCGTGCTGCCAGGGCCGTTGCGCGTACCGCGTCGGGCTTCCGCGCTGCGCCGTCTGTTGGTCGCCAGCGATAAGCTCTCCCACGATCCGATGAACGTGGTCGACTGGGTGAACATGTTCGCACTGGCAGTGAACGAAGAGAACGCAGCCGGGGGCCGCGTAGTGACTGCGCCGACAAATGGCGCATGCGGTATTGTGCCTGCCGTGCTGGCCTATTACGATCACTTTATTGAACCCGTCAGCACGGATATCTACATTCGTTACTTTCTGGCCGCTGGCGCCATTGGCGCGCTCTACAAAATGAACGCCTCAATTTCCGGGGCGGAAGTAGGTTGTCAGGGCGAAGTTGGCGTGGCCTGTTCCATGGCGGCGGCGGGTCTGGCTGAACTGCTTGGCGCCAGCCCGGAGCAGGTTTGCGTGGCGGCGGAAATCGGTATGGAGCATAACCTTGGTCTGACCTGCGATCCGGTCGCCGGACAAGTGCAGGTTCCCTGCATTGAGCGAAACGCAATTGCCTCCGTGAAAGCAATCAACGCCACCAGGATGGCGATGCGCCGCACCAGCGCGCCGCGCGTCTCCCTCGATAAGGTGATTGAAACGATGTACGAGACCGGCAAGGATATGAACGCCAAATACCGTGAAACATCACGCGGCGGTCTGGCTATCAAAGTACAGTGTGATTAAATAAATCCGCGCCGTTCAACTGAACGGCGTTTTTTTGTGCACGCTATTGCGCCAGCGGAAGGATATTTCTCCGATTTGTCGTCACTAAGTTAATTCCCCACTACACTTTCTGTGTCCTGCCCAGGATTTCACGTCGGGAAGCTCACAGGCGACAATGGCATGCAGACGGCTCAATGGATCATTAAAAGATATCGACGGCGGCGCGCTATTGTCTCCGTGGCGGTTGCTATTGTCGCGCTTATTTTTACCCTGACTTTCCGTTTTATTTCGGAGCGGAATTTAAATCATCAACGTATTACTGCGTTTACCCAACATGCTGTAAACAAGCTTGACCAAGTATTACTGCCGCTGACCGCGGGCCGCAATACGTTGATTCCCCTGGTTGGTCACCCCTGCGCCAGCGTGCATTTGCAATTACTCAAACAGGCGGCCAGCCTGCAAACCGTGCGTGCTGTCGCGCTGATCAAAGACGGTGTTCTTTATTGCTCCAGTATTTTTGGCTCCCTTGATGTCCCAATAAAACAGGTGCAATCGTTACTTCCCACCCGGGAACCGCTGTTGATGCTCTCGACAGACCAGACATTGCTAAAGGGTCGCCCAGTGCTGATTATGTGGTATCCCTCCTCTGAAGACGGGCAGGACGGTGCCATTGAAGCAGTCAATATCGATCTGCTAAGCGATTTAGTTCTGGAACCGCAGGTGCCGCTGATCACGCACGCGGTACTGAGCGTCAGTGGCAAACATCTGGTGCATGGCAAAGGCATCATGACCACTTTACCATCGTCGTTAAATGAAAGAGCGTACCGGCTCGTATCAACGCATTTCCCCTTCAGCATTAGCGTGAGTGGACCGGGCGCAGCGAAACTTGCCTTATTACATTTGCCGTCTCAACTGCCGCTGGCCCTGATGATGAGTCTGCTGACTGGCTTTATCGCCTGGTTTGCGACCGCCAGCCGCATGAGTTTTTCCCGCGAGATCAACCTGGGGATTGCCGGACGCGAATTTGAACTGTTCTGTCAGCCATTACTGAAGGCGCGCACATTAGAGTGTGATGGCGTAGAGATCTTGCTGCGCTGGCATAACCCGCGCCAGGGTTGGATCTCGCCGGAAGTTTTTATTTCGATAGCGGAAGAACATAACCTGATCGCGCCACTGACTCGCTACGTACTGACTGAGATTCAACAGCAACTGCATTTTTTCCCCGACGATGCCCATTTCCATATTGGTATTAATGCAGCACCGAGCCATTTACGCAACGGCGAACTGCTGCGGGATTTAAATCAGTTCTGGTTTAATCACCACCCGATGCAGCAACTAATTATCGAACTGACGGAACGCGATGTGTTATTCGAAATGGATTCCCGAATGGTGCAGGATCTTCGGCGTCGGGGGGTGAAAATTGCGATAGATGATTTTGGCACCGGTAATAGCTCGTTGGCCTGGCTGGAGCAGTTGCACCCCGACGTGCTGAAAATTGATAAATCCTTTACCAAAACCATCGGTACCGATGCCATTAACTCGACGGTCACCGATATCATCATTGCGTTAGGGCAGAGACTGAAGATTGAACTGGTGGCCGAAGGGGTTGAAACCCCGCTACAGGCGCGACATCTACGGCTGCGGGGGGTGAATACATTGCAGGGTTTTCTCTACGCCGAGCCAATGCCAATCAAGGCGTTCCCGGCGTGGCTGGCGGGGCACATGGAGACACCGTCAACGCGGCAAAACGGCCATGCTTTGCCTTTCACGCCGGGCTGAGGATCACTCCTCTTCGTCGTGTTCCGACTGCTCTTTAACAATGCGTACCAGATCCACACGATAGTCGTTGGCTTCGATGACGGTGATGTGTAACGGCGCGATTTCCAGTACTTCGCCCGCCGGTGGAATTTGCCCTTTGGCGGAGATAACCAGACCGGCCACTGTTGCGATATTCTCGTCGTCATTGACCAGGTTATCGATGCCGAGAGTATTCTGTAACGCATGTAAATCGGTGGTACCTTTCACCAACCAGCCGTCGCCATCGGCCACGATTTCCGGAGTTTCATCCGCATCAGGGAACTCACCAGCAATCGCTTCCAGCACGTCCAGCGGCGTGACCAGCCCCTGCACCATACCAAACTCGTTAGTTACAATCACAAAGCTACCGCGCGCCCGGCGCAACACCGCCAGTAGTTTGATAGGATCCAGCGTTTCTGGCACCACAATGGCCGGGCTGGCTGCAGCGATAGCGGCGACATCAGCCCCCTCTTCCAACGCTACCAGCATCTCTTTCGCGCGAACAATACCGATCACTTCATCCAGCTCGCCACGGCATACCGGGAACAGGCTGTGCGGTGACGAGAGCAGTTGCTGACGGATCTGATCAACACTCAGGTTGGCATCCACCCAACTGATATCGCCGCGCGGCGTCATGATGCTGCGCAGCGAACGAGACGCCAGCGTCAATACACCGTTGATCATATAGCGTTCTTCTTCAGCAAATGCGCCTTCCGGCACCGGCACCGTGGGCTTGCTATCGGTTTCGATTTGCGGGCTTGTCTGGCGACGACCGCCCATCAGACGCAAAATAGCATCTGCTGTACGCGCACGCAGCGGTAAATTCGACTGATGGCGAATAAAGTTACGTCGGGCAAGCTGGTTGAAAAACTCAATGATGATAGAGAAACCAATCGCCGCGTACAGATAGCCTTTCGGAATATGGAAACCAAATCCTTCGGCCACCAGACTCAGGCCGATCATCAGCAGGAAGCTCAGACAGAGCACCACAACCGTCGGATGTTGGTTAACAAAACGCGTTAGCGGTTTCGATGCCAGTAGCATGACCGCCATAGCGATAACGACCGCCGCCATCATGACCGGCAAATGGTTCACCATGCCGACAGCGGTGATAACGGCATCCAGCGAGAAAACGGCATCAAGAATAACAATTTGCAGGACTACCACCCAGAAACTGGCATAGCCTTTTCCGTGTCCGCCATCATGTTCGCGGTTTTCCAGCCGTTCATGCAGCTCCGTTGTGGCTTTGAACAGCAGGAACACACCACCAAATAGCATGATCAAATCGCGACCGGAGAAGTTGAAACTGCCCACGGAGAAAAGTGGTTGGGTCAGAGTCACCATCCATGAAATCAGCGACAACAGGCCAAGGCGCATTACCAGCGCGAGCGACAGACCAAGCAGGCGTGCTTTATCACGCTGTTTGGGCGGCAGTTTGTCGGCAAGGATGGCAATAAACACCAGGTTATCAATACCCAGTACGATTTCCAGAACAACCAGCGTTAACAATCCCGCCCATATCGAGGGATCCATTAAGAATTCCATGACAGGCTCCTGCAACAAGCATGACTCAATGATGTGCGAGTATGCACAGGCATGATGGCATTGAACATATCAGGAAAGTGGCGGAAAACGCCGGAATACGAGGCACTGCAAGGCCTTAAGGTGAACTGACGTCGGTGACGATCCATACTGTGGGCTATAGCCCTTTACTCCTGACTCATTAAACGAACGGTAAACATAACAGAGAGCGTTTATCGTTGGCAAAGATTTACCAGACTTTGCAGATTATGTGAATATTTTGCGCTCCGAAACTTCATCAACACGAAACCTAAATTACGGATCTTCATCACATAAATTATTTTTTCACTATCTAAAATAATTCACGACAGAAATTAGTCTTTTGCTTTAACCCTTATATCTGAATCGATTCGGTTTACCGGGACAGATTCCACAATACATCGATTAGTGGTGTGTTAACGACAAGAAGAAGGAGGTAGCAAGTGACCATTGCTATTGTTATAGGCACACATGGCTGGGCCGCGGAACAACTGCTGAAAACCGCCGAAATGCTGCTGGGCGAGCAGGATAACGTCGGCTGGATTGATTTCGTTCCCGGTGAAAATGCGGAAACGTTAATCGAAAAGTACAACGCACGACTGGAGAACCTGGAAACCAGCAAGGGTGTGCTATTTCTCGTCGATACATGGGGCGGTAGTCCGTTTAACGCTGCCAGCCGTATTGTCGTCGATAAAGAGCATTACGAAGTCATTGCCGGCGTCAACGTTCCGATGCTGGTGGAAACACTGATGGCCAGGGACGATAATCCGACCTTTGACGAACTGGTGGCGGTAGCTGTCGAAACAGGACGTGAGGGGGTGAAAGCCCTGAAAGCGCAACCTGTTGAAAAACCGACGCCTGCTCCTGCGGCGGCAAAAACGGCAGCCCCTACGAAGCCAATGGGTCCGAATGATTACATGGTTATCGGCCTGGCGCGCATCGATGACCGGCTGATCCACGGCCAGGTTGCAACTCGCTGGACCAAAGAGACCAATGTCACGCGCATTATCGTCGTCAGTGATGAAGTGGCAGCGGATACCGTACGTAAAACTCTGTTAACCCAGGTTGCCCCCCCCGGCGTAACTGCGCATGTCGTGGATGTCGCCAAAATGCTGCGCGTCTACAACAACCCGAAATATGCGGGTGAACGCATCATGCTGTTATTCACTAACCCAACCGATGTGGAACGCGTTGTTGAAGGCGGCGTGAAAATCACCAGCGTCAATATTGGCGGTATGGCGTATCGCCAGGGCAAAACCCAGGTGAACAACGCTGTTTCGGTCGATGAGAAAGATATCGCAGCATTTAAAAAACTGAACGAACGCGGCATCGAACTGGAAGTCCGTAAAGTTTCAAACGATCCGAAACTGAAAATGATGGATTTAATCAGCAAAGTGGCGAACTAACCGCGGCAGCCTGATTAACTCAGTTTTCACACTTACGTCTGATTTAGCTATAGGAGAAGTACAATGGAGATTACCACTCTTCAGATTGTGCTGGTGTTCGTGGTTGCATGTATCGCCGGTATGGAGTCGATACTGGACGAATTCCAGTTCCACCGTCCGTTGGTGGCATGTACGCTGGTGGGTATCGTCCTGGGTGATATGAAAACCGGTATCATCATCGGTGGTACCCTGGAAATGATCGCTTTGGGCTGGATGAACATCGGTGCCGCAGTTGCCCCTGATGCTGCGCTGGCATCCATCATTTCGACCATTCTGGTCATTGGAGGGCATCAGAGCATCGGTGCCGGTATCGCGCTGGCCATCCCGCTGGCCGCTGCGGGCCAAGTGTTGACCATTATCGTTCGTACTATCACCGTAGGCTTCCAGCATGCGGCGGATAAGGCGGCTGAAAACGGCAACCTGACCGCGCTCTCGTGGATCCACGTCTCTTCCCTGTTCCTGCAAGCTATGCGTATCGCTATTCCGGCGGTGATTGTCGCCATCTCTGTCGGCACCAGCGAAGTACAGGGCATGCTGAATGCCATTCCTGAAGTCGTGACCAGTGGCCTGAATATCGCTGGCGGCATGATCGTAGTGGTTGGTTATGCGATGGTCATCAACATGATGCGCGCAGGCTACCTGATGCCGTTCTTCTACCTCGGCTTTGTAACCGCTGCCTTTACCAATTTCAACCTGGTAGCGCTGGGTGTTATCGGTACGGTAATGGCGATTCTCTACATTCAGCTCAGCCCGAAATATAACCGCTCCGCAGGTGGCCCGGCTCCGGCAGCGGGTAACAACGATCTTGATAACGAACTGGATTAACAGGTGAACGACATGGTTGATATGACTAAAACTCCGACTGAGAAAAAACTCACCCAGAGTGACATTCGTGGCGTGTTCATTCGTTCTAACCTGTTCCAGGGTTCATGGAACTTCGAACGTATGCAGGCGCTGGGCTTCTGTTTCTCAATGGTTCCGGCCATTAAACGCCTTTACCCTGAAAACAACGAAGCGCGCCGCCAGGCAATTAAGCGCCACCTCGAATTCTTCAATACCCAGCCGTACATGGCCGCGCCGGTACTCGGCGTCACGCTGGCCATGGAAGAACAGCGTGCGAACGGCGCGGAGATCGACGATGGCGCGATCAACGGTATTAAAGTGGGTCTGATGGGGCCGCTGGCCGGTGTGGGCGACCCAATCTTCTGGGGAACCGTACGTCCGGTATTTGCTGCACTGGGCGCCGGTATTGCCATGAGCGGCAGTCTGCTTGGGCCATTACTGTTCTTTGTCCTTTTTAACCTTGTCCGCCTGACGGTGCGCTATTACGGCGTAGCGTACGGTTACCGTAAGGGTATCAACATTGTTAAAGATATGGGTGGCGGCTTCCTGCAGAAACTGACCGAGGGGGCGTCAATTCTCGGTCTCTTTGTCATGGGCGCTCTGGTGAACAAGTGGACGCACGTTAACATTCCACTGGTTGTGTCGCAGATCACCGACCAGACCGGTAAAACGACGGTGACGACCGTACAAACCATTCTCGACCAGTTAATGCCGGGTCTGGTGCCTATGCTGTTAACCTTCGCCTGTATGTGGCTGCTGCGTAAAAAAATAAACCCACTGTGGATTATCGTCGGGTTCTTTATCATCGGGATTGTCGGTTACGCACTTGGCCTGTTGGGCCTGTAACCGGGTATGAGTTAACCGGGGGCTTACCGCCCCCGGTTTTTATTTTTAAGGAGGATCAATGACCGTTACGGATAGCGTTCTGCTGGCATTTGTCGCCGCACTGTTTGCTTTCGCCATCTATGACGAATTCGTGATGCCGCGCCGCCACGGGGCATCTCTGCTGACCGTTCCCTTGCTGCGTAGAAGCCGTACTGATGGTGCTATTTTCGTCGGCTTGCTGGCGATCCTGATTTATAACAACACAATTAATGGCGGTTCCTCTTTAACGTTGTGGTTATTATCTGCGCTGGCATTGCTCGGAATTTATCTTTTTTGGATCCGTGCGCCGAAAATCATCTTTAAAGAGCACGGCTTTTTCTTTGCCAATGTCTGGATCGAATATAACCGTATTAAAGAGATGAATTTATCGGAAGATGGCGTGTTGGTAATACAATTAGAGCAGCGACGCTTGCTTATCCGTGTGCGAAATATCGACGACCTTGAGAAAATTTATAAAGTTATCGTTAATACTCAATAAGTTAAGATATAGCAGAATCTATATTTATGCGCATAAAAAACAAGCCAACTTATAGCCATTGCTATATTTAGGAAAAATGTACTTATATTTGTTAACGTTATTTTCACCTATAAATCTAAATGTAAATCGTTATCAACTGGTTATCGAGATTATATTTTTAGGTTGTTGTTTTATATTCTCAAAATATGTTAAGGTGCATCCGTCGTTGGGGAGTAGCCGATTTCTGCTTATCCGGAAATGTACGTGTCAACATACTCGTTGCAAAACGTGGCACGTACGGACTGAATCTATTTCAGTCAGGCGAGACCATTGGCACATTAACTGCTGTTTACTGGGGGCAGTGATGTGTTTATGGAATTCCCGGTCAGGACGTCACGATGAATCTCTCCGCCACTATTCTTCTCGCCTTTGGCATGTCCATGGACGCTTTTGCTGCTTCCATCGGCAAAGGTGCGACGCTGCATAAACCTAAATTTTCTGAAGCGCTGCGCACGGGTCTTATTTTCGGCACCATTGAAACGCTGACGCCGCTCATCGGCTGGGGCCTCGGTATGCTGGCAACCCAGTTTGTGCTGGAGTGGAACCACTGGGTCGCATTTGTGCTGCTGGTGTTTCTTGGCGGGCGCATGATTATTGAAGGCGTACGCGGCAATGACGGTTGCGAAGCGGAAACGCCGCATCGTCATGGTTTCTGGCTGCTGGTCACGACCGCCATTGCCACCAGTCTGGACGCAATGGCTGTTGGCGTCGGTCTGGCTTTCCTGCAGGTTAATATTATCGCCACCGCGCTGGCGATTGGTTGTGCAACTCTGATTATGTCGACGCTCGGGATAATGGTTGGTCGTTTTATCGGCCCGCTGCTGGGCAAAAGGGCCGAAATTCTTGGCGGTATTGTGCTGATCGGCATTGGCGCCCAGATTCTGTGGAGCCACTTCGCTGGTTAATCTTCCCGCTCCAGGCAGTGAATAGTGAAATCCGTCTGGCAGCGGAAGCATTCAGTTGCCGCTAGTTTTTCCCATACTTCCGGTTTCGCCCGCCATGCAAATGGCGTCATCTGTAGTAAAGCCACAGCTTCCTGACTGGTAAGGTTCATCTCATAAGCCAGCGCCCGGGTTTCCACTACTTTAAACCCTTCTATTTCGCCCACATTTTCAGCATGCAGTTTTACTTCGTCGTAGATTAACCCTTTCAGTTCCAGCAAATGACGAGGCCCGGGAACAGCGGTAATAACTACGCCACCGGGCTTGATTACACGCGCCAGCTCTTCCGCTTTACAGGGCGCATAGATGCGAACTATAGCGTCTATGCGCTTATCTTCAAACGGCAGACGATGACTGGAAGCCACACAAAACATAACCTGCTGGTAGCGTTTTGCCGCCGCGCGGATCGCGGCTTTGGAGACATCCAGCCCAAATGTTTTCACGCCATGATGTCGGGCTATCGCAGCAAAGGCCTGAGTGTAATACCCTTCCCCACAACCGATATCCAGTATCGCATCGGCCTGCCCGGGCAATCTGGCCTGTAACAGAACGCCGATGGCATCCCGCAGCGGCTGATAGTGTCCCGCATCCAGGAATGCACGTCGCGCCTGCATCATCTCTGCACTATCGCCGGGATCGCGGGAACGTTTATGCTGTACCGGCAACAGATTCACATAGCCTTCTTTCGCCAGATCGAATTGATGACGCTGCGGGCAAACGAAGGCGTTCTCGCGACGCTGTAAAGGCAAGTGACAGAGCGGGCAACTGAAAGGCATAAAAACTCCGGAGGGTATTTCTGAAAGAGCGAAAGTGTACCGCCGTTTGCGGCGCGAGGAAATTAAAAAGCCCCGCACAAGTGCGAGGCTTTATGGCTGACTTTAGCGCGCAAAGCGCGTACAAGCTCAGAGGTGTCGAAATCAGATAGCAGTTACGTTAACTGCAGCCGGGCCTTTCTGACCGTCCTGAATTTCAAACTCAACGTTCTGGCCTTCAGCCAGAGTTTTGAAGCCGTTACCCTGGATTGCAGAAAAGTGTACGAATACATCTTTGCTACCGTCTGCCGGAGTAATGAAACCAAAACCTTTAGACTCGTTGAACCACTTAACTTGACCTTTAATCTTTGCCATTTGAAAAATTCCTTAATGTATATACTTCGCCCGCAGGCATTGACTGAGAAAACTGAGACATTACTGCTTGAGGCACTAATATAAGGTTCGGCAGAGAAGCTGTATTCAACGAAACGTGTTTACTCAGGACTTCTTTACTGAAAATGCCACACATAAACAGAACTGTACCTCGATTAACCCAAAGCGTGTTATCACACAATATGTAAATTATGGCAAGCCATTTTTAAACATGTCTGGATCCGCCGCACAAATTCTAAGGTTATCAAAGCTTCTCCTGCACTTTTATGCATTCCGATGAACGCTATAACAGTCGCCAGGCCCTTATCCTCATGCATCGACAATAGCTGATTTTTCACCATTGCTCAACAGGTTCCATATGCTCAAACACACCACAATATGTCTATGCATATAGCGTATATCATAAGAACTTTTTGCGCATAGTTATGCTTTTTTATCGGCCAGGAAGATTCTCAAACTATTAAGACACCAGGAGAAACTATTTCCCTGGTTTACTGTGGATAATTGTTGTGCAAATAAACTTTGCCTTGCACCAAAATAATGAATTTATGATGACGCTGCCTCATAAAAAGGCAATAAAAACGTTTCGATAAAAATAAAACAATGTCATTTAAAAAATACAATACTTTTGGAACGAGGCGGGAGTATTAAACGAAGGATAAATACTGACCGATTTTCAGTATCCTAAAGTTATCATTATCCATTGCCGCTTCGCTTAATGACAGTTGCAATTCCTTTACTGGTTGATCCAGGGATTCATCAGCTAGCTCAAACACGCCCCAATGGACTGGAAACGCCAGCGGACTGCCCAGTTGTTGCCATAACGCAACAGCACTTTGCGGATCCATATGGTTAATCGACATAAACCAGCGCGGCGCATAGGCACCTACCGGTAATGCGACAACATCCAGCGCGCCTAAACGCTGCGGAATAGCGAGCAGCTCCGGAGTGTATCCCGTATCGCCAGCAAACCAGAACCGCCCTTTTGCTGATTCAACCACCCAACCACACCATAATGAACGGTTGCGGTCCCATAATGTGCGCATGCTCCAATGTTGTGCAGGCACCGCCGTGTAAACCATTCCCTGAAATATCATACTTTGCCACCAATCCAGTTCCGTTACGTGCCGTGCGCCCAGGCGGCGGATCAGCGCTCCCAACCCAAGCGGGACGAAGAAATGCACATCAGGGAAACGGCGCAACAACGCGTGCAGAGTCCACGTATCCAGATGATCATAATGATTGTGGGAAATCAGGATCACATCCAGTTGTGGAACATCTGCAATGGCAAGCGCAGACGGTGTACGCCGCTGCGGGCCGGCAAAACGGACAGGTGAAGCACGACGGGAGAAAACCGGATCGGTCAGCAGGTATTGCCCCTGAAGGCGTAACAAAATGCTGGCATGCCCCAGCCACCACAAACCGTCGCTGTCGCCAGTGATTTCCACTTTTTGCCACCACTGCTCGATAAAACGGTCATAACCATCAGAGGGAGGACGGGGAAGCCCGGCGGCTGTGCGCTCATTGCGCCAGCGCTTAACGTCACCGGGTTGATGTGCGACAGGCGTCGTATTAATGAACCCATCAGGGGAGTGATGAGAAAGTGCAGGATTATACCAGGGGTTTTTCCAGACCATCTCATTCTCCTGCGCCTTTAGCGTTCGGCCACCAGACGGATCAAATCCTCATCCTCTTCTTTTTCATGCGCTTTAACAGGTGCAGTTTGCGGTTCTTTTTCGGGCTCGTTGGATTCACACAGACGGCGCAACAATGCATTTTGCCGTTTTTGCTGATCCAACAGCGCTTCAAGCAACTCAATCTGCTCATTTGTACGCGAACTGGCGCGATTGATAAAGAACCACAGAACCAGCCCAACCAGCAGAACCACCAAAGAAACGACAATAGACGCAATATTAAGCGCGCCCGAATTTATGACTTCGTTCATTTCACCACCTCAATGTTGACGCGACATTTTACCACTGGCGTCAAGGAAGGAAACCATTCACTGAGAAATTGCCATTACCAGGGGATGAATTTGTTGACGATGCAGATGCCGCTGAAAAATTGTACATCCTGATCGCACATCACGTTAAGCATTTGAGTCCAGAGCAGCAGGCAGCCTACCAGCACGACAATCAGGATCAGCCACTTATATTTTCTCACTCCACTCTCCAATACATTGTCAGGTATAACTAAATTAGCATGGCAACATTAAACCGCGACTAACCGTATCTCTATTCGTGATTTTTCGGAATGCATGACTTGTTTCAGTCTATGAATCAGGTAGTTTGAAGATATGATTTAGTACGAAGCAAGGAGCTGATATGCGAACACTTATTCGCACCATTATCGTTGTTGCGCTGCTGTGGATTGCGCTTCTACTAAGCGGTTATGGTGTGCTGATTGGCAGTAATGAAAATGCCGGTGGACTGGGATTACAATGTAAATATGTAACAGCGCGTGGTACCTATACCGCACAATATGTACATTCGGACAATGGGTTTTTCGGGCTGGCAAATTGCCCTCTGATACGTAAAAGCGACACCGTTATCGACAACGGCTAGCATTGAAAATAAATATCCTCCGGCATAGCCGTAATGCCAGTCAGTTAAGCATTTTAATGAATATAAATTCATAATTATGCTTAGAAGGAAAACGAAGGAGTCAGGGTTTCAGCCCTGTTTTACTTCATCAGAGGCCCGAATTCTCGGGCCTCATTTCCTTAAGTGAACGGCATTACAGCCTAGCTGGGGGTTTTCTGTGCACAACAAAAAACCGCCGACATGGCGGTTTTTTTCGTCTGTCAGAATGGATACTGGTTATAACCCATCTGTTCAGAAATCTTGCGGGCGGCCTGATGAAGCATGGCCACGTATTCATGCAGACGCTCTTCAGAGAAACGTAGCGTCGGGAAAGAGATGCTCAGACCAGCGATGACCACGCCAAAACGGTCGAAAACGGGTACGCCAATGCAGCGCAGGCCTTCTTCCTGTTCCTCATTATCTTCGCCGTAGCCTTGTTCCCGCACAATATCCAGCATCGGCAGAAGATCTTCAGTGCTGGTAATCGTACGATCAGTGCTGCGCTTATATTCAACCCCTTCAAGGATCTGCTTAACCTCTTCACGATCGCGCCAGGCCAGCAGCACTTTACCGATAGCAGTACTGTACAGCGGGTTGCGGCGACCAATGCGAGAATACATACGCAAGTTATACATCGAATCAATTTTATGAATGTAAACAATGCTGTCCTCATCGAGTGCGCCCAGATGGATGGTCTCTTTCGTCAGACGAGAGAGTTCACGCATCTGGATATCCGCACTGCGGATAAGATCAACGTTTTGCAACGCACGAGCGCCAAGCTCGAACAGCTTAAGCGTCAGGGAATATTTCTCAGACTCCCCTTCCTGCGCAACATAACCCAATGATTTCATTGTTTGCAAAAAGCGATAGACGGTGCTTTTCGACATCATGACACGCTGTGACAGCTCGGTGATGCCGATTTCACGCTCTTCGCCGAGCGCCTGCAGAATGCCAAATACCTTCAATACTGAAGAGACAGAATCTGGCTGCTTGTCCAAATCTGCGATAGCCATTAATCACCTCATCGCGTATGTTTTATAAAATTCAGAATCGGTTTTTATTATAAATTCGTCGCCCAGTCGCCGCAATGCACGTTTATCAACTTCCTTACAATTCTGCGACATAAAGCCCGTTACAAATCTGCGACATAAAGCCGGAATACAGATGATAGAATCATTATACAAACAACTGTGTGATATTAACCCTGAATTTTGTATGGATAAATCTTCTCCGGACGGACTTCCCGTCCCGCTGCGTTACGGCGCAGTGTTGACCATTATTCTTGGTATCGCAATGGCAGTACTTGATGGAACTATTGCCAACGTCGCGCTACCAACCATTGCACGCGGTCTCAACGCTTCACCCGCGAGTTCTATCTGGATTGTTAACGCTTACCAGATTGCGATTGTGATCTCCCTGCTCACGCTCTCTTTTCTCGGCGATATGTTTGGATACCGTCGGGTTTATCAGTGTGGTCTGGTACTGTTTACTCTCACTTCCCTGCTCTGCGCACTCTCTGGCTCATTACTAACATTAACGCTGGCACGCGTAGCGCAAGGGTTCGGCGGCGCGGCGTTGATGAGCGTGAATACCGCGCTCATTCGCCTTATCTACCCGCACCGTAGCCTCGGGCGCGGTATGGGTATTAACTCTTTTGTGGTGGCAGTTTCATCTGCGGCCGGGCCGACAATCGCCGCCGCCATTCTTTCCATGGCTTCCTGGCAGTGGTTATTCCTGATTAACGTACCTCTCGGCATTATTGCTTTATTGCTGGCAATTAAATTTTTACCGCCGAATGCAGTACGCACTTCAAAGCCCAAATTTGATCTTCCAAGCGCTGTAATGAATGCATTAACATTTGGCTTGCTGATTACCGCGCTGAGCAGCTTTGCACAGGGGCAATCAACCACACTCGTGGTGGCCGAAATTGTTGCTTTGCTGATCATCGGCGGGTTCTTTGTACGCCGACAGCTGCGACTGCCGGTGCCACTTCTGCCAGTCGACTTACTGCGCATTCCGCTTTTTTCGCTCTCTATCGGCACGTCGATCTGCTCGTTCTGCGCGCAGATGCTGGCACTGGTTTCCCTGCCCTTCTTTCTGCAAACCGTGCTTGGGCGTAGTGAAGTAGAAACAGGCCTGTTGCTGACGCCATGGCCGCTGGCAACTATGGTGATTGCGCCGCTGGCCGGTTATCTGATTGAGCGCGTGCATGCCGGGTTACTGGGTGCAATAGGGATGGTGATGATGGCATGCGGGCTGTTCGCGCTTGCGCTTCTCCCGGGCTCACCGTCAGATATCGATATCATCTGGCGTATGGCGCTGTGTGGTGCCGGTTTTGGTCTGTTCCAGTCACCAAACAACCACACCATTATCACTGCGGCACCGCATCAGCGCAGCGGCGGCGCCAGTGGAATGCTCGGTACAGCACGGTTGCTGGGGCAAAGCTCCGGCGCTGCACTTGTGGCATTAATGTTCAATATGTTTAACACCCACGGCACGCATGTTTCATTGTTGCTGGCAGGAACGCTGGCTACCGTAGCGGCTATCATCAGCGGGCTGCGGATCTCGCAGCCAAAAGCAGAGTAATTAATCACCCTCTCCCTTGGGGGTTTAGAGATGGTAAAAAAAAGCGCGCCTGATGGCGTAATGCCAGTCAGTTAAGCATTTTAATGAATATAAATTCATAATTATGCTTAGAAGGAAAACGAAGGAGTCAGGGTTTCAGCCCTGTTTTACTTCATCAGAGGCCCGAATTCTCGGGCCTCATTTCCTTAAGTGAACGGCATTACGCCTGATGGCGCGCTTTGCATTTCCTGCCGCTGCGTTATTTTAGGTACTCACCTGAACGCAGCGCTTCAATACGTTTGTCCAGCGGCGGGTGTGTCATGAACAGCTCACTCAGCGATTTAGATTTACCGTTGATGCAAAATGCCATCATGCTACTCGCCTCTTGCGGCTCATAACTGGTTTTCAGGCGCTGCAACGCAGCAATCATTTTCTCGCGGCCAACCAGTTTTGCAGAGCCGGCATCAGCATGGAACTCGCGATAGCGGGAGAACCACATAGTAATAATGCTGGCCAGAATACCGAACACCAGCTCCAGTACGGTTGCAACCGCGAAGTAGATCATCGGGTTGCCGTTACTCTCTTCGCCATCATCGCGATTGCCGCTGAGGAACCCGGCTGCAACCTGCGCGATAATACGCGAAATGAAGATCACGAATGTGTTCACAATCCCCTGAATCAGCGTCATTGTGACCATATCACCGTTGGCAACATGGCTAATTTCGTGGGCAATCACCGCTTCAGCTTCATCGCGGCTCATGTTCTGCAGCAACCCGGTGCTGACTGCCACCAGTGAAGCATCACGGCGCGCGCCGGTCGCAAAGGCGTTAATATCCGGTGCATGATAAATGGCGACCTGAGGCATGGCGATCCCCGCCTGGCGAGACTGTTGCGCCACGGTATCCATCAACCAGCGTTCCATATCGTTACGCGGCTGTTCGATCACTTCACCACCCACCGATTTCAGCGCCATCCATTTCGACATCAACAGTGAAATGAACGAGCCACCAAAACCAAACAGCAGCGCCATAATCATCAAGCCCTGAACGCTGCTCGACTGAATGCCCGTCAGGCTAAGCACCAGGCCGAACACCAACATCACAGCCAGGTTAGTCAACAGGAAGAGCGCGATTCGCATCATAATTTTCTTTTAACCTCAACTTAACAAAACGCACAATGCGGTTACCCACATCGTATGGGTATACGCGCCATTTTCAAGTATCAGGGTGTTGTAAGTCACCAGAAAGACACAACTTTACATTTTGTAGCATAATGCTTACTCCAGTAAGGATGTGTTAAAAAAACAGGCACAATTTATTGTGCCTGTGTGGGATTACTTCGCGGGGGCGGGGTCTTCCGCTGGTCGATCTTTTTCCTGATGAGCCAGGTCAAGCGCGATGTGTTCCGTCTCGTCGAGATACGGATCCGGCTCATGATAATCCTTCGGCAGATCATCCAGTTTTTTCAGCAACGGCTTACCTTCACGCTTGAAGCGATCGTTGAGGCGCGAAAGACGAATAGCATCATCTTCGGCGTTCTCTTTCTCACGCTGCGCCAGATTGAGCGATACGATATTGCGTTTGTCTTTCAGAGCATTGAAACGCGCAATGTCCTTCATGATGTACTGGAATTCAGGATCTTTCGCAATTCGCTCTTCATGTTCCTTCAGCAACGTCGGTCCGAATGGTTTCAAATCACCGAACTTAACAAAGGTGGCTGCCTTTATGCTGTCCCACGGCAGTGCATTGTCTTCGAATTTTTCCCCGGTATCCGTCACCTGCGTGCCGGTCGGCATAATAATATCCGGCGTCACGCCTTTGCGCTGCGTACTGCCACCGTTAACACGATAGAATTTCTGGATAGTGTATTGCACCGAACCCAGCGCTGGCCACTCAGGACGCAACATCTGATCGTAAATACGGTTAAGCGAGCGATATTGCTGAACGGTGCCTTTACCGAAAGTCGGTTCGCCAACAATCAACGCGCGACCATAATCCTGCATCGCCGCCGCAAAAATTTCCGATGCCGAGGCACTAAAGCGGTCAACCAGCACAACCAACGGGCCTTTATAGTAGACCACGCCATCCGTATCACTGTCTTCGCGCACTTTGCCGTTATTATCGCGCACCTGCACAACCGGGCCGGACGGAATAAACAGACCGGAAAGCGACACCGCTTCCGTCAGCGCGCCGCCGCCATTGCTGCGCAAATCGATAACCACGCTGCTAACGTTCTGTTTTTCCAGTTTTTGCAGTTGCGCTTTAACATCATCAGTCAGCCCAACGTAGAAGCCCGGAATATCCAGTACGCCCACTTTCTCTTTGCCGACCGTCTTCACGGACATTTTCACCGCACGGTCTTCCAGACGAATACGTTCACGCGTCAGCGTCACAATGTGCGTCTTCGTTCCCTTACCTGCCGGCAAGATTTCGAGGCGCACTTTGCTACCTTTCGGCCCTTTTATCAGCGCAACCACATCATCAAGACGCCAGCCAATGACATCAACCATGTTCTGCCCGGTCTGGCCGACACCAACAATACGATCGCCAACAGTAATCGCTTTGCTTTTCGCCGCCGGACCACCAGCGACCATCGAGTTGATCACGGTGTAATCATCGTCCCCCTGCAACACTGCGCCAATACCTTCAAGCGAGAGGCTCATTGCCGTATTGAATTGCTCAGTATTACGCGGTGAGAGGTAATTGGTATGTGGATCGATTTCATGGGCGAATGAGGTCATTGCCAGCGAGAACACATCTTCACTATTGGTCTGCGCCAGGCGGCGAATCGCAAATTTATAGCGGCGAGCCAGTGTCTCACGGATCTCTTTATCATCTTTCCCGGTGAGTTTCAGGCTCAGCTCATCATACTTGACTTTGCTGTCCCACAGCGCGTTCAGCTCCGCCTCATCTTTAGGCCACGGCGCTTTGCTGCGGTCTAAATTGAAGGTGTCGTTGCTGCTGAAATCCATCGGACGCTCCAGTACTTTCAGCGCGTACTGATAACGTTCAAATCGACGCTTTTGCGCCAGATTGTACAGATCGTAGAAGACGTCCAGTTTTCCGCTGCGCAGCTCATCGCCGAGCACGCCTTTCTTTTGCGAAAACTGCTCAACATCGCTGGCCAGCAGCACATTGTGGCTGTAGTCGAGCAGGTTGAGGTAGCGGGTAAAGATCTTCGCGGAGAAAGCTTGATCTAAATCGAACTGACGGTAGTGAGAACGGGTGAAACGTGAGGTAACTCGTTCACTCACCGTCGCGTGCTGACTCTCTTCCTTCAAAACCGGAATTTGATCGGCACGGGTGATATCTTCCACAGCCATCACATGGCCTGTTACTAATAACAGACCCGCTAACGCCGTGCGCTTAAACAAAGTGTTCATGCCAGGCCAAGCCTCCGTTTCAGAACAATAAATGTTCTGCGCGTACGATCATCGACATACCCGAGCTAAGCTGTACGCGAACGCCATCTTTAGTGATTTCCAACACCGTAGCATCCATCGCATTGTTCCCCGCTTTTACCTTCAGGTTCTGGCCCACGCTCAGTACAGATAAATCTGAAACAGGAGTATGGCGCTCTTCCTGCTGCGTCGCCCGTGGCGTTTTCGCGACAGGTTTATCTGCGCGAGGTTTGCGCTCGGCACCCTCTTTACGACGCGGAGCCGGACGGGCTTTGCGTTCGCGACGCGGCGCGTCTTCCTGACCAGCAGCAGCGGCAGCTTCTCGTTTTTTAGCTTGCTGTTCAGCGCGTTGCGCCTGAACACGCGCTTTGGCTTCTTCAAGCTGCTTGCGAGCGTGCTCTACATGTTGCTCATCCAGCACGCCGCAGGCGTTGCCGTCGAGATCGACGCGAGCCGCGCCAGCTTTGATACCGTACAGGTAACGCCAGCTTGAAGTATAAAGACGTAAAGCGGAACGAAGTTGGGTTTTGCTGAGATTCATCTCACCCTCAACACGCTCAACCAGATCCTGAAAAATACCGATTTTCAGGGGACGTGCTTCACCTTCAGCACTGAAACAGTGAGGAAAGCGTTCGGCCAAAAAAGCGATAACTTCTTTACTGCTATTCAACTTAGGTTGATTTTCCATGAAATTTCCTGATTACAACGGACGTTGCCAACAAGCGCAGGCATGAACAGGCGTCATTATAATGACGCATTCAGTAAATGCTACGTTATCCGCTGATTATCCTGCGACGGTGGCAAAGATTTTTTGATAATCGGTCGCCGCGAGAACATTTTCCAGATGTGACACTAGCTCGCTCAACCCTTGTTCATCCTCAGCCGTAAAGCGAGAGAAGACCACGCTATCTATATCCAGTACGCCAATAATATGATTATTCACCGTAACAGGTAGTACGATTTCGGCGTTACTGGCGGCATCACAAGCGATGTGTCCGTCAAATTGATGAACATCTTCCACGCGCTGCACACGCGCTTGCGCCACTGCCGTTCCGCAGACGCCCCGACCAACCGGGATACGAACGCAGGCGATTTTGCCCTGGAACGGCCCCAACACCAGCGTGTCGCCTTCAAGCAGGTAAAAACCCGCCCAGTTAACGCCATCAAGACGCTCAAACAACAGCGCACTGGTATTCGCCAGAGTGGCTAAAAAACTGGTCTCACCTGCCATTAACGCCTGAAAATCGCGATTAAGATCCGCGTAAAATTCTGTTTTGTTCATTACCTGACCATTTTGCTTTCTAACTTTAAGGAACTGCTTAGCCTATTAAAATAAGCATTAAATGCGTTGATGCTCAAGATGTTCTATTCATGAGTTAAGATAGTTTTATTCAAACCTTTTCTGAAGCATGCAATGGCTCTCAAGATACAACACATCACACCTGCCAAAAAAATTGCCGTTCATCAGGTTAGTGAAGCACTGCCCCGCGCACATTATCAGCGCTGCCCGCAATGCGATACGCTTTTTGCGTTACCGGTTATAAAATCGCACCAAAGTGCATTTTGCCCCTGCTGTGATGCAAAAGTCCGTGATGGTCGCGACTGGTCATTAACCCGCCTCGGCGCAATGGCCATCACCATGATCTTACTGATGCCCTTCGCCTGGGGCGAACCGTTACTGCATCTCTACTTACTCGGTGTACGTATCGATGCCAACCTGCTGCAGGGGATCTGGCAAATGACCATGCAGGGCTCGCCGCTCGCTGCTGCCATGGTGCTTTTTTGTACCGTTGGCGCGCCGCTGGTGCTGGTGACGTCCATCGCCTATCTGTGGCTTGGCAACATTCTGGGAATGAACCTGCGCCCGGTGCTATTAATGCTGGAGAAGCTCAAAGAGTGGGTCATGCTGGATATCTATCTGGTCGGCGTCGGCGTCGCCTCCATCAAAGTGCAGGATTACGCTTTCCTGCAGCCAGGCGTTGGGCTATTTGCCTTCGGCTCTCTGGTTGTTCTCAGCATCATGACGTTAATCCATCTCAATGTGGAGCAACTCTGGGATCGCTTCTATCCTCAACGGCCCGCAAAACGGCCGGATCAGAAGCTGGAAGTGTGTCTGGGTTGCCATTTCACCGGTTTTCCTGATATTCGGGGACGTTGCCAGCGCTGCCACTTTCCACTTACCCATCGACGCAAGCAGAGCCTGCAAAAGTGCTGGGCGTCGCTGATTGCCTCTTTTATTTTGCTGTTCCCGGCGAACCTGCTGCCGATATCAATAATTTACGTGAATGGTTCTCGTCAGGAGGATACCATTCTCTCCGGCATTATTTCGCTCGCTCACAGTAATATCGCGGTGGCTGGCGTGGTATTTATCGCCAGTATTCTGGTGCCGTTTACCAAGGTGATTGTGCTGTTTACGCTGCTTGTCAGCATCCATTTTAAATTTGAACAGGGGTTACGCACTCGCATTCTGTTACTGCGCTTCGTGACGTGGATTGGGCGCTGGTCGATGCTCGATCTGTTTGTCATTTCATTGATGATGTCACTGATTAATCGCGACCAGCTACTCGCTTTTACCATGGGACCAGCCGCGTTTTATTTCGGCGCGGCGGTAATTTTGACTATTCTTGCTGTGGAATGGCTGGACAGCCGCTTACTTTGGGATGCACATGAGTCAGGAAACCCCCGCTTCGCCGACTGAAGCGCGAATTAAAACAAAACGGCGCATTTCGCCGTTCTGGCTGTTGCCGGTAATCGCTCTGTTGATTGCTGGCTGGCTTATCTGGAGCAGCTACGAAGATCGCGGCAACACCATTACCATCGATTTTATGTCGGCTGACGGCATCGTCGCCGGGCGCACACCGGTGCGCTATCAGGGTGTCGAGGTCGGGACTGTCCAGGATATTCGTCTCAGTGATGACCTGAAAAAAATCGAAGTTCGCGCCAGTATCAAATCGAACATGAAGGATGCGCTGCGCAACGAAACGCAGTTCTGGCTGGTCACGCCCAAAGCCTCGCTGGCGGGAATTTCCGGCCTCGATGCGCTGGTCGGCGGCAACTATATAGGCATGATGCCGGGTCAAGGCGACCCGCAGGATCACTTCACCGCGCTGGATACGCAGCCGAAATACAGGCTGAACCATGGCGAGTTGATGATCCATCTGCAGGCGCCGGATCTCGGGGCGCTGAACAGCGGTTCGCTGGTCTATTTCCGCAAAATCCCGGTCGGCCGCGTGTACGATTATTCGATCAACTCTAATAAACAGGGCGTCACTATTGACGTGCTGATCGAGCGCCGCTTCACCAATCTGGTGAAAAAAGGCAGCCGCTTCTGGAATGTCTCCGGCGTGAAAGCCGATGTCAGCCTGAGCGGCGCGAAAGTGCAGCTTGAAAGCCTGGCGGCGCTGGTCAATGGCGCGATTGCTTTTGACTCTCCAGATGAATCACAGCCTGCGGTTCAGGATGATGAGTACGGCTTATACGAAGATTTAGCGCACAGCCAGCGCGGCGTACTGGTGAAGCTTGACCTGCCTGGTGGGCAAGGGCTGAAAGCCGGATCGACACCGCTGATGTATCAGGGGCTGGAAGTGGGTCAGTTGACCAAAATTGACCTCAATCCAGGAGGGGCGGTCAGCGGTGAAATGACCGTCGATCCGAGCGTTGTTAATTTGCTGCGCGACAATACCCGTATCGAAATGCGTAACCCGAAGATTTCGCTCAGCGATACCAATCTCAGCTCGCTGCTGACCGGCAGTACGCTGGAGTTGATACCAGGCGAAGGCCAGCCGCGCAATCAATTTGCCGTGCTGCCGGCGGATAAAAACCTGTTGCAGGAACCGGGAGTGATTACCCTGACGCTTACCTCACCGGAAAGCTATGGCATCGATGCCGGACAGCCGCTGGTGCTGCATGGTGTCAAAGTCGGCCAGGTGCTGGAGCGTAAACTGACGAATCAGGGCGTCACCTTTGCCATCGCTATCGATCCGCAATATGGCGACCTGGTCCACGGCGACAGTAAATTCGTGGTGAACAGCCGCATTGATGTCAAAGTCGGGCTGGATGGCGTCGAGTTTCTCGCTGCCAGCGCCAATGAATGGGTGAACGGTGGGATCCGCATTCTGCCCGGTGTGAAAGGCGAAATGAAAAAGAGCTATCCGCTGTTTGCTAACCTCGATAAAGCGCTGGAAAACAGCCTCAGCGATCTGCCCACCACGACGTTGACGCTGACGGCAGATACCCTGCCGGACGTACAGGCTGGTTCGGTCATTCTCTACCGCAAGTTTGAAGTGGGTGAAGTGATCACCGTGCGCCCGCGCGCCAATGCCTTTGATATCGATCTGCACATCAAACCGGAATACCGCGATTTGCTGACCAGCAACAGCGTCTTCTGGGCAGAGGGCGGTGCGAAAGTGCAGCTCAATGGCAGCGGACTGACAATTCAGGCTTCGCCACTTTCACGAGCCATCAAAGGCGCCATCAGTTTTGACAACCTGAGCAGCGCGAACCGGGAACTGAAAAAGGGAGAGAAGCGTCAGCTTTACGCTTCGGAAACTGCGGCTCGCGCCGTCGGCGGGCAAATCACGCTGCATGCGTATGATGCAGGGAAACTCGCGGCAGGCATGCCGATCCGTTATCTGGGCATCGATATCGGCCAGGTCCAGGATCTGCATCTGGTCACCGATAAAAATGAAGTGCAGGCCAGCGCGGTACTCTATCCGGAATATGTACGGAACTTTGCGCGCAACGGCTCGCGTTTCTCGGTGATCACCCCACAGATATCGGCGGCGGGTGTCGAGCATCTGGATACGTTGTTGCAGCCTTATATCAACGTCGAACCGGGCCGGGGCGATATGCGACGCGACTTTGAAATTTCAGAAGCAACGATCGCCGATTCCCGCTATCTCGATGGGTTGAACATTATCGTTGAAGCGCCGGAAGTGGGCTCAATAAATATCGGCACACCAGTGCTGTTCCGCGGAATCGAGGTAGGTACGGTGACCGGAATGACACTGGGCACATTATCGGATCGCGTGATGGTGGCTATGCGCATTAGCAAAAACTATCAGCATCTGGTGCGTAATAACACGGTATTCTGGTTGGCTTCCGGTTATACGCTGGACTTCGGTCTGGTCGGCGGTGTCGTCAAAACCGGGACATTCAATCAGTTCATTCGCGGCGGTATTGCTTTCGCCACGCCGCCGGCAACGCCGCTGGCGCCGAAAGCGCAGCCGGATAAACACTTCCTGCTGCTGGAAAGCGAGCCGAAAGAGTGGCGTACATGGGGTACTGCCCTTCCCCGCTAACCCTCCCAGCTCCGGCGTGTTTGCGCCGGAGCCTTTATGCTACACTGCGCGCTTGTTTTTCTCCTTGTGGTGCGCCCGTGGCTCAAAACGCTGTCTACCTTCCTGACGAATTCCTCGCGCAAATGCGCCTGGTAATGCCGGAACATCTCTCTTTCGATGAGTTTATCGCTGCCTGCCAGCGCCCGCTACGCCGCAGCATTCGCGTCAACACGCTGAAAATTTCCGTCGCCGATTTTCTCGCCCTTGTCGCCCCTTATGGCTGGCAACTGACGCCGGTACCGTGGTGCGAGGAAGGGTTCTGGATCGAGCGTAATGACGAAGAGTCGCTGCCGCTGGGCAGTACCGCTGAGCACCTGAGCGGGATGTTTTATATTCAGGAAGCCAGTTCAATGCTGCCGGTTGCCGCGCTGTTTGCTAATGGTGAAATGCCACAGCGCGTGATGGATGTAGCCGCCGCCCCAGGCTCCAAAACCACGCAGATCGCCGCGAGGATGAATAATTCCGGTGCCATTCTTGCCAACGAATTTTCCGCCAGTCGCGTCAAAGTGTTGCATGCGAATATCAGCCGCAATGGCATCCGCAATGTGGCCCTGACCCATTTTGATGGCCGCGTATTCGGCCAGGCGTTACCGGAGATGTTCGACGCCATTCTGCTTGATGCGCCCTGTTCCGGCGAAGGTGTGGTGCGTAAAGATGCGGATGCGCTGAAAAACTGGTCCGTAGCCAGCAATCTGGAAATTGCGGCCACGCAGCGTGAACTGATTGATAGCGCTTTTCACGCGCTGCGCCCCGGCGGCACGCTGGTCTATTCCACCTGTACGCTCAACCGCGACGAAAATGAAGCCATCTGCCACTGGTTGCGGGAGCAGTACCCGGACGCCGTCGAATTCCTGCCACTGGATGGGCTGTTTGCCGATGCCGCTCGCGCTTTAACAACGGAAGGTTTCCTGCACGTATTCCCGCAACTTTACGACTGCGAAGGCTTTTTTGTCGCCCGTCTGCGTAAAACAGCAGCAGTCGAGCCTTTACCTGCACCGACTTACAAAGTGGGTAACTTCCCCTTCACACCGCTCAAAGCAAAAGAAGCGGCACAGGTCGCAACGGCCGCCGCCGCCATCGGCTTACGCTGGGACGACAGCCTGCGCCTGTGGCAGCGCGATAAAGAGCTGTGGCTATTTCCGATCGAAATTGAGCCGTTAATCGGCAAAGTCCGCTTCTCGCGCATTGGCCTGCGTCTGGCGGAAACGCACAACAAAGGGTATCGCTGGCAGCATGAAGCGGTGATTGCGCTGGCAGGTCAGGATAACCCACGGTCGTTTTCCCTGACACTGGCCGAGGCGGAGGAGTGGTATCGCGGACGCGATATTTACCCGCAAACAGTGCCCGCGCGTGACGATGTAATTGTCACTTTCCAGGGACAACCGCTGGGTCTGGCGAAAAAGGTGGGATCGCGGCTGAAGAACAGTTATCCGCGTGAACTGGTACGTGATGGCCGATTGTTTACCAGCAATGCGTGACGGCTTACAAAAAAATCGCACCTTCTGACTGGCATCTTGCTCCGTGTTGTACCAGGCTGAAATTTGGGCGGCTATACTGGTCGTACCACACTTCAACGTTCAGCGGAGAGCATTATGACGAAAGCCAGCGTGCGCATTGGCGCATTCGAAATCGATGATGCCGAGTTGCAGGGAGAGAACCAGGGGGAGCGAACGTTACATATCCCCTGTAGTTCCGATCCGGATTTATGTATGCAGCTTGATGCCTGGGACGCGGACACCAGCATTCCCGCGCTCCTTAACGGCGAACATTCGGTTCTTTATCGCGAGCACTACGATCAACAATCTGACACCTGGGTTATGCGCCTTGCCTGACCCAATGGAAACCCGTCCGTAAGACGGGTTATTTACTTGCCTGATTTCCCCTGCCTGAATTCATCCCCTACACTTATTGTTACGTTGTACGGAACTGAGGGGTGGAATGTTCGCGCTGGTCTTATTCGTTTGCTACCTGGACGGTGGATGTGACGACATCGTAGTCGATGTGTTTAATACAGAGCAGCAGTGCCTTGTTGCCATGGACAATCAACGCATACGCTATGGCGGTTGTTTTCCCGTTGAAGAGTTTATTGATGGTTTCTGGCACCCGGCCAATGAATTCAGCGATTTTTAGCTACTGTAACTGCACCAGCGTTAACTCACCGCCGAAGACGGCGCCGGTGTCGATGTAGTGCTGGTTTTGTCTGTCAACGCGCGCTTTCAGCGGCGTATGACCAAACCAGAAATGATCGGCCCCCGCAATACGCTGCCCTTTTCCAGCCAGCCACTGGTTGAGCCTGTCGCGGCGCCACAGCACCGATTCGCCATCCACGGCTTGCTCCCATTGGTACTCTTCAGCCGGGTAATCCGCATGCGCGATGACGTTCACCGCGCCGCCGCAGCGTAGCTCCAAAATATAAGGCAATTCAGCGCAGTTGCGCAGCGCTGCCAGCGCTTCTTGCTGTTCAGCCTCGCTGAGGGCGCTAAACCAACTACCGCCATTGAGTTGCCACATCGCCATATCGCCAAAACGCAGGGCGTCAATCGCCATCTGCTCATGATTACCGCGCACGGTCTTAAACCAACGCTTCTTGAGCAGCGCCAGGCAGCGCAGACTATCCGGCCCGCGATCGATTAAATCCCCCACGCACACCAGCAGATCCTGGTATGGATCAAAATGGCGTTCGCGCAACGCTTGCATTAAACGCTGGTGGCAACCGTGCAGATCGCCAACCAACCAGATATGCCGCCAGCACTCTCCATCAAGACGTTGATACATAATTCCCCCCTTTTTTTAAGTATAGGAAAACCCTTGACAGATGGCGTAACAATTGCATGCAGCCTGTTAATTAAATAAAGGTTAAATGAAAGCGAAATAAAAAAAAGGCGCCTATTAATTTGTATTTCCCATACCTCTAAAATGTTAATACATTATTTAGAGGCCACGTACCGTGTCAAATATTAGTCAACCAACAGAACTTAAACAAAATAATAATTCACATATTATTAGCGATCTGGTAAATGGCCGTCTTGTGCCCGGCCCCATTTGGAAAAAGCGCGAGTATCGCCTTAAGTTTCTGCTGCGTTCGCTGCTGTTCTGGTCCGCTACCAACCGCATGCTTAATGCGCTTTCCCGCCGCCCGGATTTCGACCGACTGCTGGCGACCCAAATCACGCTGCCGAGTAAATCGCACCGTCAGTATCTGACACGCGGTTTACATGCCTCGCAGCGCGCCGATGCCATTATCAACCACTACAACTGGCTTGATAATAACGTATCGCCGCAACTGGCCGCCGCCCTCAGTGCGACTGAACCCACGCAGATCCTTGAATTTATGGGGAAAGATGATACGCATTTCACGGTATATGCTTCTAACGCCAGCAAAGCGGAACGCGAAGGGGAAAGCACACTCTGGTTGTGCGATGGCGACAATACGTTGCTGGCCAGCGCGACGTTCAGCGTTATCAGCGAAAAGGGGCAACAAATTCTGGTCATTGGCGGTCTGCAAGGCCCGCGTAAAGAGGTCAGCCATGAGGTGATTAAACTGGCGACCCGTGCCTGCCACGGCGTATTCCCGAAAAAAATCGCCCTTGAAGTACTGAGCCAGCTCGCCACGCTGACCGGCGTTTCGGCAATCTATGGCGTCAGTGATAACGGGCATGTCTTCCGCGCACTGCGTTATCGCCTGAGCAAAGGGCGACATTTCCATGCCAGCTATGATGAATTTTGGGCCTCGATTGAAGGGGTAAAAGATAATGCCTGGCGCTGGCGTTTGCCGCTGACTTTTTCGCGTAAGTCGCTGGAAAGCATTGCCAGTAAAAAACGTGCAGAATATCGCCGTCGTTTTGAATTACTGGATGATGTGACGGAAAAAATGCATTCATTAGCACGCAAATAAATATGAACGGGCGATAAATTACCCTGCCCGTTTATTTTTTACCAGCAAAACATTATTGTTGAATAATAGATGCACAAGATGCGCTCACCCGATTTTTTTATTTCCCATGTTAATAATTATATTACCTGACGGCCCACGTTCCAGATGCGCCAGCGCCGCTGGCAATGGTTCCAGCGGCGAAGAACCCACTGCTGCCATTGCGGCGGACTTCCCCAGATGGCTGCCACCGACAAGCTCCAGCACATGATCCAGAGAAACCGGTTTGCATACCAGCCAACTCTCTTTCATCACGACATACTCCGCCAGCACTCCTGGATAGAATCCGCCCCACTTCCGGCATACGCCGGTTTTTAGTTATCGGCCAGATTTTCCCTGATAGCCTGAATAGGCGCCCCATCCCAGAAGCAGGCTGAAAGCGGCGGGTAACACGGTCAGCGTGACCAGCGTGGCCACAATCAACCCGCCAATAATCGCGTAAGCCATCGGCCCCCAGAATACCTGATGCGAGATAGGGATCATCCCAAGGATCGCGGCGCAGGCGGTCAACATTATGGGGCGCGCCCGGTGCTCCGTCGCCGCCACAATGGCTTCGTTTGCGGACATCCCCTGCGCCAAATTGCTATCCACTTCGCTGATCAAAATCACCGCGTTGCGAATAATCATCCCCGCCAGCGCAATCACCCCAAGCAATGCTACAAAACCCATCGGAGTTCCCGTCGGCAACATCGCCAGGACAATCCCCGGCAGAGCAAAAGGGGCCATCAGCAACGCAAGCAGCATGCGGGAAAAACGCTGCAACTGAAGCATTAATAACGTCAGCATGGCAACAAGAGTTACCGGCAACACGGCATACACCGAGCAGTTCCCTTTATCGGATTCAGCCACCGTCCCGCCTTCTTCGATTCGGTATCCGGCAGGCAATTGCGCGCGCAGTTTATCCACTGTCGGACGCAGGTCAGCCGACACGCTTTCAGCGCGCACGCCGGGCACCAGATCGGTCTGAACCGTGATAAAGGGCAGACGCTGGCGACGCCAGATAACCGGATCGTCCACCCCCCAGGCTAGCGTAGCGACTTCGCTCAGTGGAATTTTTGTACCCTTTGCCGTCGGTAACATCAACGTCGACAGTGTGCCAAAATCCAGCCGTTCGCGATCGTTGCCGCGCAACACGACCCCGACCAGGCGATCATTATCACGTACCATAGTCACCGTGCTGCCGGACCAGACGGTATTCAGCATTTGCGCAATGCTTTCTGATGAAACCCCTGCCGCCCGCGCTGTCGTCTGGTTGACCTGAAGCGTAATCGTCCTCTCCGGCTCGCCGGCGGTCAGATTCACTTCGCGAGTCAGTGATGAAGTGCCTATTTCTGCCGCCAGGCGATGCGCAAGCCGTTGCACCTGTGCATAATCGGGCCCGCTCACCCGGTATTTTATCGGCCAGCCAACGGGCGGCCCTAACTCGAGCGGCGAAACACGGGTTGTCAGATCGGCGAACTGATTGGCAAGCAGCGTCGTCAGTTGCTGGCGCAGGCGATCCCTCGCCGCCATATTTTTCGCCACTACCACCAGTTGCGCGGTGTTTTCATTATCCAGCAACACCTCCATCGGCAGATAAAAACGTACCGCACCGGAACCGACATACATTGTGTAGTGATCAATATCCGCATTCCCCTTGAGCGCCTTTTCCAGGCGTTCCGCCTGCCGCTCCGTTTCAGGCTGAGAAGCATTTGCCGGCAGGGCCAGGCTGACCAACAACTCCGGGCGATCCGAGGCCGGGAAAAATTCTCCCTGCATCCAGCGTGTGCCGATCCCCGCCAGCGCCAGTGCGGCAACGGCGATCATCAGGGTCGATAAACGGTGACGTAGCACGCATGCCAGCAAAGCTCGATATGCAAGCGCCAGTCGTCCTGCACCACGAACGCGCCCATTGATTTGGGCTGGCAGCAGCCAGGTACCTGTCAGCGGCGAAAAGAGTATGGCGACCACCCATGAGCAGAGTAAGGCAATCAACACTACCGCAAACAGGGAAAAGCAGTATTCTCCGGCGCTGCTGGCGGCAAAGCCAACAGGGATGAAACCGGCGATCATCACCAGCGTTCCGGTGAGCATAGGAAACGCCGTAGTTTTGAATGCATAGGTGGCGGCGCTCTTGCGCGACTCGCCAGCTTCCAGTCGGGCAACCATGGTTTCGACGGTGATCATCGCGTCATCCACCAGCAACCCCAGCGCAATGATCAGCGCCCCCAGAGAAATGCGCTGCAACCCAATTCCGGCCAGCATCATCCCGGCAAATGTCATCGCCAGCACCAGCGGTATCGCGGCGGCAACCACCAGCCCCGCGCGAATCCCCAGCGAAACAAAAGAAACTGCAAGCACAATCAGCACAGCCTCAACCAGCACCCGAACAAAGCCGCTGACCGCGTCGCTCACCACCTCCGACTGGTCTGCCACCTTCACCATCTCAATGCCATGGGGCAACTGCGTCTCAACCTCTGTCATTCTTGCGTGCAATGCCTGACCGAAACGCAGCATATTGCCGGTGGTGGCCATCGAAATGGCCAACCCGATCGCAGGCTGGCCGTTGACGCGAAACACTGGCGCTGGCGGCTCGGCAATCTGGCGGCTCACAGTAGCAATATCGGTCAGCGGAATATAGCGGTCATTGATATGCAGGGTGACCTCCCGCAGACTCTCCTCGCTGGTCAGTGCGCCGCTGACGCGCAGCGCGACATTATCTTTGCCGGTACGAAGTGTCCCGGCCGGTTCGACGGCATTTTGCGCGGCTAACGCATCGCTCACCTGCTGGATATCCAGCCCCATCCCCGCCAATTGCCGGGGCGAAAAGGCAATCACTATCTGTTCCTGTTGTTCACCCAGCAGGGTCATTTTGCCCATGTCCGGAAGCGACATCAGGCCGCGGCGGATCTCCTCCACGCGATCGCGCAGTTCACGCGCACTAAAACCCTCCGCCGTGAAGCCATAAATTGTGCCAAAGGTGTCATCAAACTCATCATTCACCGCCGGGCCTTGCGCGCCCTGAGGCAGCGAAGGGGCAATATCCTGCATCTTTTTGCGGATCTGATACCAGATGTCCGGCACCTGCCGCGGCGGCGTATCGTCACGCAGATTGACATAGATAACGGCGCTGCCAGCCCGGGTTTCGCTTTCGATATAATCCAGCCGCGGGATCTCCTGGAGTTTCTTCTCCAGCACATCGGTAACAAGCCGTGTTGTATCGGCAACCGTGGCACCAGGCCACTGGGCAGAGACCACCGCCGTTTTGATTGTAAAGGCCGGATCTTCATTACGCGGCAAGTTTTCGTAACACAACACACCGGTTGCGATAATAAGCAGCATAAAAAAGCTTACCAACTGCTGATGTGCCAGCGCCCAGACAGAAAGATTAAAGCGCGCTTCAACAGGCTTCATGGCTGCAACTCCCCGGCAATTACCGGTTCACCGACGCGCAGTTTGCTTACGCCTGCGGTGATGACTTTGTCGCCGACGCCCACGCCTGAAGCAATCACGACGGATGTTGCAGAGTATCCGGCAAGCGTGACCGCGCGTAATTGCGCCTTTCCACGCCCGTCGATAATAAACACTGCAGGTTGATCGCCAAGGCGGCTGAGTGCTGATGCCGGTACGGTATAGCCGCCCGGCATCACTGACGGTATATCAACACTCGCGCTGGCTCCCAGCGCCATCGCCGCAGGTGGAGCCTCTAACGTCACCCTGACCTGCCAGGTGCGGGTCTGCGGATCGGCCTGCGGGCTGATATCACGCAATTTTCCGCTGACACGGATAGACGGGTTTGCCAGCAAGGCCACTGGAAACTGCAGCGCGCTTGCCGATCGCGCAGGCAAATACTGCGGATCGGCAATATCAAAAACCACATCGCGCGCATCACTGGTGGCCAGCGTGAAAATCGTCTGCCCTGCGCTGACCACCTGCCCTGCCGAAGCGCTGACGCGAGTGATGATCCCCTCAGCAGGCGCTGTCAGTTGGGTCCAGCCCAGATTGTCCTGTGCAGTATGCATTGCGGCGATACTGCTTTTCAGGCGGGATGTGGCCGCCTGCCAGTCTGCACGAGCGCTATCAAGCTGAGTGCGGGCGATGGCCCCGGAAGGCATGAGCTTCTGCATCCGGCTCAGGTTAATTGCCGCAACGCGTTCGGCGGCGCGGGCGCTTTCCACATCGGCGGTGGCGCTGGTCAGTTGGTTTTTCCCGGTCTCGCTTTCAATTGCAGCAAGCACCTGCCCGGCATGCACCCGCTCGCCAATATCGACCAGGCGGTTGACCATTCTTCCGTCGAGGCGAAAAGCCAGCGTCGTTTCATCATGGGCGCGGATCTCCCCGGTGCGCACTGTCACCGGATGTGCGGATGCCGTACCGATAACCTGATAACGAACGGGCCTTGGCGGCGCGGGTTTTTCATTATGTTTATCTCCGCACCCTGTTAACAACGGCAGAACCGCCGCGAGAAACAGTAGCGGAAGCAGAGAAAAGAGGGAAATCGTGCGTGCAGCAGTGAAAAGATGATGCAGGCTCTGACGCAGATAATCGCAAAACTGTTCTGACATAACGCCACTCCGAATCGGTAATGGCGTCATTAAATCCGGCTTGCGTCGAGATTCGCTCCAGTTTTTGTCAAGAATCCATCAAGAGTGTGTGAATTACCCCGCCGCATCTGTGGGAAGCGAGATGCTGACTTTCAGGCCACCTTTTTCTGGTAATGAAGCGCTGATGCTGCCGCCATGCGCATGGCAGATGGCGCGAGCAATGGAGAGCCCAAGGCCGCTGCCTCCGGAATGCCGAGCCCGCGACGTTTCTGCGCGGGTGAAGCGCTCAAACATAAGCGGCAGAAAATCCACCGTCACGCCCGGTCCGTCATCCTCAAAATCAATCCGGTAGACGTTATTCTGTTGTTGAAGAACGATGGATAAATGGCCGTCCCGCCGACCATAGCGCAGCGCATTTTCCATCAAGACGGTAAAAATCTGCCCCAGACGGAACGCGTCGCCGATGAACGTCGAAGGCGCACTTGCGGTAACGGTAATTGTCAGACCGGTGCTATCAGCCAGCGGTTTCAGCCATGCCGCGCGCTCATTTAACAGTTCCGCCAGAGACACCGGCTGGAGCGTAAGCGTAAGCTGCCCCGCATCAGCCAGTGATAACAGGTGAAGTTCATCCGTCAGCCGGCTAAGATACTGCAACTGCTTCATGACCATTCCCAGTTGCGCTTCGCTGGGTTCAAACACCCCATCCAGCATGCCCTGCAAACGACCAATAGCGGCCGTCAGCGGCGAGCGCAGTTCATGTGCCATTGCCACATGCGAAGCCCGAAGCTCGCGCTCATATCTCGCCAGTTGGCGCGTCATGCTGTTAAAGTCGCTGGCAAATCGCACCATTTCTTCAGGCGCTTCTTTTACCAGCTCCGCCTGGCGGCCAAACTGTCCGTGCGTGACTTCATCGGCCGCATCGCGCAAACGGCTGAATTGCAGCGCCAATGGCCGTGCATAGCGCAGCCCCATAATAACAATAAAGGGGATCATCACCAGCACCAGCACTGTGACCATTATCCAGTCCGCAGAGGCAATCGAGGGCGTGGAATAGCTCAGCCCCCACCATGTGTCGACAATATCGTGGAAGCGCGACGGATTGAGTTGCGGGTTGTCTTTCAGGGCAATAAACTCGTTGCGCACTGGGGCGGGCATATGGTGTAGCACCCAAAAATTCTGCACGGCGTAACGCAACCACATACATAACGCGATAATGATGACAGAGCCGATCGCCAGCGCGATGATACGCCCGCAAATCCAGCGCCAGAACGACTGATGAACCGATTTTTTCATGGCTGCCGGAACCTGTAGCCGACCCCGCGCACATTGGCTAAAACGCCCGTTACGCCCGCATTTTCCAGTTTTTTGCGTAAATTATAAACGTGAGTATCAACGACCCTTTCCAGCGCCTCACTTTCCGGCAGGCACTGCTCAAGCAGGAACTGGCGTGAGAAAGGTCGCGTCGGATGGCGCAGCAACGTGGTTAAAATCGAAAACTCTGCTGGCGTCAGTTCGAGAAAACGCTCGCTGTTATCCGGTTGCATGACCGCCGCCGTAATTGCGGTGGTGTTCACTTCCAGATGATGCCAACGCAGGATCTCTTCACGCGTTTCTGTGCGGCCAGCGCGCCGCAGCACCGCCTGAACGCGTGCCACCACTTCGCCGGGATGGTAGGGTTTCACGACATAATCATCCGCACCGTAACGCAATGCTCCGATACGATCAGGAGTATCGCCCATCGCCGTCACCATAATCACCGGTACGTCACTTTTACGGCGCAGAGCCGCCAGCACTTCCGTACCATTCATTCCCGGCAACATCACATCCAGCAGGATAAGATCGGGCTTCCAGCGTTGCGCCTGCTCAAGCCCGTTAAGGCCATCGACACTCAACGATACATCATAATTTTCACGACGCAGGTAGGCTTCCAGCACGTTTGCCGCATCGACATCGTCTTCGATCACAAGAATTTTCCGGGATAACATTTGCTCACCTTGACCGTTTCTTAACACTTTCCTGACCGTTTATTGATATGAGCCGGATATCTTCCGTACTCAGAAGATGGTAAAACCCTGCCGAAACAGAATGTTCCCCCATAAGCGAGATGTGATGATATCGATAAAAACCGCCTTGTACAGGAGCAGCCCATTACTGGCCGCCTTCGCATTTCCAGCTCATGCTGATGAAGATGCTGCCGCGCAAAATGCATTTACCCTTGGCATCGGGGGGCAATATGGCCCTCGCTACAGTGGCTCAGACAAACAACGCCTGCAAATTGTTCCTGTAATACAGGCTCGCTGGAATGCGCTCTTTTTTGATTCGCAAAAAGGGCTGGGCTACGACTTACCGGCCGATAACGGTCTCTATTTCGAACATACGCTCGGTTATGGGCTGGGGCGTGCCGATAGCAACTCGGGCTGGCGCGATGGCGCAAACAATTTAAAAGGGATGGGTAACGTTGATGTCACCCTCAATACAGCAATGGCTGTCGGCTGGAGCATTACCTCCTGGCTTAACATTGAAGGCAAAACTACCCTTCCCCTTACCGACAGTCAGGGCGTGCAATACCAGGCATCACTGACATTAATTCCGCTGCAAACCGCCAGCGATACCCTTGTTTTTCAGTCTGTCGCGCTTTTTGGCGATAACCGTTATATGAATATCTTTTATGGCGTCAGCAGAGAGCAAAGTCTGCGTAGCAGGTACGCTCTCTATACAGCAGAGGCGGGGTTCTATGGCGTGGACAGTGACCTGATGTGGAATCATCAATTTAATGAACACTGGGGGGTAATGATGAGTGTCGGTGATAGCTGGTTGAACGACCATGTCGCAGACAGTCCGCTGGTGCAGCGCCGTAATGAAGGTACTGGCGAGTTGGCCTTTCTTTATACATTCTAGCCGGTTGAAGAGGGCAAACGCACCCTTGCCTGCCCGCGTTGTCCTGATACCACAATCATTACGGACATAAGCCGCTCTCCGGCTTTTCGGCGACATCCGGAGAGCGCGTCCCCCGCGCTAGTCGCGTTGCACAACCCAATGGAGTTCGTTGACCTGGAAACCCAGACGCTGCGCAATCGCGAGATAATTTTGCTTCACCGCATCCGGAATGGTCGGCGTACGCGAGAGGATCCACAGATAATCTTGATTTGGTCCACTCACCATCGCGTACTGATAGTCATCATCGAGAGCAATAACGTTATAGCCGCCATAGAACGGGCCGAAGAATGAGACCTTCAGCGCGGCGGTCGTTGGCGATCCGGTAAACAGAGCTTTGCCTTCGCTCTCACGCCATTTTTGCTTTTGCGGATCGTAACCCCGGTTAAGTACACTAATTGCCCCATCACGGCGCTGACCATAGGTCGCGGTGACCTGCTCCAGGCCGCGCTCGAAGCGGTTTTCCAGCCGTGCGATTTCGTACCATTTGCCAAGATAACGGCTGGCATCAAAGCCAGTAACGGGCTGCACGCCTTTCGGCGGAGTGGGCGACTTGCAAGCCACCAGCGTCAGTGCAATCGCTACGCCAGTCAAAACAGGCCAGAATTTCATGTGCGTTCCTTTTCTCTGCTGCATCAAGTGTGCGTGGACAACGAATACTCAGCATAGATTATGTTCCAGGGAGATACTGCTCAGCATATGCGCAGTAATAAAACATCACTATGACGAAAAAATACCTGGACGCGCGCGGTGCAGAGTATGTTATCGTTTTGTCGATATGCTTGAGCCTGGTGAATATTTCAGAGTGAACCGATAGATTCCATGGACGCATGCATATAAAAAAAGACCGAATACGATTCCTGTATTCGGTCCAGGGAAATGGCTCTTGGGAGAGAGCCGTGCGCTAAAAGTTGGCATTAATGCAGGCTAAGTCGCCTGACACTTTAAGAATAGATGACGGCGTCAGCTTTTCCAGTCTGCGACAAAAGTGGTCAGAAAAATTCGCTCATCGTCACGCTAAAAAATGCTAAAACCGCAAGACTTGCTCAGACAAGCTTGCGGTTTTTTTATTGAATATTAGTCAGTTAATGTAGCCAATTAACAAAGTTTCTCTGCCCGAGCGATAAACGGGTCAAGGCTCATCTTTTCACCGGGTTTTGCGGGATCATTAACCTGAATAATGCTGATCGGCTGCCCACTGGCTTTGCCACTGGCGACCAGCTTTTCTGCCACATCGTTCAGTGGGTATTGCACCAGCGTACTGGGATTGATGGCATAAAGCGCATGTCCGGGACGGCAGGTCAGCATGATCTCTTCACGATCAAATGCCCATTTGTCTTTGCCAATTTCAAAGCGGCTAACGGTGATCACCTGCGGTGCAGCGAGCGCCACACCTGAACATGTCAGCATTAACAGCCCTAATAAGTTCTTTTTCATTCTTTCCGCCAGGTTCAGTCAAAAAGGTTCCCATGTCGCAAAAAGGCTCACTGCGGCAAGCACCAACGCGCCCAACCCCAATTCGGCCCAGGTCAGGACGATAAATCGCTGTCGCGCAGCATCATGATGCGGATTCAGACGCGGCACCAAAACATACCGATTCACAAGGGCAATTACCACCATCAGCGCCACAAGCGCACATTTCAGCAACAGCATCCGCCCCCAGTCATTTTGCCAGGGACGCTCTACGCCTTCGATCAATAGCGTATTGACCACACCGGTTGCCAGCACGCCCGCGACCGCAAAATGGCCATAGTGGGAAAAACGCAGCATGGCTGAGATGGCCGCCTGGCGTGACTGCCCATGAGCCAGGCGCATGCAAAACAGTACCGGCAGCAAACCGCCGACCCACATCGCCGCGCAAAGCAGATGCAGCGCATGATTGCCTCGCTGGAGAACGCCCATCGCCCCTTCGCGCATTGCCGCGTGCCCAACTCCCGCTGCCAGCAAAAACTGGATAACCAGCAGCACGAAGATACGCCGCTGTTGTTGAGGCTGAAGGAATACGCTTATCAGTGTCAGGAGGGCAATGATGATTTGCCACGCCCAGATCGTGCCAAAACCAGTCGCTGCTACCGCCAGCCAGGTCGAGGGTTGCCAGACATCTCCCCAACCATCCCCCATTAATCCACCCTGGACAGCGAACATCAGGATCGCGCTAAGGGCGCTTAGCCATAAACATCCACGCTGAAAAGGAAGAAAGCGGCGGGCAATCAGACGCTCCAGGCTGCGCGGAGCCAGCCACGCGCTGAACAGTGCACAGCCAAACGAGAGCATCAGGGCAGCGAAATGCACAAATCGCAACCCAACAAAAGCGGTATCCAGCATTTGTTACTTCACAGAAAAATGATACTGGCCATTGGTTTTGTGCCCATCAACGGAAACCACGTGCCAGTTAACGGTATAATTGCCCGGCGTCAACGGTTGCTCCAGCGGAACGATCATCTGCTTTTTGTCATTCTCATTGCGCTTTACCGCGCCGGTCTTGATAATTTGTTGCTGTGCACCGGTTAACGAGATGCCACTGAATTTCGGTTCGATACCTTCCGAGAAATTCAGCGTTAACGCCTGTGGCGCAGCGGTTACCGCCGCATCGGCGGCCGGGTATTGCCCCTTGAGGTGCGCATGTGCCAGCACAGCAGGTGCCGTAAAAAGGCTGGCGATGAGCACCGCTGTTCGCCAGTGTGCGTAAGCAGAGATAGACATAGAGTTCATTCCTTTTTGGTATACATTTAGGAAAAAGAATAACCCTGTACAATATTCACGTCGAGTATCATTGCCGGTGTACTTGTCTTTCTGCGACAGGCTTAGTAACTTTTGCCGCGTTAACCCAGGAGAAAATCATGATTACCAATCTTGCGCAGCTTGAACAGGAAGAGATGGACAAGGTCAATGTCGATCTTGCTGCCGCGGGCGTTGCCTTTAAAGAACGCTACAACATGCCGGTGATAGCGGAAGCCGTGGAGCGTGAACAGCCGGAGCACCTGCGTAACTGGTTTCGCGAGCGTTTAATCGCTCATCGCCTGGCTTCCGTTTCGCTTTCGCGCCTGCCTTATGAGCCTAAAGTCAAATAACGGAGCTGGTTATGTTACGTGTTATCGATACCGAGACCTGCGACCTGCAAGGCGGGGTTGTGGAAATTGCCTCCGTTGACGTGGTTGACGGAAAGATAGTCAATCCACTGAGCCATCTGGTCCGGCCCGATCGCCCTATCAGTCCCCAGGCGATGGCCATCCATCACATAACGGAAACGATGGTGGCTAATCAGCCGTGGATTGAAGAAGTTGTACCGCACTACTATGGCAGCAACTGGTACGTGGCGCATAATGCCAGTTTTGACCGCCGCGTGCTGCCTGAAATGCCAGGCGAATGGATCTGCACCATGAAACTAGCACGCCGTCTCTGGCCGGGCATCAAATACAGCAACATGGCGCTGTATAAATCCCGTAAACTGAGCGTACAGACGCCGCCGGGGCTGCATCATCACCGAGCGTTATACGACTGCTACATCACCGCCGCGCTGCTGATCGACATTATGCAGGTTTCCGGCTGGACGCCGGATCAGATGGCGACCATGACCGGCCGCCCGGCGCTACTAACCACCTTCACGTTCGGCAAATACCGCGGCAAAGCAGTGTCTGAGATTGCCGATCGCGATCCGGGTTACCTGCGCTGGCTGTTCAATAACCTGGAGCGCATGAGCCCGGAACTGCGACTGACGTTAAAGCACTATCTCGGCGACGATTAATGTACCCCGTGGCCGGGTAAAGTGCCCTGCGTCAGGGAAATCAGAAAAGCATATTCCAGTGCCACGCCTTCATAGGATTTAAAACGCCCGGATTTCCCTCCGTGCCCGGAATCCATATCTGTACAGAGTAGCAGCAAGTTATTGTCCGTTTTGTACTCGCGCAGTTTTGCCACCCACTTCGCCGGTTCCCAGTATTGCACCTGTGAATCATGCAGCCCGGTCGTTACCAGCATGTGCGGGTAATCGTGAGCCTCGACGTTGTCATACGGGCTGTAGCCCTTGATGTAGCGATAGTACGTTTCATCCTGTGGATTCCCCCACTCTTCAAACTCACCAGTGGTCAGCGGAATAGATTCATCCAGCATGGTGGTTACAACATCGACAAAAGGAACCTGGGCAATGACACCATGAAATAGCGCGGGACGCTGATTGATGACTGCGCCTATCAGCATACCGCCAGCGCTTCCCCCCATGCCGTAGCAGAAGAGTGGCGAACCATATCCCTGCGCCAGCAGTGAATCGGTGACATCAATAAAATCATTGAAGGTATTTTTCTTGTTGAGGAATTTCCCCTCTTCATACCATGATTGCCCCAGCTCACCGCCGCCGCGTACATGGGCTATGGCAAACACAAAGCCCCGATCGAGCAGGCTCAGGCGGCTACTGCTAAAGTCTGCATCCATACTGGCGCCATAGGATCCATACCCGTAGACTAGCAGCGGATTTTCACCTTTGCGGAATAAGGTGTGGTTGTAAACCAGTGAGACCGGCACTTCGACGCCATCTCTGGCGTGGATCCACAGGTGTTCACTGCGATAGTTGCTGGCATCGAAACCCGCGACCTCAACTTGCTTCAGCACGCGCCGCTCGCCGGTATCCATATCCAGTTCAAAAAGCGTGTCCGGCGTGGTCATCGACGAATAGCCGTAGCGTAAACGCGAGGTTTCCGGTTCCGGGTTATACGCCAGCCAGGTAACATATGCCGGATCGTCAAATGCAATGCCCACCACTTCCCGAGTCTTACGGTTGATCTGCCGCAGGCTGGTTAAGCCACGCTGCCGCTCTTCAACCACCAGCCAGTCGGTGAAAAGCGTAAACCCTTCCAACATGACCTGTTCGCGCGCCGGGATTAGCACTTCCCAACGCCTTTCATCCCGCACTTTGGTGCGATACAGGCCAAAGTTTTTGCCTTCACGATTAGAACGCAGGTAAAAAGTGTGCTGGAAATGGTCAAGGTTGTACTCATGCTCTTTGCGTCTTGGCAAAAAACAGAGCGGCTGCGCATCAGGTAGCTCTGCGTCGAGAAGCAGCACTTCGCTGGTGGTAGCGCTGGAAAGGTGGATTGTGATGTAGTGCTGCGAGGTCGTTTTACCTAAACCGACATAGAAGGTGTCATCCTGCTCTTCATACACCAGCTCATCTTGCTGCGCCGGTTCGCCGACGGTGTGCCGCCACACCTGATAAGGCAACAGCGTGGTTGCATGCTTGCGCACATAGTAGAGCGTTTCGGAGTCATTGACCCAGACAAAATCCGGGGAGATGTTATCCAACACTTCCGGGTACCAGTTGCCAGTTTCAAGATTACGAAAACGCAAACCATACTGGCGGCGCGATAAAAAGTCTTCGGCTATCGCCATGATGGCGTTGTCAGGCGAGACTTCCAGACCGCCGAGCGTATAGAACTCACTGTGTGATGCGCGCTGGTTGGCATCCAGCAGTACCGTCCATTCATCCCATTCAGCGCTCAGCACCGACTGACGCTGGTAGATTGCATACTCATTACCCGATTCGTAAATGTGCCGATAGCGATAGCCATTTCTGACGTAGGGCGCGGAAACTTCACGTTGCGGTATGCGCGAGATGATCTCCTGCAGTACGTCATCCTGTAGCGCCTGCTGCGATGCCATCATTTCGCGGCCGTAATCATTTTCCTGACGCAGATAGTCAAGTACCTTTGACTGCGAGCGGGTGTCGTCCCGCAGCCAGTAATAATTATCAACGCGCGTATCGCCATGCGTGGTGATCGCGTGTGGGATCTGTTTTGCTTTCGGCGGCATAGTATTGTTCTTTTTTGTTTAACACTCTTGTAAGGTTGGCAAAACCCGCGCGTGATGCAAGCGAAACCACACTGTAATCAGAATCAAACGGTAAGTTTTTGCTGCTTTATATCCGCCTCTATCTCTTCACGAACTGCCTGCAGGATCTGTAACGCATCTCCCAATACCTTCAGATAGCTGCGCGTTCTTTGTCGTCGATATGACCATCACTTTTTGCCGCAAAAACCAGGCAATTTATATACCCCCGGCCCACCCAAAGATGAGGGATCCGCGTTATCTTTCGAACCCAGCAGCGACTATATTTGATTCAACCAGCTCATCATGCCCTCGCTTATCAATGTGTGGTTGGTCAGAGTAAGCGAGGGGGATGTTAGGAAGTGTCTGTAGCGGCAAAAGATGAGAAAATTATCGCGTTACGGCTATTACGGCTATTACGGCTATTACGGCTGCGGCTGGTACTCTGCCCTACCCACTTTGCAATCAACGGCCACGCGGTAGTGAATATCCATACTTTTACCGCGAACCGTGAGCGGTATCGACCATTGATCACTCTTGCCGACGATCTCTTTCGGATTCACCCAGGCGACCGGATCGGCCTGCCCCAGTTTTTTCTGATCGTCTGCCCAGCGCACAATGCGATTTTGCAGATAGTCACGCTTAACGCTGGCCGCGATCCCATCGGCATCAAGGCCTTCACAAGAAGGAATCTTTACCGTTTTGTCCGTTGCAGCGTGCGCCATGGTGCTGCCTGCCAGCAAAAGCAGACCTGTAAAAACGCCTGTTATTTTCATGCTTATCTCAAGGTACTTACTTGTCCAGTGAAAAGCATGGTACAAATTGCTGGCAGTGCAAGATCAGGCGACTTTCGCGCGCTTCTGTGCGCTTTTAATATCCACCGCATCTATCGGTTCAGCATCATCATCAGAAGCAGCGGCTGCGGCAGGTTCTTCCGCTTCAGCGCCGGGCAATTTGCCGGATTTCAGAATGCCGCTCAGCGCGTCTTTCTGTTCGGCAAGCCACAGCGCCATTTGATCGCGCATCTCATCTTCCAGCGCTACCGGGCCGCTACCTAACCAGTCGCCCAGCACTTCCGCCAGATCGAGCATTTTATCGTAAGCATCAGCTTCCTTTTTGCTGGCAAAAGACATTTTTTCCTCACCTTCACGAATGACTACGTATTTAACTTCTACCGCCATGATGCAGCCTCATTCAACTGTGTATTTATACAGCATAGTAGCGCGATGAAAAAAGCATCGCAAGGGATAAAAGACAGGCGCAAACGTTTTCGTTTATACTGCGCCCAGTTTTTTTCCAACGGTAAGATGCTATGACTCTTTTAGGTACTGCGCTGCGTCCTGCAGCAACTCGCGTGATGTTACTTGGCTCTGGCGAACTGGGTAAGGAAGTAGCCATTGAATGTCAACGACTGGGCATTGAAGTGATCGCGGTTGATCGCTACGCCAATGCGCCGGCTATGCATGTGGCGCACCGTTCGCATGTGATCAATATGCTTGATGGTGATGCACTGAAAGCGCTGGTCACACAAGAAAAACCGCATTTTATCGTGCCAGAAATCGAAGCTATCGCCACCGACACACTGCTGGAACTGGAAGCGCAAGGCCAATATGTGGTGCCCTGCGCCCGTGCCACAAAATTGACAATGAACCGTGAAGGCATTCGTCGCCTGGCGGCGGAAGAGTTGCAGTTACCGACATCCCGCTACCGCTTTGCCGATAGTGAAGCAGCTTTTCGCGATGCGGTGGCCGAAATGGGTTTGCCCTGTATCGTAAAACCGGTGATGAGTTCCTCCGGTAAAGGCCAGAGCTTTATTAAAAGCGCAGAGCAACTGACGAAAGCCTGGGAATACGCCCAACAGGGCGGCCGCGCGGGTGCCGGGCGAGTGATTGTCGAAGGCGTAGTTAACTTTGATTTTGAAATCACGCTTCTGACCATTAGCGCCGTTGATGGCGTACATTTCTGCGCGCCGGTCGGCCATCGCCAGGAAGACGGTGATTATCGTGAATCCTGGCAGCCACAGCAGATGTCGCCACTGGCGCTGGAGCGCGCGCAGGAGATTGCCAGCAAAGTCGTGCTGGCGCTGGGAGGCTATGGGCTGTTTGGCGTAGAGCTGTTCGTTTGCGGCGATGAAGTGATTTTCAGCGAGGTCTCTCCTCGCCCGCATGATACTGGGATGGTGACGTTGATTTCCCAGGATCTCTCGGAGTTCGCACTGCATGTCCGAGCTTTCCTCAGTTTACCGATTGGCGACATTCGCCAGTACGGCCCGGCAGCTTCAGCAGTGATCCTGCCGCGCCTGAGCAGCCAGAATGTGACCTTCGATAATGTGCAAAATGCGCTCGCTGCCGGCGTGCAACTGCGTCTTTTTGGCAAACCTGAAATCGACGGTTCGCGCCGCATGGGCGTTGCGCTGGCCGTGGCTGACAATGTCGAAACGGCTGTAGAACGCGCGGTTGCCGCAGCTGCGGCAATTCAGGTTAAGGGCTAAAAAAAGGCCCGGAGGCGCTCATCGCCTGCCGGACCTTTCTGCACAAGGCGGGTAAATACCCGCCCGCGAGATTACTGTTTCGCGCCTTCTACCGCTTCGCGCGCCAGTTTAGTGATGCGATCATAATCGCCTGCTTCCAGCGCATCTGCCGGTACCAGCCATGAACCGCCGATGCACAGCACGCTTTTCAGCGCCAGGTAGTCACGGTAGTTAGCCGGAGAGATCCCGCCAGTCGGGCAGAAACGAACCTGCGAGAACGGGCCAGCGATCGCCTGCAGCGCTTTAGTACCGCCGTTGGCTTCCGCCGGGAAGAATTTGAACTCTTTCAGACCGTAATCCATGCCCAGCATCAACTCAGAAACAGTGCTGATACCCGGGATCAACGGGATCGTACCTTCAGTCGCGGCTTTCAGCAGCGGCTCGGTCAGGCCCGGACTGATTGCAAACTGAGCGCCAGCAGCGGTGACTTCCGCCAGTTGCTGCGGGTTCAGTACCGTACCGGCACCGATAATTGCGTCGGGCACTTCTTTCGCGATAGCGCGGATAGCATCCATCGCACAAGCCGTACGCAGGGTGACTTCCAGTACGCGAACACCACCAGCAACCAGCGCTTTTGCCATCGGCACAGCGTGTTCCAGTTTGTTCACTACAATCACCGGCACTACCGGACCTGTCTTCAGAATTGCTTCTGCACTCGTTTTCCAGTTTTTCATCAGAGTTTTTCTCTCGCCAGAACTAATCTTATCGTTTTAAAAAGTGATACAGGTTGCGCCCTGCTCCGCACCGGAGAGTTTTTCCCGCAGCGCGCCGAACAATTCGCGGCCTGTGCCCACGCGCATCGCGCTCAGGTCAGGAATATGTGGCTGACGTGCGGCAAGTTCGTTGTCATCAACCAGCAGCGTTAACTCGCCTGTCTGCCCGTTAACCCGGATAACATCGCCATCACGCACTTTCGCCAGCAATCCGCCATCGTATGCTTCTGGTGTAACGTGGATTGCCGATGGCACTTTACCTGATGCACCTGACAACCGTCCATCGGTAACTAATGCTATTTTGAAACGGCGGTCCAATAATACACCAAGTGGCGGCATGAGTTTATGCAATTCTGGCATGCCGTTCGCTTTTGGCCCTTGATGACGGACAACCACCACGCAATCACGATCCAGCAGACCTGCTTCAAAGGCCGGTAAAACATCATGCTGGCTTTCAAAAATCATCGCTGGCGCTTCAATAACCTGATTTTCGACCGGCACTGCCGATGTTTTCATCACCGCGCGCCCCAGATTGCCACTCAGCACTTTGGTGCCGCCATGTTTCGAGAACGGCTGATCGATGGTCGCAATGACGTTAGCATCCAGCGATGCGGTCGCGCCGTCACGCCAGTCCAGCTCGCCATTATTGAGCCACGGTTCCTGGGTGTAGCGCGTCAGACCAAAGCCCGCCACGGTGTGAACGTCTTCATGCAACAGCCCGCCTTTCAGCAATTCACGAATCAGCACCGGCACTCCCCCCGCCGCCTGGAAGTGGTTAATGTCCGCCGGGCCATTCGGATAGAGACGCGCCAGCAGCGGAACCACATCAGAAAGATCGGAGAAATCATCCCAGTTGATGATGATCCCTGCGGCGCGCGCCATCGCCACCAGATGCATGGTGTGGTTGGTGGAGCCGCCTGTCGCCAGCAGCGAGACGATACCGTTCACCACGGCTTTTTCATCAATCATTTTACCGAGTGGCATCCACTCGTTGCCATTGCCGGTCAGGCGGGTAATCTGACGGGCTGCCGCTTCAGTCAGTACACGGCGCAGAGGCGCATCCGGATGGACAAACGATGAGCCAGGCAGTTGCATGCCCATAAACTCGATCACCATCTGGTTAGTGTTTGCCGTGCCATAAAACGTACAGGTGCCTGGCGCATGATATGACGCCGCTTCTGATTCGAGCAGCGCCATCCGATCGACTTTGCCTTCCGCATAAAGCTGGCGAATCCGTACTTTCTCTTTATTCGCCAGACCGCTCGCCATCGGACCAGACGGGATAAACAGCGCCGGTAAATGACCAAATGACAGCGCCGCCATGGCCAGCCCAGGGACGATTTTGTCGCACACGCCGAGGTACAGCGCGCCGTCAAACATATTGTGAGAAAGCCCTACCGCTGCCGACATCGCAATCACTTCGCGGCTCAGCAGGGAAAGTTCCATACCGTCCTGCCCCTGGGTTACGCCGTCGCACATTGCCGGAACGCCGCCCGCTACCTGACCCACCGCGTTCACCGAATGCAACGCTTTACGGATAATCTCCGGATATACTTCGTAAGGCTGGTGAGCGGAAAGCATGTCGTTGTAGGAAGTGATAATGGCAATATTGTTGCGCAACATGCTTTTGAGGGAGGCTTTGTCGTCAGGCTGGCAGGCCGCAAATCCGTGGGCCAGGTTACCGCAGGCCAGTGTGGAACGGCGCACGACGTTTGTTTTCGCCTGTTCGATGCGTGCAAGATAGGCTGAGCGGGTTTCGCGCGAACGTTCAATAATACGTTTTGTTACGCGTAACATTGTTGAGTTCATAAAGGCTCCTGAAATTTATCTGTCCGGGGGACTGCGCCAACAATGCCATGAGCCTTAGTTATCAGACTGTAAACACCAAAACGCCGCGCCCCAAAGGCAAAATCGCTTCAGCCAGTGTAATAAAAAAAGCCCCGCTGGTGAATCCAGTCGGGGCCTGAAAGGTGAAAAATTATCCTGTTATCTGTGTTAGATCATGTTACCGGTAAAATTAGATAACATTTTCCGCCAGAAAATCACTCAAACTCGTTCCATGAACGACCGTCGCGGGTGATCATCGCCACCGATGCAACCGGTCCCCAGGTACCTGCCTGATACGGTTTCGGCGCGTCGTTGTCTGCTGCCCACGCTTCGGTGATGGAATCGACCCATTTCCAGGCTTCTTCCACTTCGTCACGGCGCACGAACAGGGCCTGAATACCACGCATGGTTTCCAGCAGAAGGCGCTCGTAAGCATCAGCAAGATGCGTTTGATTAAAGGTCTCGGAGTAGCTCAGGTCGAGTTTGGTAATTTGCAGGTTATGTTTATGATCCAGGCCAGGAACCTTGTTAAGCACCTGAATATCCACACCTTCATCCGGTTGCAGGCGAATGGTCAGTTTGTTCTGCGGCAGATCCTGCCAGGACTCTTTGAACAGGTTCAGCTCTGGCGTTTTAAAGTAGACCACGACTTCTGAACATTTGGTCGGCAGACGTTTACCGGTGCGCAGATAGAACGGCACGCCGGCCCAGCGCCAGTTATCGATATCGACACGGATAGCGACGAACGTTTCAGTATTACTGGATTTGTTCGCCCCCTCTTCTTCCAGATAACCAGGCACTTTTTTGCCTTGCGCAAACCCGCCGGTGTACTGACCACGCACGGTTTTTTCACGTACGTTGGCGCGATCGATGCGGCGCAACGATTTCAGCACTTTCACTTTTTCATCACGAATACTGTCCGCGCTCAGATCAGACGGCGGCGACATGGCAATCATGCAGAGGATCTGCAACAAGTGGTTCTGGATCATGTCGCGCATCTGCCCGGCCTGGTCAAAGTAGCCCCAACGGCCTTCGATACCGACCTCTTCCGCCACGGTAATTTCCACATGATCGATGGTGCGATTGTCCCAGTTGTTAACAAACAAGGAGTTGGCAAAACGCAGTGCCAGCAGGTTAAGTACCGTCTCTTTACCCAGATAATGGTCGATGCGGTATACCTGGCACTCTTCGAAAAACTCACCCACCTGGTCGTTAATTTCCCGTGATGTCGCAAGCGATGTACCCAGCGGCTTTTCCATCACGACGCGCGCCGGTTTCGCGTTCAGTTTTGCTCCACCCAGCCCCTTACAGATGGCGCCAAAGGTGCTCGGTGGCATGGCAAAATAGTTGATGGTAGTACGATTTTTCTGGTCCAGCATTGCGCCAAGACGTTTGAATGCAGAGGTTTCGTTAACATCCAGATTGCAAAAATCCAGACGACCACTTAGCTTATCCCACAGACTTTCGTCAATTTTTTCCTTCATGAAGGTTTCAAGCGCTTCACGAACAACCTTGGTATAGGCTTCCTTATCCCACTCGGCGCGACCAACACCCAGGATACGTGTATCCGGATGGATCTGTCCCGCTTTTTCCAGTTGATACAGTGAAGGCAGCAATTTTCGGCGTGCGAGGTCACCTTTCGCGCCGAAAATGACCAGGTCACACGCCTGGGCTGTTTGTACTACCGCCATGTCAATCTCCTCAGTTGGCTGTCCTGGAGCGTTAGCCAGGCCCTGGTTGTAATTTTATTACAGTACACTGTACTGTGTTTACGTAATTCCCGAAACTGTTACGCATTGTCAGGACGTGCGTTATTTTGTTGTGACATAAAATCTGTTGTTTTGCCCTGAAAAAGCCGGATATTTGCCCTGGAAACAAACGATAAAATCTGACTCTGATCATGTAATGAAAAAAAACAACATCATTTCTCATCATCACTTACCTTTCTGCTTCCTGCGGGGGTAATATCTGATTAAAACGCATCACGATTCCATCTGACAGTGGAATCGTTTCACCATGAGCGCTTTATAACCCATGAATATGCTGGAAAAAATCCAGTCACGGCTGGAACACCTTAGCAAATCTGAAAGGAAGGTCGCGGAAGTCATCCTCGCCGCTCCGGACCAGGCCATCCACTCCAGCATCGCTGCGCTGGCACAGGAAGCAGACGTCAGTGAACCGACGGTGAACCGTTTTTGCCGCAGCCTTGATACTCGTGGTTTCCCGGACTTCAAGTTGCATCTGGCGCAAAGTCTCGCCAACGGTACGCCCTATGTTAATCGAAATGTTGATGAAGATGACAGCGTAGAAGCCTATACCGGAAAAATCTTTGAGTCGGCAATGGCCAGCCTCGATCACGTCCGGCAGTCGCTGGATATGGCTGCCGTCAATCGCGCCGTCGATCTGTTGACCCAGGCGAAAAAAATTTCATTTTTCGGTCTCGGCTCGTCTGCCGCCGTTGCGCACGACGCCATGAACAAATTTTTCCGCTTCAACGTACCGGTGATTTACTCCGACGACATCGTGCTGCAACGCATGAGTTGTATGAATTGTAGCGATGATGACGTGGTTGTGCTGATTTCCCATACCGGAAGAACAAAAAACCTCGTTGAACTTGCGCAACTGGCGCGTGAAAACGATGCCATGGTAATTGCCCTGACGTCTGCAGGAACGCCACTTGCGCGCGAGGCAACGCTTGCTATCACGCTTGATGTACCGGAAGATACTGACATTTATATGCCCATGGTTTCCCGACTTGCGCAACTTACCGTCATTGACGTGCTGGCCACCGGTTTTACCTTGCGCCGCGGCGCAAAATTCAGGGATAACTTGAAGCGAGTCAAAGAAGCTCTGAAAGAATCGCGCTTTGATAAGGAGCTACTTATCAAAAGTGATAACCACTAATAGTTAATAACAAAGCGGTAACCCCTTACGCTGTTCGGTCAGGCGCATTGCCCTTCACAGCGGGGCGCTAAATGGTCGAATTCATGTTCACGCAACACCAAGTTGTTTCAGTCAACGGAGTATTACATGTCCAGAAGGCTTCGCAGGACCAAAATCGTAACCACCTTAGGCCCGGCCACTGACCGCGATAACAACCTTGAGAAGGTTATCGCTGCTGGCGCTAACGTGGTGCGTATGAACTTCTCACACGGAACACCTGAAGATCATAAATTACGTGCAGATAAGGTGCGTGAGATTGCGGCAAAACTGGGACGTCATGTTGCTATCCTTGGCGATTTGCAGGGTCCCAAAATTCGCGTTTCCACCTTCAAGGAAGGCAAAGTTTTCCTGAACGTTGGCGATAAATTCCTGCTCGACGCCAACCTGGGTAAAGGCGAAGGCGACAAGGAAAAAGTCGGCATCGATTATAAAGGCCTGCCAGCCGACGTGGTGACGGGCGATATCCTGCTGCTCGACGATGGTCGCGTACAGCTGAAAGTGCTGGAAGTTCAGGGTATGAAAGTGTTCACCGAAGTGACTGTCGGCGGACCGCTCTCCAACAACAAAGGCATCAACAAACTGGGCGGCGGTCTCTCCGCTGAAGCCCTGACTGAGAAAGACAAAGCGGATATCGTTACCGCGGCGCTGATCGGCGTTGATTATCTGGCAGTCTCTTTCCCGCGCTGCGGCGAAGACCTGAATTACGCCCGTCGTCTGGCGCGCGATGCAGGTTGCGACGCGAAGATCGTAGCGAAAGTCGAGCGTGCGGAAGCTGTTTGCGATCAGGACGCGATGGACGATGTGATCCTTGCGTCAGATGTCGTGATGGTAGCCCGCGGCGATCTCGGCGTTGAAATCGGCGATCCGGAGCTGGTAGGTATTCAGAAAGCGCTGATCCGCCGTGCCCGTCAACTGAACCGTGCGGTGATCACCGCCACACAGATGATGGAGTCGATGATCACCAACCCAATGCCAACCCGTGCGGAAGTGATGGACGTAGCTAACGCCGTGCTAGACGGTACAGATGCCGTGATGCTCTCGGCGGAAACCGCTGCTGGTCAGTATCCGTCTGAAACGGTAGCGGCAATGGCGCGCGTTTGTCTGGGTGCGGAAAAGATCCCCAGCATCAACGTTTCTAAACACCGTCTGGATATTCAGTTCGACAACGTAGAAGAAGCGATCGCGATGTCGGCGATGTATGCGGCCAACCATTTGAAAGGTGTAACCGCTATCATATCCATGACTGAATCCGGCCGCACCGCCCTGATGACCTCACGTATCAGTTCCGGCCTGCCAATTTTCGCCCTCTCCCGCCATGAGCGCACCCTGAACCTGACAGCGCTCTACCGTGGCGTAACGCCGGTGTATTTCGACAACATTAACGAAGGTGTTGCAGCGGCTCACGATGCCGTTAACCTGCTGCGTGACAAAGGCTACCTGCTTTCCGGCGATCTGGTAATCGTAACGCAGGGCGACGTGATGAGCACTGTGGGCAGCACCAATACCACACGAATTCTGACCGTCGAATAACCGGCAAACTGAAAAGCAAAAGGCCTCTCGCTGAAGAGGCTTTTTTTATTTCTTCGGGAACAGCTCCTTGCGTTTATAAGGCTCTGTTTCACCGGGTTTGCGCGTTTTCAGCAACTTCAGAATCCAGGTGTACTGCTCCGGACGAGGCGTGACAAACACCTCCACCTCTTCATTCATGCGCCTGGCGATCGTGTTGTCGTCCGCTGTTAGCAGATCATCCATCGGCGGCCGCACCTGGATAATCAGACGATGTGTTCTGGCGTCATAGACCGGGAACAACGGTACAACACGTGCGCGACAGACTTTCATTAGGCGGCCAATGGCCGGAAGCGTTGCTTTGTAGGTGGCAAAAAAATCTACAAACTCGCTGTGCTCCGCACCGTGATCCTGATCCGGCAGATAGTAGCCCCAGTAGCCCTGACGCACCGACTGGATAAAAGGCTTAATGCCATCGTTGCGCGCATGCAAACGCCCACCAAAACGGCGACGCACGGTATTCCAGACATAATCAAAGACTTTATTGCCTTGATTATGGAACATGGCCGCCATCTGCTGCCCCTGTGAAGCCATCAGCATCGCCGGAATATCAACGCCCCAACCGTGCGGCACGAGGAAAATCACCTTTTCGTTGTTACGTTGCAATTCATCGATAATGTCTTTGCCCTGCCACTCAACGCGCGGCAATACCTTTTCCGGCCCACGGATCGCCAGCTCCGCCATCATCGCCATTGCCTGTGGCGCAGTAGCAAACATTTCATCAATAATGGCTTCCCTTTCGGCTTCGCTTTTTTCAGGGAAACAGTAGAACAAATTGATCTGCGCGCGACGACGCGCGCTTTTGCCAAATTTCCCGGCCAGACGCCCCAGTTCCCCCAGCAGGGGATCGCGTACCGACGGCGGAACCAGCGCTACACCAGCAAAAGCCAGTACGCCCAGCCACGCGCCCCAGTTGCGCGGGTGACGGAATTCACTTTCGAACTCCGGAATATATTCGCTGTTATTTTTTTTCGTTTCCATGCATCGTCCGCAAGCCAGAAATCAAGTCACTCAGAATAAGGAGATAGTGTAGCGAGGCGTTATCTTTCGCACAAAAGAAAAAGCCGGTGCGTAACAGGCACCGGCTTCGAACGCATATTTGTTAAGCGAATCAGTCAAAACGCAATTGCGGGATAACCTCTTTCACCTGCGTCAAATAATCCGTGCGATCCGAACCTGTCAGCCCTTCAGTACGCGGCAGTTTTGCCGTTAACGGGTTGACAGCCTGTTGGTTTATCCACATTTCATAGTGCAAGTGCGGCCCAGTGGAACGTCCTGTGTTACCCGACAAGGCTATGCGATCGCCGCGCTTCACTTTCTGACCCGCTTTTACCAACAGTTTACGCAGATGCATGTAACGGGTTGTGTAAGTACGTCCATGGCGGATAGCAACGTAGTTTCCCGCTGCGCCACTGCGTTTCGCCACCACAACTTCACCATCGCCAACCGCAAGCACCGGCGTGCCCTGTGGCAGAGCAAAATCGACGCCTTTGTGCGGCGCAATGCGTCCGGTAACCGGATTCAGACGGCGCGGATCAAAGTTTGACGAGACGCGGAACTGTTTCGCTGTCGGGAAGCGCATAAAACCTTTTGCCAGCCCGCTACCGTTGCGATCGTAAAATTTGCCGTCTTCGGCGCGAATAGCGTAGTAATCTTTGCCGTCAGAACGAAGACGAACGCCGACTAACTGGCTCTGTTCCTGCTTACCGTCGAGCATTTCACGGGACATCAACACGGAAAATTCATCGCCTTTTTTCAGCTTACGGAAATCCATCTGCCACTGCATTGCTTTGATTACGGAGCTTACTTCAACACTGGTTAAACCGGCTTCACGGGCGCTGGCGACGAAGCTGGCGCCAACCGTGCCTTTCATCACTGAATTAACCCAGTCTCCCTGCTGCAACGCACTGCTCATTTTAAACCCGCCATCGACGCGGTCATACGTGCGGGTTTCGCGGCGGGACATCTCCCACGTCAGGCGTTGAAGATCGCCATCGGCGGTGAGCGTCCATGAAAGTTGTTGACCTATCTTCAGATTACGCAGTTCCTTATCGGCAGCGGCTAGCTGGCTGATATCTCCCATAGCAATGCCGTACTGGTTGAGGATACTGCTGAGCGTATCGCCGGTAGAAACCACATATTCGTGAACGCCAACTTCATTGGCGGTTTTATCGTCCAGTTCATCTTGTGGGATATCATCCACATCATCAGAAGTGGTTTGATCGATAGGTTCGCTGGCTTCCGGCAGCAGCGAGCGGATTTCATTTTTCGGCAGTTCAATCGCTTTCACGATCGGGGATGTGGCTTCGGGGTGATAAACGTAAGGCCGCCAGACGGCGACCGTGAGTGTAAGAACGGTAAGCGACCCCAGCATGACACGGTGGGGCCGGGGTAGACTGTTAAATGCCAGAGCGACAGAGCGGGCTATCTGTTGCACGTATTCACTTCCTCGTTATTCTCCTTTCAGGCAGCTCACATACTGGTGAGTCAGTTGGGCAAGGAACTGCGGATAGCTCTCTTTGCCTAACTTGATACTGATTCCAAGTGGATCCAACGTTCCCATTCGAACGGATGTCCCTCTGGCAACAGCTTCAATGACCGCTGGCCTGAACTGCGGCTCAGCAAAAACGCACGTAGCTTTTTGCTCAACCAACTGTGTTCTGATTTCATGTAAACGCTGCGCACCAGGTTGAATTTCGGGATTGACGGTAAAGTGCCCCAATGGGGTCAGCCCGTAGTGCCTTTCAAAGTAGCCGTAGGCGTCATGAAAAACGAAATACCCCTTCCCTTTCAGCGGTGCCAGCTCGTTACCAGCCTGCTTATCCGCCTGAGTTAATGATGCCTCAAAGGCCTGCAAGTTGGCGTCAAGTTTGGCTCGACTTTGCGGCATAACTTCCACTAATTTATCGTGGATTGCAACCGCCGAAAGCCGCGCAATTTCAGGGGAAAGCCACAGATGCATGTTGTAATCACCGTGATGGTGATGTTCGTCACTTTTTTCGCCGTCGTGGTGCTCATCACCATGCTCATGCTCGTCTTCATCGGCCCCTTTCATCAGCAGCGGTTTTACACCGGCAAGCTCGGCCATCGTCACCCGTTTCTGCTCAGAGATTTGTTGTACGGAGCGCGCCATAAAAGCTTCCATCTCCGGCCCGACCCAAAAAACTAAGTCCGCGTTTTGTAAGCGTTTTACATCTGAAGGACGCAGTGAATAATCATGCTCGGATGCACCATCTGGCAGCAGCACTTCGGTAGTAGTCACCCCGTCGGCAATGGCAGAAGCGATAAACCCCAATGGTTTGAGTGAAGCCACCACAGCGGCATTAGCGGTTTGTGCTGTACCGGCGAGAAGAGCAGCAGATAGCGCTGCGCAAAGAAGCGTATTTTTATGTAACATAATGCAACTATTCATCGTAATGAGTATGTGGGGTGTGATATTATAACATCCGAAAACTTGTGCAACCTGTTAAATGCTATGACGAATCTTGTAACGCTCGAAAATGTCACCGTTGCTTTTGGTCAACGGCGCGTCCTGTCTGACATTTCGCTCAACTTACGCGCAGGGAAAATTTTAACATTACTCGGCCCCAATGGTGCGGGTAAATCGACGCTGGTGCGCGCAGTGCTGGGCCTGGTAGTACCGGATGCAGGGATGATCAAGCGAGAAAAGAACCTGCGTATCGGCTATGTGCCGCAAAAATTGCATCTTGACGCCACCTTGCCGCTAACGGTAGGACGCTTTATGCGTTTACGCCCCGGCACCCGCAAAGAAGAAATTGTTCCGGCGCTAAAACGCGTACAGGCCGCACATCTGGTGGATGCACCGATGCAAAAGCTTTCCGGAGGTGAAACGCAGCGTGTTTTGCTGGCTCGCGCCCTGCTTAACAGCCCGCAGCTTTTGGTACTGGATGAACCAACCCAGGGCGTAGACGTCAATGGCCAGGTCGCGCTCTACAACCTGATAGATCAACTGCGAAAAGAGCTCAACTGTGCGGTACTGATGGTTTCCCACGATCTGCATCTGGTGATGGCGAAAACGGATGAAGTCCTGTGCCTTAATCATCATATTTGCTGTTCAGGTACGCCAGAAGTGGTTTCCATGCATCCAGAATTTATCTCCATGTTTGGGCATCGCGGTGCGGAACAGCTTGGCATTTATCGCCATAACCATAACCACCGCCACGATCTGCAGGGCCGTATTGTTCTGCGTCAGGGTAATGGACAACCATGATTGAATTATTACTGCCCGGCTGGCTGGCCGGGATCATGCTTGCCTGCGCTGCCGGGCCGCTGGGCTCATTTGTCGTCTGGCGACGGATGTCCTATTTTGGCGATACGCTGGCGCATGCTTCGTTACTTGGCGTTGCATTTGGTCTGCTACTGGATGTGAATCCATTCTATGCTGTTATTGCTGTGACGTTACTGCTGGCAGCCGGTCTGGTATGGCTGGAGAAACGCCCGCAACTGGCGATTGATACCTTGCTCGGCATTATGGCTCACAGTGCGCTGTCTCTCGGTCTGGTTGTGGTTAGCCTGATGTCGAACATTCGCGTCGATTTGATGGCCTATCTGTTTGGCGATCTGCTGGCGGTAACGCCGGACGATCTGATTGCCATTGCTTCTGGCGTGGTGGTAGTACTGGCGATCCTGCTCTGGCAGTGGCGCAACCTACTGTCGATGACCATCAGCCCGGAGCTGGCATTTGTTGACGGCGTGAAACTGCAACGTGTTAAGCTGTTGCTGATGCTGATTACCGCCCTGACTATTGGTGTCGCCATGAAATTTGTCGGCGCGCTGATTATCACTTCACTGTTGATTATCCCGGCGGCGACAGCGCGTCGATTCGCGCGAACGCCAGAGCAAATGGCGGCGGTTGCCGTAGGCGTCGGGATGATTGCGGTGACCGGCGGTCTGACCTTCTCCGCCTTCTACGATACGCCAGCCGGCCCGTCAGTCGTGCTGTGCGCGGCGCTGCTGTTTATCTTCAGCATGACGAAGAAACCCGTTAGCTAAGTATTAGCTGGCGCAGTCGGGTGAAATCATCCGCAACCGCCACTGACGTAAAAAGGCCGGAAGCAGACGCTTATCGGCTTTATTGTTTATGGCATTTTCGGGGGTGTGATGCCAAAGTGGTTCCAGGCTCGCACTGTCGCCATACGCCCGCGCGGTGTCCTTTGTAAAAAACCTTGCTGAATCAAATACGGTTCCAGCACATCCTCAATGGTTTCCCGCTCCTCGCCAATTGCCGCCGCGAGGTTATCCAGCCCGACGGGACCGCCGAAGAATTTATCAATCACCGCCAACAGAAGTTTGCGATCCATATAGTCGAACCCTTCCGCATCGACATTCAGCATATCCAGTGCTTTCGTCGCGATTTCAGCCGTGATGTCGCCATCATGTTTCACTTCGGCAAAATCGCGCACGCGGCGCAGCAGGCGGTTGGCGATACGCGGCGTACCGCGAGAACGACGCGCTACTTCCAGCGCGCCCTCTTCGCTCATCTCCAGCCCCATATAGCGGGCACTTCGACCGACAATATGTTGCAAATCGGCCACCTGGTAAAACTCCAGTCGCTGCACAATGCCAAAACGGTCACGCAGCGGCGAAGTCAGTGACCCCGCGCGCGTTGTCGCGCCAATCAGCGTAAAAGGTGGAAGATCGATCTTGATGGAGCGCGCCGCCGGGCCTTCACCGATCATGATATCAAGCTGATAATCTTCCATCGCCGGATAGAGCACTTCTTCCACCACCGGTGAAAGACGGTGAATTTCATCGATGAACAGTACGTCGTGCGGCTCGAGGTTAGTGAGCATCGCCGCCAAATCGCCCGCTTTTTCCAGCACCGGGCCGGAAGTGGTGCGCAAATTAACGCCCATTTCGTTGGCGACAATATTCGCCAGCGTGGTTTTCCCAAGGCCAGGAGGACCAAAAATAAGCAGATGATCGAGCGCATCGCCGCGCAGTTTTGCCGCCTGAATAAAAATCTCCATTTGCGAACGAACCTGCGGCTGGCCGATATATTCATCGAGCATTTTCGGGCGAATAGCGCGATCCACCACTTCTTCCACATCAGTACTGGCAGGGGCTACCAGACGGTCTGCTTCAATCATCCTCTACCTCACAACGCCGCGCGCAGCGCTTCACGGATCAGGGTTTCACTGTTGGCATCCGGGCGGGCAATCTTGCTGATCATCCGGCTGGCTTCCTGAGGTTTATATCCCAGCGCCACCAGCGCGGCAACCGCTTCCTGCTCTGCGTCGTCCGTCGCCGGGCTGGCAGGAGAGGCAAGAACCAGATCGGCCGCCGGGGTGAAGAGATCGCCATGCAGACCTTTAAAGCGATCTTTCATTTCGACAATCAGGCGCTCGGCGGTCTTTTTACCAATACCTGGCAATTTGATCAGCGCAGCCGGATCTTCCCGTTCGACGGCGTTAACAAATTGCTGTGCCGACATGCCGGACAAAATCGCCAGCGCCAGTTTCGGCCCGACACCATTCGTTTTGATCAGCTCGCGAAACAGCGTGCGTTCCTGTTTATTGTTAAAACCGTATAGCAGTTGCGCATCTTCACGCACCACAAACTGGGTGAAAACCGTCGCCTCTTTACCGGCATCCGGTAATTCATAAAAACAGGTCATCGGCATGTGCACTTCATAACCCACGCCTCCCACTTCCAGCAGAACCAACGGGGGTTGTTTTTCTACAATAATGCCTCTGAGTCTGCCTATCACGTGACGCTCCTGCGCTATGGGCTAAGGTGTAATGCTGTATCATAAAAAAAGGCTGGATAGATATCCAGCCAAATATAGAAAGAAAAGCACGAGCGCGGTTCAGGAATTGGCGTAATACGCTTCATCGCTCAGATCGTCTAGCAGCGCACGCTGCGTTGGCTGCCAGCCCAGCACTTTGCGAGTTCGTTCGCTTGATGCAGACATCTCCCCGGCTGCAAAATTAGCGAACCAGCCAAAATGTGCGGCTTCACGCGGTTCGGCCGGTAAACCAAGCATTTTGCCGATGGCAATGGCGATATCGCGCATGGCAATCGCCTCCTCCGCAACCGCGTAGTAAACCGCCTGTGTCACGCCACTTTCCAGCGCCAGCCGATAGACTTTCGCTGCATCAATCCGGTGTACCGCCGCCCAGTGATTGTTCGCCTCCGCAGGCCAGTACGCGCTGGCGCGCTATCTGGTGGCGGCGTTTCGTGCCGATGCGACCCGTGCAGGAGCATCGGCGGAGATCCGCCCTCTGGTAGAAGAGCTGAGTTCAGCCTCTCCTGAATTTGCCGAGCTATGGCAAAGCAATGATATTGGCGGAATGGTAGAAGGCACAAAAATTCTGCTGCACAGGAATGTCGGCAAGTTATCGCTGGAGTATTCGAGTTTTTCTGTTGAAGGACAACCCGATTTGACGATGGTAGTTTATAACCCATCGGATGAAGAGGATGCGCAAAAAATCCGCTCACTGTTATAAAAAAAGCGCCATTAACTGGCGCTTTTTAGCGTAATCTCCCGCGAGCAAGATTAAGCCGCGTACTGCTCACCTGCAAGGCGTTCTGACTGACATGGCAATGCGTAATGGCAATCGCCAACGCATCAGCGGCATCTGCCTGCGGATTGGCCGGAAGCTTCAGCAAGGTTCGCACCATGTGCTGCACCTGGCTTTTTTCCGCGCTGCCAATACCGACAACCGTCTGTTTGACTTGACGAGCGGCATACTCAAAAACAGGGAGATCCTGATTAACGGCGGCTACGATCGCCACACCACGCGCTTGCCCAAGTTTTAGCGCTGAATCGGCATTTTTCGCCATAAACACCTGTTCGATGGCGAAAAAATCCGGCTGAAACTGAGTGATGATTTCCGTCACGCCTGCGTAAATGAGCTTGAGGCGCGACGGTAAATCCTCGACCTTGGTGCGAATGCAGCCGCTGCCGAGGTAGATCAGTTGCCTTCCTGTCTGGCGGATCACACCGTAACCGGTGACGCGCGAACCCGGGTCAATACCGAGAATAATCGCCATTATGCGCCTCCGGCCTGGTGTGGTTTAGTCAGCGACATTACAGCGTCGCCGCAACCTCGTCGGAGATCTCACCGTTATGGTAGACTTCCTGCACGTCGTCGCAATCTTCCAGCATATCGATCAGACGCAGCAGTTTCGGCGCAGTTTCTGCATCCATATCTGCTTTGGTAGACGGAATCATCGACACTTCAGCGTTATCCGCTTTCAGGCCTGCCGCTTCCAGCGCATCGCGCACAGCACCCATCTCTTCCCACGCGGTGTAGACGTCGATAGCGCCGTCATCAAAGGTCACCACGTCTTCAGCTCCAGCTTCCAATGCCGCTTCCATAATGGTGTCTTCGTCGCCCGCTTCAAAGGAGATAACGCCTTTTCTGCTGAACAGATAAGCTACAGAACCGTCAGTTCCCAGGTTACCACCACATTTGCTGAAAGCATGACGTACTTCGGCAACGGTACGGTTGCGGTTGTCACTCAGACATTCAACCATTACCGCGGTGCCGCCAGGGCCGTAACCTTCATAAATGATGGTTTCCATATTCGCATCGTCATCGCCGCCCACACCGCGCGCGATAGCACGGTTTAAGGTGTCGCGGGTCATGTTGTTGGACAACGCTTTATCCACCGCCGCGCGCAGACGCGGGTTGGAACCGATATCGCCGCCGCCCAGACGGGCCGCCGTAACCAGCTCGCGAATGATTTTGGTAAAGATCTTACCGCGCTTGGCATCCTGTGCTGCTTTGCGGTGTTTGGTGTTGGCCCATTTACTGTGACCTGCCATAAAAAACTCTCCAATAAAGCCATTTCCCTTCGCCTTTCAACCCTCAGGTGCGTTAGCTTCCCCATCCGCACCAGTTACTTACCGAAGTAAGCTTCTGGCGACGTCCGGCTTTGCCGCCTTCCTGAGAACTAAAATTCCGGGGAAATTTAGTCGGCGTTAATAACAAATTCTTCAATCGCCTGCCGGTTGCTCCACGATTTGGTTAATGCCGCCGCTGTGGGGGCATTAAGCCAGCGGTACGTCAGATGTTCGGTAAAAACAATCGGACGTTCATGGGGCAGCGCAAGACAAAACCAGGATTCGGTATTGTGCGTTACGCCCGGCGCATAGCGATGACGTAAATGACTAAAGATTTCATACTCCACCGTGCGCTGACAGTCGACTAAGGTCAGTTGTTCACAGACAACATCGATTTCGACCTCTTCCTTTACTTCACGCAGGGCGGCTTGCATTGCGTTCTCCCCCGCTTCCAGGCTGCCGGTTACCGACTGCCAGAAATCGGGGTCGTCGCGTCGCTGCAACATCAGCACCCGTTTCGTGTCCTGCGCGTAAATCACCACCAGCACGGAAACGGGATGCTTGAATGGCATCTTATTTATTCTCCGGGGTCTCTTTTTTGACCACCGCAATACCCAGTTCCGCCAGCGCAGCCAGGTTAGCAAAACTCGGCGCTTCAGTCAGCAGACAGGCTGCCGCCGTGGTTTTCGGGAAAGCAATAACATCACGAATGTTATCGGTGCCGGTCAGCAGCATGGTAAGACGATCCAGACCGAATGCCAGACCCGCATGCGGCGGAGTACCGTATTTCAGCGCATCCAGCAGGAAGCCAAACTTCTCGCGCTGTTCCTGCTCGTTAATCCCCAGGATACCGAACACGGTCTGCTGCATTTCGCCGCTGTGAATACGGACAGAACCTCCGCCCACTTCGTAACCGTTGATCACCATGTCGTAGGCGTTAGCCACCGCATCTTCCGGCACCGCTTTCAGCTCGGCTGCGGTCATGTCTTTCGGCGAGGTGAACGGATGGTGCATCGCCGTCAGACCACCTTCGCCGTCATCTTCAAACATCGGGAAGTCGATAACCCATAGCGGGGCCCACTTCGCTTCGTCGGTCAGGTTCAGATCTTTGCCGAGCTTCAGACGCAGCGCGCCCAGTGCATCGGCAACCACTTTCTTGTGGTCAGCGCCGAAGAAAATCATGTCGCCGTCCTGCGCGCCCGTGCGTTCAAGGATCGCGCTGACAATTTCAGCATTCAGGAACTTGGCCACCGGGCTGGTGATGCCTTCCAGGCCTTTCGCCGCTTCATTGACCTTGATGTACGCCAGACCTTTCGCGCCGTAGATTTCAATAAATTTGCCGTAGTCGTCAATTTGTTTACGGCTAAGTTGTGCGCCACCTGGCACACGCAGTGCGGCAACGCGACCTTTTGCATCATTTGCCGGGCCGGAGAAGACTTTAAATTCGACTGCTTTCAGCAGGTCAGCCACGTCCACCAGTTCCATCGGGTTACGCAGATCCGGTTTATCAGAACCATAGCGGCGCTCTGCTTCAGCAAAGGTCATGACAGGGAAATTCCCCAGATCAACACCTTTGATTTCCAGCCACAACTGACGCACTAACGCTTCCATCACTTCACGCACCTGCGGCGCGGTCATGAAAGAGGTTTCCACATCAATCTGGGTAAATTCCGGCTGACGGTCAGCGCGCAGGTCTTCGTCACGGAAACATTTGACGATCTGATAATAACGATCAAAACCGGACATCATAAGCAGCTGTTTGAACAACTGAGGAGACTGCGGCAACGCGTAGAATTTGCCTTTATGAACGCGCGAAGGTACGAGGTAGTCGCGTGCGCCTTCCGGCGTGGCTTTGGTCAGCATCGGCGTTTCGATATCGAGGAAGCCGTGATCGTCCATAAAGCGACGCACGAAACTGGTGATTTTCGCACGAGTTTTCAGGCGCTGCGCCATTTCTGGACGACGCAAATCGAGGTAGCGATATTTCAGACGCGCTTCTTCCGTGTTGACGTGGTTGGAGTCCAGCGGCAACACGTCGGAACGGTTGATGATGTTCAGTTCAGCGGCGAACACTTCAACTTCGCCGGTAGCCATATCTTTGTTGACGTTTTTCGCGTCACGGGCACGAACGGTACCGGTAATCTGAATACAGAACTCATTACGCAGTTCAGAGGCGAGCTGGAACGCATCCTGACGGTCCGGGTCGAAAAACACCTGCACGATGCCTTCACGATCGCGCATATCAATAAAGATAAGGCTACCGAGGTCACGACGACGGTTGACCCACCCACAAAGCGTTACTTGCTGTCCCACATGGGACTGATTGAGCTGCCCGCAATATACTGTACGCATGAGATATCCCTTAAATTAGCTGCGCGCGACCTGTCACCTGCGCGGCAGGCATTCTGGTGGCAGCTATTTTCGTATGTCACTACTGGATGAAAAAAGGGGGTTATTATACTGGAAATTCTGACTAACGATAAGCCCGCTACTGACTGTACGCACGTTTGCTGCGCGCTTATTGCGCATTCTCACAAAATTTAACAAAATTTGTAAACCGCGCCGACATGTAGAACGCGTAAGGTATCCACCGACGTCATTCATTTTTCAGGAATTATGATGCTAAAGCTCAATGCTGAGAAAACCGCTCTGGTGGTGATCGATTTACAGGAAGGGATTCTGCCTTTCGCTGGTGGTCCTCACACGGCACAGGACGTAGTAAAACGCGCCGCTGCTCTGGCGGAAAAATTTCGTGCGAACGGTGCGCCTGTTGTGCTGGTGCGCGTGGGCTGGTCAGCTGATTTCGCCGAAGCACTGAAACAACCGGTTGACGCCGCGGCGGGCGGTCATGTACTGCCGGACAACTGGTGGATTTACCCGCAGGCGCTGGGGAAAAAAGAGAGCGACATCGAAGTAACCAAACGTCAGTGGGGTGCTTTTTACGGCACCGATCTGGAGCTGCAGTTGCGCCGTCGCGGTATCGACACCATCGTGCTGTGCGGCATTTCCACCAATATCGGGGTGGAATCAACCGCCCGTAATGCCTGGGAGCTTGGCTTCTCGCTGGTACTTGCTGAAGATGCTTGCAGCGCGGCGAATGCCGAACAGCATCAGGCCAGCATGAAAAATATCTTCCCGCGGATCAGCCGCGTGCGCAGTACGGACGAGATCCTTAGCGCGTTATGATGTATGTCGGCCTGCCACAATGGTCGCACCCGAAATGGGTGCGCCTTGGCATTAACAGTCTTGAGGCGTATGCCCGCCACTTCAACTGTGTTGAAGGCAACACCACGCTGTATGCGCTCCCCAAAGCGGAGGTTGTCGCGCGCTGGTACACGCAGACCAATGATGACTTTCGTTTCTGTTTTAAATTTCCGGCCACCATTTCGCACCAGGCGGCACTACGCCATTGCGACGATCTGACAGCGGAATTTTTCAGCCGTATGTCGCCGTTAGCAGAGCGAATAGGCCAGTACTGGTTACAGCTTCCGGCCGTTTTCTCACCGCGGGACTTGCCTGCTTTGTGGGCATTTCTCGATGCGCTTCCCGGGGAATTTACCTACGGCGTTGAAGTGCGCCACCCGCTTTTTTTCGCCAAAGGCGAAGAGGAGAAAGCCCTTAACCAGGGTTTGCATGCCCGCAGCGTCAACCGCGTGATCCTCGACAGCCGTCCGGTACACAGCGCAATTGCGCACAGTGAAGCAGTGATTGAAGCCCAGCGCAAAAAACCGAAAGTGCCGGTACATGCGCTGGTCACCGCCCATCATCCCATGGTGCGTTTCATCGGTAGCGATAATATGGCGCAGAATCGTCAGCTTTTTGCCGTCTGGCTGGAAAAGTTGCCGCTATGGGAGCAAACCACCACACCGTATCTTTTCCTGCATACCCCGGATATCGCCCAGGCGCCGGAACTGGTTGAGACGCTGTGGCAGGATCTTTACGCCGCCATCCCGGGTATTGGCGCGGCGCCTTCCCTGCCGCTGCAATCTTCTCTTTTTTGAGTGAAGCACCTATCATTGATAAGCCATCGCCATCATCGTAAAGGGAGTTAGTATGGTTAGCGCGCTCTACGCCGTGCTGGGTGCATTATTGCTGCTGAAGTTTTCTTTTGATGTTGTCCGCCTGCGTTCGCAGTATCGCGTCAGTTATGGCGACGGCGGGTTCAGTGAACTGCAAAGCGCGATACGCATTCATGGTAATGCCGTGGAATATATTCCCGTCGCGCTGCTGCTATTACTGTTCATGGAGATGGACGGCGCAGAAACCTGGATGGTGCATATCTGCGGGCTGATGTTGATTGTCGGCCGCCTGATGCATTATTACGGTTACAACCATCGGTTGGTTCGCTGGCGTCGTTTGGGTATGGACGCAACATTTTGTTCGCTATTGCTGATGGTGCTGGCCAATCTGTGGTATATGCCCTGGGAGTTGGTTTTCTGCCTGCATTAGCGCACAATACGCCCCTTTGTTTTCCCGGATATTTACACTATGTCTCACCGCGACACGCTTTTTTCTGCGCCTATCGCCAGCCTGGGCGACTGGACTTTCGACGAACGGGTAGCCGAAGTCTTCCCGGATATGATCCAGCGTTCCGTACCGGGTTACTCCAATATTATTTCGATGATCGGCATGCTGACAGAGCGCTTCGTGCAGCCCGCCACACAGGTTTACGATCTCGGTTGCTCACTCGGGGCCGCCACGCTGTCGGTACGCCGCAACATTCATCAGGATGGCTGCAAAATTATCGCCGTGGATAACTCGCCAGCGATGGTCGAACGCTGCCGTCGCCATATTGACGCTTACAAAGCGCCGACGCCCGTTGAGGTGATCGAAGGCGATATTCGCGATATTCAGATCGAAAATGCCTCGATGGTGGTGCTCAACTTTACACTGCAATTTCTTGAGCCGGACGATCGCCTGAAGCTGCTGCAAAAGGTCTATCAGGGGCTGAATCCGGGCGGCGCGCTGGTATTGTCGGAAAAATTCAGTTTTGAAGACAACACCGTCGGCGAACTACTGTTCAATATGCATCACGACTTTAAACGCGCCAACGGTTACAGCGAGCTGGAGATAAGCCAGAAACGCAGCATGCTGGAAAACGTCATGCTGACGGATTCCGTCGAGGCGCATAAAGCGCGCCTGAATAGTGCCGGGTTTGAACATAGTGCATTGTGGTTCCAGTGTTTTAACTTCGGCTCACTGGTCGCACTGAAGGCGGAGAAGGCATGATCGAGTTTGGCCGTTTTTATCAGCAAATTGCCATTGGCCCGTTAGCGCACTGGCTCGACACGCTGCCACCGCAAATTTCCGCCTGGCAGCGCGAGGCACTGCACGGGCAGTTTAAACAGTGGAACAATGCGGTCGAATTTCTGCCGCAGCTTACACCTGCAAAACTGGATCTGCTCAACGGTGTGACGGCGCAAAGTGATGAGCCACTGAGCGCCGGTCAGCTCAAGGGCATGGAAACGCTGCTGCGTAACCTGATGCCGTGGCGCAAAGGGCCATTTTCTCTGTATGGCATTGATATTGACACCGAATGGCGATCCGACTGGAAGTGGGATCGCGTGCTGCCGCACTTGTCCGACTTACGCGGACGTACCATTCTCGATGTCGGCTGCGGCAGCGGTTATCACCTGTGGCGCATGATTGGCGCTGGAGCATCGCTGGCAGTCGGGATCGATCCGACGCAACTCTTTTTATGTCAGTTCGAAGCGGTACGTAAGCTGCTTGGCGACGATCGCCGCGCGCATCTGTTGCCGTTGGGGATTGAGCAACTTCCGGCGCTGAATGCGTTCGACACCGTATTTTCGATGGGCGTACTTTATCACCGCCGTTCGCCGCTGGAACATTTGTGGCAACTAAAAGATCAACTGGTGAAAGAGGGTGAGCTGGTTCTGGAAACGCTGGTGGTTGAAGGTGATGAACATACGGTTCTGGTTCCGGGCGATCGCTACGCGCAAATGCGCAACGTCTACTTTATTCCTTCTGCGCTGGCGCTGAAAAACTGGCTTGAGAAATGCGGTTTTGTCGATGTGCATATCGCCGATATGTGCGTTACCAGCACTGAGGAGCAGCGCCGGACACCGTGGATGGTGACCGAATCGCTGGCGGATTTCCTCGATCCGCATGACAGCACGAAAACCATCGAAGGCTACCCGGCGCCACTACGCGCCGTGCTGATTGCCCGTAAACCCTAAGATAATAAATATCCTCCGGCATAGCCGGAGGTTTTTCTGATGCGCCTATAAGGCTCTGTTACCAGCAGCGCCCTAACAGGCGCATACGATCTGACATTTGCATCTGACTTCGTTACTTACGGCCCGTAAA